>Ga0190329_1000270_pt1 | contig 15703 bp, 11 predicted proteins | sample 48720423_MG_FD_161655 | JGI IMG/M metagenome (GOLD analysis project Ga0190329, IMG submission 161655) | Hydrothermal vent sediment bacterial communities from Southern Trench, Guaymas Basin, Mexico - 4872-04-2-3_MG | ecosystem: Environmental > Aquatic > Marine > Hydrothermal vents > Sediment ... | reverse complement strand
ATTATCAACAAGGCATTTTCAATCAGTATTCTCCTGATTTCCCTGATCCAATCCATGATCATCATGAAACAGTTTAAACCTGATTTTGTCCTGGGTGTGGGAGGATTTTCCTCCTTTGCCGTTGTCTTGGCTGCCTGGGTCTTAAGAATTCCCACCGCCATCCAGGAACAGAACGCCATTCCGGGATTAACCAACCGATTGTTATCAAAATTTGCCAAGACCATTTTCACCTCATTTAAAGAAACAAAAGGACTTACCCGCAATTCTAAAGTCAACTATGTCGGCAACCCTGTCCGAAAAGCAGACAAGATTAACTCTGAGGATGATCTTCATTTAAATAATTTTGATCCGGATAAATTAACCCTTCTTGTCACCGGTGGAAGCCAGGGTGCCAGCAGTATCAATACAGCAGTTATAAATGCCCTTGAATTAATGGACAACACCGATAAATTCAATATTATTCATCAAACCGGCATCAAAGATGAATCCATGATTCAAAAAAAATATAACGTCATGAAGATCCAGGCAACCGCCAAAGCGTTTTTTCATAACATGCCGCAGCTTTTGGACATGGCCGATCTCGCCATTACAAGGGCGGGTGCGGGGACCATTGCCGAACTTTGTATCAATAGACTTCCTGCTGTTCTTGTTCCTTTTCCCCATGCGGCTGACGATCACCAGACCTTTAATGCAAAAGCGCTTGAAGGTCAGGGCGCAGCCATAATGATAAAAGACAATGAATTGACAGGACAGAGACTAAAACAAACCATGGAAAATCTGATCGGGAATAAAGAAAGGCTTAACCACATGGCCCAAATACTAAGCCACCTTTCCATGCCCGATGCAGATAAAAAAATAGCAGCTTATATTTTAAATACAAAGGATATCAAGGCCTGACAATGTACCAAAAAAATTATCATATCCATTTTGTTGGCATCGGCGGCATTGGCATGAGCGGGATTGCAGAGCTGCTTATCAATCTTGGGTATAAAGTATCCGGGTCTGACTTAAAACTCTCCCCTATTACCGAAAGGCTGGAGAAAAAAGGGGGGTTGATCTTTCAGGGCCACCGAAAGGAACAAGTGGCTGGGGCCGATGTAGTGGTCACTTCTACAGCCATTGCCCCTGAAAACCCGGAAGTAGCTCATGCAAGACAGCTATCTATTCCCATTATCCCAAGAGCTGAAATGCTGGCAGAACTGATGCGGATCAAATATTCCATTGCCGTCTCCGGTGCCCACGGAAAAACCTCCACCACTGCCATGATTTCTCAAATTCTTAATACCGCCGGACTTGACCCGACTGTGATCATTGGCGGCCTTCTCAAGGGGATTGATACCAATGCATTACATGGCAAAGGCGACTATATTGTTGCCGAAGCCGATGAAAGCGACGGATCATTTTTAATGTATGCGCCCGCCATTGCAGTGGTCACAAATATTGACCTTGAGCACTTGGATTTTTACAAGGATATTGAAGATATTAAAGATAAATTTGTCCAGTTTATCAACTCGGTTCCTTTTTACGGTCTTGCCATTCTCTGTCTTGATAATGAGCACGTCCAGGACATCCTTCCCAGAATAAAGGTTCGCCATACCACATTCGGCATGACCGCCCAGTCTGATCTTCAAGCCAGGGACATCTCCTTTATGGGAAGCAAAAGTTTTTTTAACGTTTTCCACCATGAAAAACGCTTAGGTAAAATCGATCTTAATATTGCAGGAAACCATAATGTCTCCAATGCACTGGCGTCGATTGCCACAGGAATTGAGCTGAACATCCCTTTTAAAACAATTAAGAAAGCACTGGAACAGATTGAAGGCGTAAAAAGACGGGTTGAAATCAAAGGAGAAAAAAAAGGCATTATTGTCATGGATGATTACGGTCATCACCCCACAGAAATCATGGCAACACTGACCGCTATAAGAGAAAGCTATAAAGAGAAACGGCTGGTGGTTGTATTCCAACCCCACAGGTACACCAGGACTAAGGGACTGTTCCATGAATTCACCCGGTCTTTTTATCAATCCGATGTCCTGATTGTACTCCCGATTTATGCGGCAAGTGAAAAAAAAATCAAGGGGGTCAGTGCCCAATGTCTCTGCGACGGTATCAGAGAACATGGGCATAAAGATGTTTCCTATGCACCTGATTTTACACAAGGGTTATCCATGATTACCCATAAGATCAAAAAAGGGGATATTGTCCTGACGCTGGGCGCCGGAGATATCTATCGCCTTGGAGAAAAACTGATTGACCTATTATAAAGGCATGGCATGGCAACAACAGACAACACAGCATTTTCAACACTAGCTCAAATATCTGATCTTTTGAGGGATGAGCCGTTGAAAAAATATACCTCGTTTAAAATCGGAGGTCCTGCTGACCTGCTGGCACTGCCAAACGACAAGCAGGAGTTGCAGCGTCTGTTAAAAAAAGCCGTAGAACTTAAGATTCCCGTTACCCTTTTCGGGGGCGGAACAAATCTTTTAGTGTCAGATAACGGCATACGGGGGCTTGTCATTATTACCCGACAATTAACATCCGAAATCGGCATGACTCAAACAGACTCTCATAAAAAAACTATTTGTGTTGCGGCTGGGGACCGCTTGTCAACGGTTTGCCGGTTTGCCATCAATCACTCGCTGTCAGGGCTTGAATTTGCCGCCGGAGTCCCCGGAACCATTGGGGGTGCCATTATGATGAATGCCGGAACCCCGTCAGGGGAGATGTCAGGCATTGTCGACGCTATTAAAGTGTTAGACAGAAAAACAGTGGCATTTAAAACCATTGAAAAAAAAGACCTTAATTTTTCTTACCGGAAACTTGATCTGACCGATATTATTGTGGGAGCAACTTTGACATTAAAAAAAGCGTCCTTAGAAAAAATAGCAAAAAATTTTGAACAGACCCTTCAGCAAAAAAATACAACCCAACCGGTTTCTGTTGCAAGTGCCGGATGTTTTTTCAAAAATCCAGTCTCAGGAAAGTCTGCTGGAGAATTGATTGACCAAGCAGGGTTAAAAGGCGCTAAAATTAACGATGCCATGGTTTCCCAAAGTCATGCCAATTTTATTGTGAATATCAATAATGCAACCTGTAAGGATATTCTATTATTAAAACAGCATGTTCAGGAAATTGTATTTAATAAATTCCATATTAAACTCGAAACAGAAGTGAGGGTGGAAGGTGAGTAAAAAAATTAAACCGAACAGATATAAACCTGAGGGCGAGAGCATGAAGTCCGATTCAGGCTCCAGTATTGATTTTTGCATCAAATTTATTATGACTGTGGTCTGTATCAGTATCTTAAGCCTTGCCTCTATTTTTATGTATGATTTTATGACTCAATCAGACTTTTTTAATATTAAAAAAATAGAAATTTCAGGCACCGACAGGATCGTTAAAGAAGATATTCTTAAACTTGCTGACTTAAACTGTGATAAAAATATTTTCGGACTCAATTTGTTTACCATTGAAAAACGCATTGCTTCTCATCCATGGATTCAATCGGCTGATGTAAAAAGGCGTCCGTCATTTGTGCTTTCCATCTTCATTATTGAACAAAAGCCCTTAGCCATTGTTAAAATCAAAAATTTGGCAGGTATTCTAATTAATACTCATGGCCAGCCGTTTAAGGAGTACAACCCGCTTAAGGATCCGTTAAAAAATTTGCCGGTTATCACCGGGCTTACTCTTACAAACACCAACAACCAGTATATGTTCAACGGTACTTTATTTAACTCGATCATGAATTTTTTACAAACAGGCGAATCAGGTAGTGTCCGGCAAATAAATGGAGATAACGATACGGGGATCACCATTGAAGCCAACGATATCTATAACCGATTATTCTCTTACGAGAAAAAAACCATTCAAATCAAACTGGGATTTGATAATTTTAAAGCAAAACTGAAAAAAGCAAAAAAGATAAGCGAGTATATCGATAAAAACTTTCCAACGAGAACAATATGCGCCATGGATCTTTTTAATATTGAAAAGGTGTTTATCAAAACAAAACTTGCCGATGCTCTGCACAACAATTTAGAAAAGGGGGTTTGATTTGCAGGGAAATGAAAAAATAATCGTGGGTCTGGATATCGGCACAACAAAAATTGCTGCCGTTGTTGGGGAGATGCTTGAAGATGAAATCAGTATTATAGGTGTCGGCTCCCACCCGTCCACCGGTCTTCGTAAAGGATCTGTTGTCAATATTGAATCAACTGTGGATTCAATCAAAAAAGCGATTGAAGAGGCAGAGTTGATGGCCGGATGCGACATCTCATCTGTTTACGTGGGAATCGCAGGGGATCACATCAAAGGATTCGATTCCCATGGGATCATCGCTATCAAGGGCCGTGAAATTACAAAACAGGATGTCGAACGTGTCATTGATGCAGCAAAAGCCGTGGCAATCCCCACCGACAGAGAGGTCCTTCATGTCATCCCCCAGGAGTTTATTGTTGATGATATGGAATCCATTCAAAATCCTGTGGGTATGACAGCCATCCGGCTTGAAGCTAAAATTCACATTATTACCGGCGCTGTATCATCCGCCAGAAATATTGTGAAGTGCTGCAACAAAGCAGGTTTCGAGGTTTGTGACATCGCCATTGAATCCCTTGCTTCAGGCGAAGCCGTTCTTACAGACGAAGAAAAGGAACTGGGATGTGTCATCGCAGATATGGGTGGCGGGACAACTGATCTGGCTCTGTTTAAAGAAAATAATCTAAAATTTATCTATGAACTTACTCTAGGAGGACATAATTTGACCAATGATATTTCCATCGGTCTTCGAACCCCTCTCCCTGAAGCTGAAAAAATAAAAATTGAACACGGCACCTGTGTGCCTGAAAATGTAAGAAACGGTGCCACCATCGAAGTTCCGGCGGTAGGCGGAAGAGCACCAAAAAAACTTGCCAAAGGAATTCTAGCTGAAATCCTTGAGCCCAGGGTAGAAGAAATTTTTTCTCTTTTGAAAAAAGAACTCTTTGCCAACGGCCTGGAAAATTCATTTCCGGCAGGATTTGTCCTTACCGGTGGAAGCGCGGTTCTCGACGGTATCACTGAACTTGCAGAATCTGTTTTCAATGTACCGGTGAGACTCGGCGAACCCAATAAGATTGGCGGCCTGAAAGATATTGTTAAAAACCCGGCCTATGCAGCTGGTGTCGGGCTTGTCCTTTTCGGTTCCAGTGCAAGATGCAGAACAAATTTTAAAAATATGGAAACTCAAGGATTTAATGGAATATTAAACAGAATGAAACAGTGGTTTAAAGATATAATATAATTTTTAGGGAGGTGGGTATGACTTTTTCTTATGTGGAAAACGAAAATTCAGCAAAAATTAAGGTGATTGGTGTTGGCGGGGCTGGCGGCAATGCAGTAAACAACATGATTGACGCAAAACTCAAAGGGGTGAAATTCATTGCTGTGAACACCGATATTCAGGCGCTTGAAGCCTCCAAGGCTGAAATAAAAATTCAGATTGGAAAGGACCTGACAGAAGGACTTGGCGCAGGGGCGAATCCCAATATAGGCCGGGATGCAGCTTTAGAGAATATAGATGAATTGAGGGACGCTTTGGAAGACAGCCACATGGTTTTTATCACTGCCGGCCTGGGCGGCGGAACAGGAACAGGGGCTGCTCCGATTATTGCTGATATTTGTAAAGATCTGGGGATTTTGACTGTTGCCGTTGCATCAAAACCCTTTTCCTTTGAAGGTAAAAAACGAGAAAAACAAGCGCTTGAAGGTCTTGGAAAACTTCATTCGATTACCGATACCGTCATTATCATACCCAATGACCGACTCAGAGGAATTGCACCCAAAGGTGCCAGAATGGTGGATATGTTTATCAAGGCAGATGAAATCCTTCACCATTCTGTAAAAGGGATTACCGATCTGATTATGATGCCCGGTCATGTTAATCTGGACTTTGCAGATGTCAAGGCCACCATGCAGAAAGCAGGCAAAGCATTGATGGGTATCGGTATCGCATCCGGGGAAAACCGGGCGATCGAGGCGGCTGAAAAAGCGATTTCTCATCCGCTTCTTGAAGATATCTCCATTGCAGGCGCAAAAGGCGTTTTGATGAACATCACATCCAGTTCTGATCTTACTCTGGACGAAATGACAGAAGCATCAGATCGAATTTACAAAGAAGTGGGAGATGATGCGGATATCATCTGGGGTCAGACATTTGATGAGGAACTGGGAGATGAAATGAGAATTACAGTCATTGCTACCGGTATTGGAATGGAAGACGTTAACGAATCCGATAACATCCACAAATTTGATCCTCTGGTTCAACCGGTTACCCATCAACCGCCAACCGCCGAATCTATTGCCCGGGGACATTTAAGAACGCCAACCCAGGAGGAGCTTGCAAACTGGAATGAATTTGACAACCCTGTTTCTGTTAAACATAAAAAAGTAGTTGGCGGAGATGATATTATCGATGATTATGATACGACACTGTATGATAACGATGATTTGGAGGTGCCGACATTTCTGAGACGAAAAGCCGACTGATAGATGAAAAAAAGGCCCAAAAATGAGGTTGTTGAACAGGGGGCCATTGTTAAAAAAGGCAAAGGCCTGATAAAAACAGCCCTTGTTTATCCCAACACGTATAAAGCCGGTATGTCATCCTTAGGATTTCAAACCGTTTACAGGATTGCAAATCAGATAGACCATGTGGCATGTGAAAGGGTCTTCTGGTTGGACCCGAAACAAAAAAGACAAGGCCTGAAAAGCCTTGAAACCGGTTTAAGCCTTGATCAATTTGATATCATTCTGTTTTCAATATCATTTGAAAACGATTTTACCCACCTTATTCAACTCCTCGGAGAAGCAGGCATCCCCTTGCGATCACCCGATCGAAACCACATCCACCCCCTGGTGGTTGCAGGGGGAGTCGCCTGTTTTTTAAATCCCGAGCCCATTGCCCCCTTTACGGACTGTTTCCTTTTGGGGGAAGCAGAATGCCTGCTGGAAAAATTTTTTAATGCTGTTTCAAAAAAACCCGACAGAAAATCTTTTTTACAAACCCTTGAAAAAAAAATACCCGGCGCATATGTGCCTTCCCTTCACACGGATAAAACGCCATTTCAAATCAAGGTGCAATACCTTGAAAATCTTGACACGGTTACAACCAGCACCTGTATTCTCACCTCTAAAACAGCGTTTAAGGATACCTTCCTTATCGAAACCCTCAAAGGCTGCCCCCATGGCTGCCGATTCTGCAGCGCCGGTTTTATTTACAGACCCCCCAGAATTTACCCTGCCGAAAATATCTATGCCGCCATGGATACCGCCTTCGGTAAAACAGATAAAATAGGGCTTGTCAGTTCAGCGATTGCAGATCATCCTGAGATGACAAGCATTTGCAACTATGGCCTGAAACATAATTTCAAACTGTCCTTTTCATCGATCCGGGCGGATAAACTGACGGATGAGCTTATTGGCGCACTTTCAAACTCAAAAGTTAAGACGGCAACCATTGCCCCGGAAGCAGGGTCAGAACGGATGCGCAATATTATTAATAAAAAAATTGAAGAAACAGACATCCTTCTTGCCACACAAAGGCTGGTCAATGCCGGTATCATCAACTTAAGGTTATATTTTATGATCGGACTTCCCTTTGAAGAAGACCAGGATATTCACGCCATCGTAACCTTAACAAAAAAAATAAAAGCAGTTTTTCTTGACGCCTCAAAAAAACAAAAAAGAATCGGCACCATTACCTTAAGTATTAACCCGTTTATTCCCAAACCCGGCACCCCGTTTCAATGGGCTGCCATGGAAAATGAAACCCGGTTAAAACAACGGGTGAAGATTATTAAACAAGGCTTAAAAAAAATCGCCAATGTAAAAATAAACTTTGAATCATTGAGAAAGGCAAAGATCCATGCGCTTCTTTCCCGCGGTGACCAAAAAACTGCCAATATCATCGAATCCGCATCAAAGGATGGCTGGGCATCCGCCATAAGAGCCAACAAAACATATTGTCATTCTATTATCTATCAGGAAAAACCCGTTGACGCCCCCCTGCCCTGGGATTTTCTGGACAATCGAGTAAAAAAGGAATTCCTTGCAAAAGAATTTATAAAAGCCAAACAAGAAAAAAAATCCGCAGCCTGCCCCATGATAGACTGTAACAGATGTAACACCTGTATTTGAAAAAGAGACCGATATATTATAAATTTTATCAATACCCCATAACCCGTTCCAGGCTGATTCCCTTACGTCCGCTGGATGGACATGGCAACACGGTTTAAGATTCCCTCCGCTGACCGCCCTGAAGGGGCAAGGCGAGTTGTCTCCCACTGTTGCTATCAGTCAAATAAATTTCTTTGCTCAACGGAATATGTCAATAAATATATAAAGTGATATTCTGAATCCAGCCACCTGTTTTCAGGGTCTGATCTTGGCAATTATTGATCGGGATTATCAGGGGTGGCTGCTATCAAGGAGATTCGCCGGTGTCTTGTCCGACCGGATTGTCGGTGATTTTTGCGCGTGACCTGCAAGGTTATCAAAGCTCCAACGGTCTGAAATGGTTAAGACGGCAGCATGTTTGAGCGAAAAATGAGCGAGTTCTGCCGTCCAATGAAAGACCATTGTGAACTTTAAAAAATTATTCAGGCACCAGGGAGGATAAGACCCCTGCGGATCGGAACGGATAAGTGGCGGCATGGATCGACACAGGTAGGTGATGGCCCGGGTCAGCACGGGGCTGATCCAACACAACCCTCCTAAAATTTTGATGATATGACCATGATGAATAAATTTTAAAATTTTCCTTGTTTATATTGCCAATTAATTCTATAAAATATTGCGGTTTTTGTACGGAAATTTAAAAATTAAACCATAAGATGATCATAAAAAGTTTAGGTCATCAAACCATAGAAACAAAAAAACTTAGGAGGTTTTATGTCAACTTTAGTATTTGGTCACAAAAATCCAGATACGGATTCAGTTTGTGCAGCGATTGCACTTGCCGATCTTAAGAAAAAACTGGGTGAAGATGTTGTTCCTGCGATGCAGGGAGCATTAAACCCTGAATCTACTTTTGTCCTTGGAAAATTTGGTGTTGCAGGACCCGAAGTGATGACGTCTTATGCAGGAAAAGACGTCTATCTCGTGGATCATTCCGATCTTACCCAGAGCCCTGATGATCTTAGCGATGCCAACATTCTGGGTATTGTCGATCACCATAAACTGGGGGATGTAACGACCAGTCAACCTCTTGAATGCTGGATATGGCCTGTGGGTTGTACCTGCACGGTTATTTCTTCCATGTATAACTATTTTGACGTTGAAATACCAAAGGATATTGCCGGTATCATGCTTTGTGCTATTCTTTCCGATACAGTTATTTTCAAATCCGCTACCTGCACTGATGCAGACAAAAAAATATGTGCCCAGCTGTCTGAAATCTGTGGTGAAAGCGACCTGGATGCTTTAGGGATTGAAATGTTCAAGGTTAAATCTGCTGTAGAAGGCACCCCGATCCGTGACCTTGTTCTCCGTGATTACAAAGACTTTAATATGGGTGGAAAAGGGATTGGTGTCGGACAGCTTGAACTGGTTGATCTTTCAATTGTTGACGGTATCAAAGCAGATCTTGAAAAAGATATTCAAACCCTTAAAGAAGAAAAAGGTCATCATACGGTACTCCTTATGCTGACGGATATCATGAAAGAAGGCACGGAACTTTTGATTGCTTCAGATGATGAGTCTGTTGTTGAAAAAGCGTTTGGTGTTGCGCCTGCTGGTGGAAAAGCCTGGCTGCCCGGCATCATGAGCCGTAAGAAACAGATCGTTCCTGATCTTGAAAAAATTCTTAGTTAAATCATAAACAACCAAGGGCCCGGAATAAAAATTTATCCCGGGCCCTTGGATTTTTTAAACAATTAATTATAATCTTATCCGGCTGCCTTGGATTTTTCATAACAGACAAGACCGCATCTCAAGCATCTGTCTGCTTCAGCCTGTGCTTCCGCTATTGAAAACCCCGTTGAAACTTTATCCATGATATTCCTGGGAGAGGTATCAACATTGTTCAATAATGCAACATCCTGAAGCAGTGTTTGATCTGTAATAAATTTAGAAGACTCCTGAAATTCAATCCCATACATAAGGTTATGAATTGCTGCTGCTGCTTTTCTACCACCATTAATAGATGTCACTACGGAAGGATATTCACTGATGACATCCTGATTCGAAAGCAACCCTAATTCTCTGTTTGCATCCGGTTTTTTCTGCAGTTCAAAACCTTCCCAAGCCAAGGGGCCTTTCTCCTCAAGCAGATCTTCTTCCTTATAGGGCTCTCCTTTTTTTGCAGGAACAAATACAAGTTCCGGAAATCTTCCTGACCCTATGATCAGGGTATCGGTATCAAGAACATGTTTCACACCTGTATCAAGCTCACCATATTCAATTGATTTTAACTGCCCGTTTGCACCCATTACCCGGGTAATTCCAGCATTGTAAATAATGGTAACACCGACTTTGGTCAAGTAATCAATGGCTTTTGAATCAAAAGAAGAATCATTCGGCTGTTTTCTTGAAATAACAAGGATGTTCTTTGACCCGTTTTCTTTTAAAATTTCAACGGCATCCGGCACCCTGATGCCGCCGCCGGCAATCACGACAGTTTCTCCTGATGATATACAAATATTCTTATCTGTTTTACTTCTTAAAAGATCAATCAAAAGATATGCCCCGGGGAAAACCGTTTCAGCTTTATCAATATCTCCCCTTGCAAGTCTGGAATCCCAACCACCAGTGGCTGTAAATACGGCATGAAAACCATCTTTTAAAAGTGCTTCAATGGTAAAATCCGTACCGGCTCTGGCATTTGTGTGGATGCTCACCCCCATTTCTTTTACACCCTCAATATCCCAGTCAAGCACATCCATGGATAATCTTTTCCTGTCAATGGCCTTACGAAGGATACCGCCCAAAGACTCTGTTGCTTCAAAGACCGTTGGATCATGACCAAGCCTTGCAGTAAAAAAAGCCGTTGACAGTCCTTCAATTCCCCCACCGATAATCGCCACTTTTTTATCAGTTGACGGTGCTTTATACGGCAATATTCGCTTGTCCTGAGTCATTTCATAATCACAGACAAATCGTTTTAAATGGTTTATGGCAACCGATTCATCCTGCAAAAGCCGTCTGCAGTTAAATTCACAGGGAGCCGGACAAATCCTTGAAATAACGGTTGGGAAAGGATTCCTTTCTTTGATGACCTGAACCGATCCTTCAAAATCGCCTTCTTTGATCAATCGGATATACTTTTTAATATCAATCCCGGTGGGGCAAGCCCTCTGGCAGGGTGTGATACACTCTTCCTTTGTATATTCCCGCATGATCCTCCGGGTCACGGATGTAAGCCGGATAATATGCTTAGGGCAGGCTCTTTCGCAGGCGCCACATCCTGTACATTTTTCCTGATCAACCTTAGGCAAGCCGTCACTGCCAATGGACAACGCACCGAACAGACACGCTTTCACACAGGTGCCAAGCCCCAGACACCCGATCCGACACACCTTCATCCCACCGAACAACAACGCGGCTGCCCTGCAATCCGTAACACCAAGATATTTATATTCCATATCGGCTTCATCATTACCATAATAGCATCCGGGCCCTGCAAATTCAGGCTCCTTATCCGTAACAGACACGCCCATAATCCCCGCAATCGCCATGGCAACATCATCCCCGGCAGCTACACAGGAATTGACATCTTGTTTTCCCTCTACAATGGCTTGGGCATTGGCATTACACCCGGGATACCCGCATCCGCCACAATTGGCGCCCGGCAGTGCATCATCGATTGCAACAACTTTTGGATCTTCGTATACATAAAACGCTTTTGAAGCAATGACCAATACACTACCGATGGCAACGCCAAGTCCGCCCATCATTAAAATAGATTGAAACATGACTATATCCTTAATAATTTATATTTTTATTCATTTATTTTAATATCACTATAATCCCCTACTGTATAGGCACTTGAAAAATAAAAAGTCAATAATATCAATAAAATTTATTTTATTCGCTACATTGACATTAATTGGCCGACAGTGTACAAAATTATTCGTTGTCAGGGCAAATTGGTGAAATAGTTATAAAATCATATCCGGGAAAATAATCATGGACCGTAATATTATAGTAATAAACGAAAATGAGTTGACCTTTGAACCTGGTGAGACGATTCTTGAAGTTGCACAACGAAATAAAATCGACATTCCCACCCTGTGCCATTTAAAAAACACGATGCCAACCACGGCATGCAAGATATGCCTGGTTGAAATAAAAGGCGAAGCAAACCTGGTTGAATCTTGTGCAACAAAAGCAAAACAAGATGATATCGTTTTTACGGAATCTTCAAAGGTTATCGAAGCACGTCGGAAGAATATCAGCAAACTGCTGGCTTCCGGCAATCATAATTGCGCCATTCGAAATTTTGATACAGATGACTGGACATCATTTCAACTTTCTGTCCTTAAAAGTGACGGCAAAGAGGACCTTTGCCCGGTCTGGGGAGATTGTGAACTTCAGGACCTTGCCTACCGGTATCAGGTCAAAACCCTTGGGATGCCGTTGAATAAATGCCAATATGAAACAGAGCGTGCCAATCCTTTTATTATCAGAGATTTTTCAAGGTGTATCCTTTGTGGAAGATGCGTCAAAGCCTGTAGGGAAATCCAGGTGAACAATGCCATTGAATTTGGATACAGCGGTAAAGATCTTAAAATTATAGCAAAAGATGATCTGATATTAAAAGAATCTGACTGTGTCTTCTGCGGCGAATGCATCCAGGTCTGCCCTGTCGGTGCTCTGGTACCGGACAAAGCATTTCGGGATGGCCGGTTTACCGATACAAAAAAAGTCAGAACTACCTGCTCCTTCTGTGGAGTGGGGTGTCAGATGGATCTGTTTGTCCAGAATAATAAAATTGTCAAGGTTGATGGAGCGGATGTTGATCTTCCGCCAAATAATGCAAGTCTTTGTGTTAAAGGCAGATTTGGATATGAATTTGTTGCTTCCCCTGAACGTCTGACCAAACCGCTAATTAAAAAGGATGGGAAACAGGTTGAAGCATCCTGGGATGAAGCCCTGGATCTTGTGGCTCAGAAACTTGGCGCTGTTAAAAATGAATTCGGGTCTGACAGTTTAGGTTTTCTCACCTCTGCCAGAATCACCAATGAAGACAACTATATTGCCCAGAAATTTACCCGTGCAGTTCTGAAAACCAACAATATAGACCATTGTGCACGCCTGTGACATAGCTCCACCGTAGCCGGTCTGGCTGCAGCATTTGGAAGCGGTGCAATGACCAATACAATCGCAGATATTGAAACGTCCGACTTGATACTGGTAGTCGGATCCAATACAACCGAGAATCATCCGGTTCTCTCAAGTTTTATTAAACGTGCCGTCCTAAACGACAAAAAACTTTATGTCTTTGATCCTCGAAAAGTGACGATTGCCGACCATGCCAACAAATGGCTCAGACCTTCTCCCGGTACGGACATTGCCTGGATCAACGGCATGATGCACATCATTATTAAAGAAGGGCTGCAGGACAAGGATTTTATTGAAAACAGGACGGAAAATTTTGAAGCCCTCAAAGAAACGGTTGAAAAATATACGCCTGAATATGTGGAAGCCATCACAGGAATCAATGCAGATGATCTTATTTCCGTTGCCAGAGAATTTGCCAAGACTCGTGTAGCCTCTATTGTCTACTGTATGGGGATAACGCAGCATACCTGTGGTACGGATAATGTAAAATCCCTTGCCAATCTTTCTATGCTCTGCGGTCACTTGGGAAAACCCGGCGGCGGTGTGAACCCCTTGCGCGGTCAGAACAATGTTCAGGGTGCCTGTGATATGGGGGGGCTGCCAAATGTGTTTACAGCCTATCAGCTGGTCAGCAATGATGATGCCAGAACCAATTATGAAAAAGCATGGAACACCACGGGCATGTCGGCAACCCCGGGATTACCCGTTACTGAAATGATTCAAAAAGCCTATGAGGGAGAACTGAAATCCCTGTATATCATCGGCGAAAATCCCCTGGTCTCAGACCCGGATCTCAACCATGTAAGAAAAGCCCTTGCAAACCTTGATTTTTTTGTTGTTCAGGATATCTTTCAGACCGAAACTACAAGGATAGCAGACGTGGTATTGCCAGCTGCCTGTTTTGCAGAAAAGGATGGCACCTTCAGTAATACGGAAAGACGGGTTCAACGGGTCAGAAAAGCTGTTGAAGCGCCTGGAGAAGCAAAACAGGACTGGAAAATCCTTTGTGAAATAGCCAAAAGAATGGGATATGAAATGCCCTATGAAAACAGTGAAGCTATATTCAAGGAAATTGCAGCGGTTACGCCTTCCTACAAAGGGATTACCTGGGAAAGGATCGATAAAATCGGACTGCATTGGCCCTGCCCCGATGAAACCCATCCTGGGACACCCATTTTACATACTGCCCAATTTACAAGGGGCAGAGGACTTTTCCATGCAATTGAACATACCCCGCCGGCTGAATTGCCGGATGAAAAATACCCCTATATTCTGACAACCGGAAGGGTATTATACCACTATCACACTGGAACCATGACCATGAAAACAGACGGGCTCAACATGCTTTCCCCTGAATGCTTTGTGGAAATATCTTCAGGAGATGCTCAGAATCTTGGTCTTGATACTGGCTCTATGGTGGATGTGTCTTCTCGAAGGGGTAAAATCAGTGCAAAACTCAAAGTATCCCCAAAAGCGGTGGACGGAACTATTTTCATCCCCTTCCATTTTGCCGGTGCCGCCGCCAATGAACTGACAAATGCAGCCCTTGACCCAACTGCCAAAATACCAGAGTTTAAAGTCTGCGCCATAAAGATTGAACCGGCCACAGTTTAAACACCTGATAAAATATCGAATCTCGATGGTTGATGATTTTATTGAAGAACTTAAAGAAAAATAAATAAAACCGGTATTAAAATTACAATAGCTTGAACCTGATCCGCAATACGCCGTCTTCAAACCCTGTAGTCGTAATTTTAAACTTTCCGATCTCCTTGGTTGAGCTCACATGAGGACCAATACACGGGCAGGCATCATACTCACCGATACAAACAATTCTCAACTTATTTAAGCCTTCTTTTTCCGGCACTCTTTCAATATTAAATTGATTTTGAGCGGCCTCTTTGGATACCATTTCAATGATAACCGAATGATTTTTTTCTATCTGTTGATTTACCGTTTCCTGCAATTCCTTTATCTCAAGCCCAGTCAAAGGACGATCAAAATTATAATCACATTTGGATTTCTTTTTATTGATATGAGCGCTAAAACATCTGTTACATCCAAATTTACTCACCATCGCCTGGTTCAACAGATGTTCGGCTGAGTGCATTTTAGGATCATATTTTTTTGACATGTTGTACCTTTTATTCATATAAGCGATTCCAGTTGCAATTCTGTCTGCAAAAAATCTTCGGGCGGGTCTACCTCAAAAGACATCCTTTGGCCCGAATAAGGATGTCTGAAACCAAGTTGCCGGGAATGAAGCATTTGTCTGGGAGCCAGACTCTTTTTTTTGCGGTATCTTCTGGGTTGATATATCCGGTCACCAATCAACGGGTGCTCAATGGCATAAAAATGCACCCGGATTTGATGAGTT
>Ga0190329_1000269_pt1 | contig 15717 bp, 14 predicted proteins | sample 48720423_MG_FD_161655 | JGI IMG/M metagenome (GOLD analysis project Ga0190329, IMG submission 161655) | Hydrothermal vent sediment bacterial communities from Southern Trench, Guaymas Basin, Mexico - 4872-04-2-3_MG | ecosystem: Environmental > Aquatic > Marine > Hydrothermal vents > Sediment ... | reverse complement strand
AAAGCCATTTATTATTAAAAAACATAATCTTAATACTAAATTCTCCGTATTTCTAAAAATATTATACCACAACACCAAATATTTTAATATCAAAAACAAAATATTTGGTTAAAATGTTTATTTTTTTTATAAAAAAAGCAGAGCATTTGCTCTGCTTTTGAAAAATTCTTCTTAGAAATACCTTATTGTATAATTACAAATTTTCCTTTTATTAAACCACCTGTGATACGGATACCAATTTCACTAATACTACTAAGAGTGTTTTTTACTAAAACAGCTATATGAAAAACTCTCCCACCATTGTTAATATAATCAATTATTTTAGAAAAAGCTGGAAAAGTAGAAGAATCAAGCGTTAAATTTGCTACAGTATCGCTTTGAGTAAATGTCGAACTTGCAACCACCAATGTATCATCTGGAATATCATTTACCGTTATTTTAGTTGTACTAGCATATACTGTAATTTCAACCTCACCTTGTATTGTTCCGGTAGCTTGAGCTTCCAAATCAATTTTTAAATAATCAATTATCACCCTATCAAGCTGGCTATCAATATCTTGTAATTGATCAAATGTTATATCCTTAAATAATACAGGAATAGTTCCTTCAAGATATTGATTAGTGTCTACTACATATTGATCGGTTGAAGGTATATTAAAGCTGAAAGGTATCTGAGTACAACCAGACAATACCACTAAAACCAATATAAAAGGAATTAATATTTTTTTCATAATATCCACCTCCCTTTGCTTTATTATACCAAATTATTAAAAAAATAACCCCCTTATCGGGGGTAATTATTGGTTATGGTGGCGGCGATGGGACTCGAACCCATGACTCACTGATTATGAATCAGTTGCTCTAGCCACTGAGCTACGCCGCCGCGTGAAATATGATATCATAATTTAATTTGTATGTCAATAAAACAACTGATTACGTATTTCTTACAAAAACTACACTTCATTTTCTTCTAATTTTTCTGTATTCTTCAAAATCTGTTTGTAAATTTCCAGCTTCTCAGATGACTTTTCTACGTGTTTCCCTTCAAGCAAATCATATCTTATAGCATTTGATAGATTAGATAAAATCTCCAGTAGTTCATCAATATCTTCACCTAGTATTTTCTTATCTTTAGATACTAAATTAAATTCTTCAATAAACCTTTCAAAAATTTTTAAAACATCAATTGATGCTATCATCGAAAGTTTTTGGTTAATAAGTTTTAATTTTATTATGTCTTTTCTTGTAACTTCCTGTTTTAAAAATACATCTTCCAAATATTTAAAAAGTTCATCATAGATATTTGCTTTTAATTCTAAAATTTTTAAATTTTCTTCTTTGAGCATTTCAACCTCAGTTTGCCTGTTTAAAAGTAAGGCTGTAATTAATATAGTCATCACAGTACCAATAAGAGCTGCTAAAATTTCTTGAGAATATGGAAAATTATTATTTGAATAATACATCTCTCTAAATAAAAAATACGTTATTATTCCCAAAACAATTCCCAAAATCGTTATAAGAAAATTTTTTGCTCTTAGTGACAATCTAACGCTCCTCTCTAGTCTCTAGTTTTTATTTGTTTTATTCTTCTTTAAAATTTTCAACAATAACATTGAAAAAGTAATCAAAAAAAATCCTAGAAACACTCCTGATATTATTCCAGAAAGGTCGATAATTACATCGTTTAAAGAAGAACCTCTATTATAATATTGTTGACTATATTCATCCAAAACAGCTACTAAATTAGGAAAAGTAATTCCAAGAAGTATAGCTAAGTAAATTTTTGAAATAGCATAAAACCCCAAAAAACTTATAAAGCCTAAAATAAAATACAATCCAAAATGAGCTGTTTTTCTTACAAGCATTTCAGCCGGGACATTTTCTGTTTTAAACCATATTCTTTTCAAAAACAATTCCACTTTTTTAAATAAAGGTGTATTTGAAAAATCAATTACTTGATCAATCTTCTTTAACACCCTAGTCACAAAACTAGATTGTTGTGAGGATTCAAGAGGATTTCTTGACGAAAAATAAAAAATTAAAAAAATCCAAAAAACTAAAATCAGAAATATCAAAAACACCTTAACATTAACTTTTTTGCTCATTTTTCCCCTCTTTGTTATCATACTTCAAAAGCCTTAATTTTATTGTTAAAAATAAAATCAGAAAAACAGTAATCAAAATTGAATACATTTTGAAATTTATTATATATATAATTCCCATCAAACAAAACAATGAACTTATTAAAGCCATTACAAAAAATGTTTTTCTTTTGCTTTTTAATCTTCGGTATAATTTATCGTAAATATGATCTCTATCTCCATCAAAAGGAGATTTTTTTGCAAGTATTCTTCTTATCATACTAGTAAAAGTGTCTAAAAAGAACGGAGTTAAAATTATTAAAGCAGCTATAGTATGAGATAAACTCTTTGAAAAAGAGGAAATCACCGAAACTCCCAAAATGGCTCCAATTGCATAACTTCCCATATCGCCCATAAAAATTTTTGCTGGTGGAAAATTGTAAATAAGGTAAGCTAACAAAGAACCAATTAAAGCTACTAAATAGTACTTGTCGTAGGGAAAAGTAACAGTCCATATCAATCCAAATGCTGCAATAGCAGAAGTTATTGCGCAAATTCCATCCATTCCATCCATCATATTTACAGAATTAATCAAAAAAGCATAAAAAACCGTTGCAATTAAAATTTCAATAGGATTTGTCAAAAATCTTGTTGCAACCAAAAAACCTATTAAAAATTCAATAAATAATCTAAACCATGGATTTATTGACTTAAAATCATCATACAAGCCCATTAAACTTAACACAACTAAATACATTTTCCTAAATAAACTAAAAGGAGTGAAAAATATAAATGATAACACAAAAGCTACTCCACCTAAATAGGGAGTAGCCTTTTTGTGCGTTTTTAACTTATTATCTGGCTTATCAACTATATTTAACTTGAAAGCTATTTTTCTCAGGAAAGGAATAATAATCAAAGTGAATAAAAATGAGCTTATAAATGAATAAAACATTAATGACCTCCTTTTTATATAATTTACAAATGATATTTTATCACATATTTTAATGTTAATGAATAAAAGAAAATTGAAATGATTTATAATATAAAATTTATATACAAATTAGTTTCTAAACTAAAACAGCCATAATCAGCTAAAATCAAGTTAAAAACCTGAATTTTTAGAAATACCTTAATTTTAAAGCTAATATCACATATATTTATAACTTGATTTGACGTTAACATTTCCGGTATCATTAACGTAAGGAGGTGGGATAATGAAAAAATTTGTATTGGTTTTTTTATTAATTATTGCAATAGTTTTATTTGCTCAACCAAAACTAACTATTTGGTGTTCAGAAAAACAGGTAGATATACTCCAAAAACTTGGTGAGGAGTTCAAATCTAAATACGGTGTTGAGGTTGAAGTTCAGTATATTAATTTTTCTGATATTAAATCTAAATTTCTTACAGCTGCTCCGGAAGGGCAAGGTGCAGATATAATAGTGGGTGCACATGATTGGGTTGGCGAACTTGCAGTAAATGGCTTGATTGAACCAATTCCTAATTTCGCGGATCTTAAAAACTTTTATGATACTTCTTTGAATGCTTTTTCATATAGTGGAAAACTATATGGTGTTCCTTACGCAATGGAGGCCATTGCCCTCATATACAACAAAGATTTTGTACCAGAGCCACCAAAAACAATGGATGAATTATTAGAAAAAGCAAAGGAAATTAATGACGAGTATATAGGAGAAATAAGAGGTTTAATTTTACCTTCTGCAGAGTTCTACTATGTTGTTCCGTTTATTTTTGGATATGGAGGCTATGTTTTCAAACAAACAGAAAATGGTCTTGATGTTAATGATATTGGATTAGCAAACGAAGGTGCAATTAAAGGGGTAGAACTTTTGAAAAAAATGGTAGATGAAGGAATACTTGATCCGAGCGACAATTATCAAATCATGGATTCTATGTTCAAAGAAGGTCAAGCTGCAATGATTATTAACGGTCCTTGGTCAGTAAAAGCATATAAAGATGCCGGAATAGATTATGGGGTTTCACCAATACCCGATCTCGAACCTGGTATTCCAGCCAAACCATTTGTCGGGGTACAAGGATTTATGGTAAATTCTAAATCCCCAAACAAATTATTAGCAATTGAATTTTTAACCAATTTTATCGCAAGAAAAGACACAATGTTTAAGATCTATCAAGCTGATCCCAGGCTACCAGCTAGAAAAGATGTTCTTGAAATAGTAACAAATAACCCAGATATTGTCGGTTTTACAATGAGTGCAGCAAATGGTATTCCAATGCCAAATGTTCCTCAAATGTCTGCTGTATGGGGAGCAATGAATGATGCTTTAAATCTCATAGTAAATGACAAATCATTTATTGAAGATGCTTTAAAGAATGCAGTTGAAAGAATACTATCTCAAATTAAATAATTTTACAGGGGGCAAATGCCCCCCTTCTTTTCATCACAAGAGGAGGGGAAATGTTGAAAAACATAACAAAATTCTTTCTCTGGCTTTTACTTTCTATTTTTAATATTTTTTTATTTTGGATTTCTTTCTTTCTACTTCAAAATAACTACTATGAGCTTTCTATAGTTCTTTTTACTCTAATTATTCTTATTGATTTTTTCATTTTTAATCCTAAGGCTTACCCTTATCGTTACATTATTCCAGCCTTAATTTTACTCTTTATCCTAGTTCTTTATCCTATTTATTTTACTTTTAAAATCGCATTTACAAATTATGGGACTGGCCATTTTATGACCAAACAAGATGCAATTGAACGATTGTTGTATGATCCAAATTTTTCTTATGTAATTGATGAAAACCCTGTTTCCTACAAAGTCTTTGTTGTTTATGATGGGCTATCACCCACAGATGATTTTGTTATTCTATTTAAAATAAATAACGAACTTTTCTTAGGTGAAAAACCTATTCCTAAAAAAACCAGAGGTCAAGAAGTATTACTAAGCCAATTCGATTTATTTAAAATTGATAATGAATCAATATCACTAAATGGAAAAAATTATCAAATTATTCCTTGGGAAAATGACTTGGAAAAAATTAATCTAATTATCATAAATAACAAATCTTACAAAAGTTTTTATTCACCAGATAATGACTTATTAGCTATTAACGCACCTTATTTCAAAACAAGAATCGCTCAAAATTACCTTTCTCATGCGGAATATATTACTCCAGATGGCAGTAAATATGCCTTAAAAATAGCAAGTGATGGAAAATGGAGATTTATGAAAATTCAAAGACTTTACAGGCTTTCTTATAAAGAAATATATGAAAACGGAAAATTACAAATGCAGTTATCATTAATAAACAATTATACAAATAAAGAAGTTTTAGAAAAAGATGGAGCTTTTTATGATATTGACGAAAATGGCCAAGAAACATTTTTAATGGGATTCATAGATTTCGTTGGATGGAAAAATTTTGTAAGAATTATAAAAGATCCAAAAATTTCAGGACCATTCTTTAGAATCTTCATTTGGACATTCATATGGGCTCTTTTGAGCGTAATACTTTCGTTGGCTGTCGGACTCCCTTTTGCATTAGTATTAAATGATACAAATTTAAAAGGTAGAAATATTTACAGGACACTTTTAATAATTCCATGGGCAATACCTGTTTTTATTTCTGCTCTTGTTTGGAGAAACGGTCTTCTAAACGAAAGTTATGGAATTATCAATAAATTTTTACTTCCTTTATTAGGTATTAATTCCATAAAGTGGTTGAACGATCCTTTCTGGGCACGTGTGGGTGTCTTATTGGTTAATATGTGGCTCACATTCCCATATATGATGACTATTTCATTAGGAGCATTGCAAAGCATCCCGCCTGAGCTTTATGAGGTTGCTGCTATAGATGGAGCTGGGAAAATTAAAAGATTTTTAAATATAACATTTCCGCTTTTAATGAGTATAATTGCTCCATTACTGGTAAGCAGCTTTGCTTTTAGCTTTAATAACTTTACAATAATATACTTAATCACTGGAGGAGGACCTCCAATACCTAATTCAACTACCCCAACAGGATATACAGATATTTTAATTTCATATGTATATAAATTAGCCTTCGAAGGAGGACAAGGTCAGAATTTTGGATTTGCTAGTGCTATATCTATTCTAATTTTCTTCTTAGTCGGAGGAATCAGTATATTAAACTTTAAGTTGACAGGGACTTTTGAAGAGGTGAATCGTTAATGGTACAGAAAAAAAGAAAATTAATTACACATATCATTCTTATTTTCTTAATTATAGTTATTTTATTTCCCGTTGTATGGGTTATCACAACTTCAATAAGAAGAGACGAAGCTGCATTTTCTACAAAGCTTTTTTCATCGAGAGTTTCTCTGCAGAACTACAGAGACTTAGTTTTTCCTGAGAAAAACCTTCCTTATTTAATCCAATCACTTCAATCAATGATTCAGTTGGTAAAACCATATGATTCCTGGGATAAAGATAAATTAAATAATAAAATCGATAATTATATAGATAGAGTAGAAAATTATCTTCTTGAAACTGAGAACAGACTAGATGAAGTTGAACAATCATACGAAAACATCAAAAACTATTTATTAGAGCATAGTCATGATATTAAAAATCAGGTGATTAATAACATTGAAAACTTAATCAACATTATTAATATTTCAAACTTGCAACCCACAATAGAAAATGAGGCTGCTTTGTATGTAATTCTTTCAAAAGAAAGGTTTAATTCCACAACACATAAAGCGTTGAAAGACTTTTTAGATAGCTTTACAGATTTAGACACTAGTTCTAGAAGCAACTATGAAAAAGCTTTAGAAAAACTAAAAGAAAGTTATGAAAAAACCTTAAATGGTTATGATAAGATCTACCTAAATACTGAAAATGAACTTAACAAATGTAAATTCGAAATTAACGAATTGCAAAAAAAATATCAAGTCTTTCAGAATAAAATCTTCGAAATAAATATAATCTTGGAAAAAGACATTACCCCTGAACTTGAAAAATTAACTGAATCATTAAAAAACTTAAACAACTTAAAAGAAAACATCAAAAACTCTTCTACAGAAAACCCATATATTATTGACGATTCTGAACCTATTAAAAATTTGGAGGAAGTTGACAAACTTTTAAATGATTTAATTACCAATCTAGAAAAACTCCCAGGTTATGATAATTTAAAAAATATTCTAAAAATACAGAAGGATGAAATTGAAAAATTAATGCTTGAAAATGATAGTTTAAAAAATAAACTTGTCTACTCTAATCTTATAAATATTTATTATAGCGAACTTCATCCCAGAATCCTAAAAATATATAATGAAATAAAAACTAATATTTTTGATATAAAAGATATTATTTATGCATTCGAAAATTTAAACGATCAGTTAGAAAAATTAAAAAATAAAGAAAATGAATTAACAAATAAAAAGCTAGAAATTGAAAAAAAATTGTTCGAAGTTCAACAATTATTTATTGAACCTCAAAAAGTATATAATTTAAAAATTTTCAAAGAAAAATTACATAACTTGATTACTTCTTTAGAAAAAGCAAAATCTTTTTCAAAAATAGATTTAATAAAGTATCATTCGACTTTAAAGACCCTTCGTGAATTTTCAAACTCTTACAATGAAAAAGATGAATTGCAAAAAAACGTTAACAAAATAATACAAGATTTAAATTGGATAGAAATATACAGGGATTTCGAAAGTAAGATGGAAAAAATTCCCGAAAATCTTAAAAATATTTTAACAGACATGGAGAAATCTCTAAATGATTTCAAGAACTCTTATAAAGATCTTTTAAACCTTTCTTCAAATGGGATTTTTGTATCTTCTGAAATTCTAAATAAAATGTACGATACTGTAAAAATGGATTTTGTAAATAAAGTAAGAGCTAACATGTCCATCGCCTCTCGTAAAGCCAGCATACTACTCGACTTAATTCCTTTTAACGTGTTAAAAAGTGATTTTAAAAATATTGATAAGCAATTATTTAGAATTGATCAAATCTGGAAACAAAAAATAAAACACTATTTCTGGTTGTGGGTTTTAAATTCAGTAATTATTTCTTTAATTGTTGCTACTATAACTACAGCTGTTTGCGCAATAGCTGCTTATCCATTTAGTAGAATGAAATTTTTCGGAAGACGTTATGGAATCATAGCTCTGTTGTTAATTCAAATGTTTCCAGGTGTTGTATTTATGATTGCAATTTATGATTTATTAAATTTTATTGGAAGATATGTTTCATTTTTAGGTATAGATACTTTAGGTGGTTTAATTTTTGCATATTTAACTAACATTGCTTTTAATATGTTTTTAATTAAAGGTTTCTATGATACTATTCCAATATCTCTGGAAGAAGCTGCTATCGTAGATGGAGCAACAAGATTCCAAAGTTTCTATAAGATAATTCTTCCACTTTCTAGACCAATTTTAACTGTAGTATTTTTACTTATTTTTATGGGGACTTTTAATGAATATGTAGTTGCAAGAATAATACTACAAGATGTCAAGCATTATACTTATGCACTAGGTTTACAATCTTTTGCCACTGGACCTTATGAAACTGAATGGGGTCTTTTTACAGCTGCAGCGTTGCTGGGTATGGCCCCAATGATTATACTGTTCTTATCACTTCAAAAATATCTTGTTAGTGGTCTCACTAGAGGTGCAATAAAAGAATAAGGAGGTATATTTATGAAAGAAATACTTATTTTCCTTATGATTTCAACAGTTTCATTCAGCTTAATTGTTAATCCAATAGAAAATCTCAAAGAAGATTTTATCTTTGGAATGGATGTTTCAATGCTTTATGAAATTGAAAAAAATGGTGGCAAATATTTTGATGAAAACGTAGAGAAACAATGTTTAAACATTTTAAAAGAGCATGGTGTAAACTGGATTAGATTGAGAGTTTGGAATGATCCTAAAGATGAAAACGGAAACCCTCTTGGTGGTGGTAATTGTAATTATGAAAATATAACTGAAATAGCAAAAAAAGCGAAAAATTTAGGATTAAAAATTTTCCTAGACTTTCATTACAGTGACTGGTGGGCAGACCCTGGAAAACAAAATAAGCCAAAAGCATGGATAAATCTTCATGGTAAGGAACTTGAAAATGCAGTATATGATTACACAAAGTTTGTTTTAACTTATATGAAAAACAATAATGCACTTCCAGAAATGGTTCAAATTGGAAATGAAGTAAATAATGGTTTCTTATGGCCAGATGGAATGATCTTCGGAAAAAACGCAGGTGGCTTTGAGGGATTCACAAAGCTTTTAAATGCTGCAATCAAAGCTATAAGAGAAATTGATCCATCTATAAAAATTGTTATTCACCTTGCAGAAGGAGGAAATACTAAACTTTTTAAAGAGTTTTTTGGGGAATTAATTAACAGAAACATTGATTTTGATATAATTGGAGTTTCGTATTATCCTTACTGGCATGGAACATTTGAAGATCTAAAAAAGACTATTTTTTTAGTCTCAAAAAAATACAAAAAAGACATTATAATTGCTGAAACAGGATATGCCTGGACGGCAAATAACGGAGACAATCATCCCAATTTATTTAGCAAAGGAATGGAATTATCAGGTGGATACTTAGCAACAATTCAAGGACAAACAACTTTTCTAAGGGATTTAATTGAACTGGTTAATAACGTACCAGATAATAGAGGACTTGGAATTTTTTATTGGGAAGGTGAATGGATTCCAATTAAAGGAGCAGGGTGGAAAACTGGTGAAGGAAACCCTTGGGATAACCAAACTTTATTTGATTTCAATGGAAATGCTCTTCCATCACTTGATATTATGAATTTAATTAAAACTTCGCCAGCTACAGAAGTAAAAATGCTGAAAATTTATCCTGTTGAACTCACATATAACTTAGGTGAAGAAATTGATTTACCAAAAACAATTAAAGCCTTGTTTTCAGATGATTCTATCAGATCACTACCTGTAACCTGGAATTTAAATCCCGAAATATCAGAAATACCAGGTGTTCATAAAATTGAAGGAATTATAAAAAGTACAAAGGAAAAAATATCTGCTACTGTTACCATTAAAAATACAAGAAACTTTCTTAAAAATCCCAGTTTTGAAACTGGAGAATTTGCACCATGGATAGTTCTGAAAGATATTAACGCCGTCAAAATTGAAAAAGCTAATCCTCCAGACAATGCACATAATGGTGAATATGCTGTTAATTTCTGGTTAGATAGTCCTTTTAGTTTTGTTCTCTATCAAGAATTAGAAATTTCAAATGGAAAATACAAAGTTGGTTTCTGGACACATGGGAATGCTGGTGTAAAAGTTATTATGAAAGTAAGTGAATATGGAGGAGAAGATAGATATGTAGAAATAGAAGAATCAGGTTGGTTAAATTGGCACAATCCAATAATTGATGGTATAAATGTTAGTACCGGTAAAATTAAAATAAGCATTATTGTTGAAGGAAAAGAAGGTGATTGGGGCTTTTTAGATGATTTCTATCTTTTTAAAGAAGATGAATGAATGAATTTTTTAAATTAAAAAAAACTATCCCTTTGGGGTTCTCGAATTCCAAAGGGATAGTTTGTTTTTAATAAAAATTATCTCGAGTTATCTTTAAAGATTCTGTAGTCAACCGGGACATAATTAACTGAGGGCCTTCTTTTTCCAGATTGTTTATATAAATTCATTAATAAATAAACTTCATTTGGCATTTCTATAGATACTTTCAATCCAAGTTCTCTTGCTTTTTCAACAGTTATAGGATAATCATGAGTCCAATAACCACTTACAAGTTTATCTGCTAGTTCTTCAGCTTTATCTCCATATTTTTCCTTTAAAAGATCAGAAGCATATTCTTTCATTTGTTTCATAGCTTTTTCAGCAACATCTGCCAAAATCAAAGTTTGATCATCTATCTTATTTACATCCTTTTTCTCAACAACTGATAATATTGAAGCTGCTGGATATTGTCCAAGTTGAGGATCAATAGGTCCTAAGACTGCATTTTCATCCATTACAATCTCATCAGCTGCAAGTGCTATTAAAGTTCCACCGGACATTGCATAATGAGGAACAAAAACAGTTACTTTTCCTTTGTGTTTTCTTAGGGCATTTGCTATTTGTTCTGCAGCTAATACCAAACCTCCAGGTGTGTGAATAATTAAATCAATTGGCATATCATCAGGTGTCATTTTTATCGCTCTAATCAATTCTTCAGAATCTTCAATATCAATATACCTTCTGATTGGAAGTCCGAAAAAATTAATAGATTCTTCCCTATGAATTAATGTAATTACTCTGCTACCTCTTTTTTTCTCAATTGACCGTATTATACCTTCTCTAGAAGCATTCAAAGACATACTTTTAAATAGTGGGACAAAAGTTGTAATTATCAAAACCATCCAAAAAATCTGAAAAATTATTGTGAAAAGACCATCCATTTTATCACCTCACCATTTAATATGTCTGATTTAATAATATTATATCAAAAAATAAAGCAAGGCATTTTGCCTTGCTTTATTTTGAATAACATAGAAATAATCATCTTATAGGTTTATCTTTTGTAGCTTCTTCAAGAATTTGGAGCCTTTCCCATCTTCTTGTTATGTATTCTTGAACTTCATTAATTATTTCTTCTGCATCTGGTCTCTTTAAAAGATTTCTGAATCTGCCTTGTGCTTTTATAAATTCCTTTACTGGTTTTAATTCTTTAACTTTCTTAGTAATCCTATACACACCTCTTTCAACTTCATATAATGGCCAATAGCCTGTTTCTATGGCTAATTTTGAGATGTCTACAGCTTTGTCTTCACTAATTCTCCAGAATCTTACACATGGAGAAAACGCAGCTATAAATGATGGACCATCAAATTGAAGAGCTTTTTCGATTTTTTTGAAGAAATCCATTGGTTCAGATGTTGAAACTGTAGCAACATATACATTTTCATGTCCTGCCATAATTTCAACAATATTTTTCTTAAGTTGAACCTTACCAGGTAATTTTTTACCAACTGGTTGAGTAGTTGTTTGTGAACCAGGAGGAGTTGCACCTGATCTCTGATTTCCAGTGTTCATGTATCCTTCATTGTCATATACTATGTAAATAAATTTATGTCCTCTTTCTACAGCCCCAGATAATGACTGAAGACCTATATCATAAGTTCCTCCATCTCCACCAAATGCAAAGAAAGCATATTTCTTCTCAGGATCAACTAATCTTCCTTTTTTTGCAAGGGCTCTATATGCCGTTTCTACACCACTAACTGTTGCAGCAACATTTTCGAAAGCATTATGAATATAGGGAACATTCCAAGCTGTAAATGGGAAAATTGTAGTTGAAACTTCTAAACATCCAGTTGCTAGCCCAACAATAGGGGTATATCCCAAAGATTGTGCAGTCATTAAAGCAAATTTTGCAACATTTGGAGCAGCACAACCTGGACAAAGCCTGTGACCAGGAGTTATACCAGGATTTTTATCTGCAAACTTTGTTGCAAGCTGCATTATATTTAAAGCCATTCATTACACCTCCTTATTCTCTAAGTCCAAGATATCTTTCTTCATCTGGATTAAGATTTCCAGCAAAGGCATCTTCAAATGCTTGTTTAATATATTCAACTTTAATATCTCTGCCACCAAGACCATAAACGTAGCTTCCTATTAATGGTTTATTTTCTACATTGAATAATGCACTCTTAACAGCTTCATATAAAGGAGCCTCAGCACCAAATGAAGCGGATCTATCAAGAACAACGACGGCTTTACGTCCATTTAGAACTTCTTGAAGTTCCTTTTTGAGGAATGGTCTGAAAACCCATGGTTTTACAAGACCAACTTTATGTCCCTGTTCTCTCAATAAATCCACGGTGTATTTTATTGTTCCTGCGGTAGAACCAAGGGCTATCATTATATATTCAGCATCATCAACCATGTATTTATCAAAGATATTATATCTTCTTCCTGAAATTTTTTCGAATTCATCTACAATTTCTTTATAAACTCTTTCAACATGTTTCATCGCTTCTATTTGCTGCCTTTTGTGTTCAAAATAATAATCATAAAGATCTAATGGACCATATGTAACTGGATTATCAACATCTAATAAAGGATATTTTACCTTAGGTTCTCCAATAAATTTCTTAACAACTTCATCGTCTAAAAAGTCAACTACTTCAACGCCATGTGAAATAATAAAGCCATCAAAATTAATCATAACAGGCAATCTTACATCTTCATGTTCTCCAAGTCTAAGAGCAATTAACGTGAGATCGTATGCTTCCTGAGCATTTTCTGCCCAGAGTTGAATCCATCCTGAATCTCTTTCTGCCATAGCATCACTGTGATCACAGTGAATATTAATTGGTCCTGAAAGCGCCCTGTTTGCAACTGGCATTACAATTGGTAATCTTGAAGATGCTGCTATATAAACTATTTCATGCATTAAAGCCAAACCATTTGCCGCAGTTGCGGTCATGGCTCTAGCTCCTGCTGCAGCTGCACCAACAACTGCACTCATTGCACTGTGTTCACTTTCGACGGGAATCATTTCAGTGTCTACAACTCCATCTGCAACGTATTGAGCAAAGTATTCTACAACAGGTGTTTGTGGAGTAATTGGATAAGCTGCCACAACATCCGGATTTATTTGACGCATAGCATTTGCTATTGCTTGTGCACCAGTAACCGCCTGTCTATTTTTTACCTCTGGCACGTCACACACCTCCTCATTCCTGAAATTCCGTTTCAGGTTTCATTACAATTGCACGTTTTTCTTCAGGTAATTTATCATTTGTTTTTGGACATACATTAACACAAAGACCGCAACCTTTACAATAATAGTAATTAAATCCTTTCATCTTCGGTTTTCCATCTACAACTTCTATTTCAACTGCCTGATCAGGACAATAAAGCCAACAGAACATACAGTTAATACAGTTTTCGGCTTGATATATGGGTCTAATTACTCTCCAAGTACCTGTTTGATATTCTTTTGCTGTTGCAGGCTTATCTATCACGCCACCTATTGGAAGTTCTCTCCAATTTTTGAGTTCAGCCATTGCATTTCACCTCCTCAAAGCCTCGGCGTAAAGCTCTAACGTTTGCTTCGACTACTTCTTCAGAGAATTTCTTTCCAAATATTTTTCTTATTCTTTCTTCTACGCTTTCAAGGGTTATAACACCAGTAACTTTTGCAATAGCCCCCAACATAACGGTGTTAGGGATTCCTCTTTTGATTTCTTCAAGAGCAATATCAGTTGCTGGAATTACACATACTTTTCCCTTCACACCTAATTTTGTTCTAACAAAATCAACATCTTTTGTTGTATTAACAATGAAAATAGTTTCATCTCTAACACCAGCAACTAGGTCTGGATTTCCTAACATGGTATCATCAATAACAATCACTACATCCGGATTTTCAACTGAACTGTGAACAAGAATTGGGACATCAGCAATTCGGTTAAAGGCTTTCATGGGAGCTCCTGTTCTTTCAGCACCATATTCAGGAAAAGATTGAACATACTTTCCCATTTCAAGCGCGGCTTCGGCAAGCATCTGCGATGCACTTTTTGCGCCTTGCCCCGCTCTTGCATGCCATCTGAATTCAAAATATTTTGCGGGCACTTTTATCCCTCCTCACTAAAATTTTGTTTCAGACTTTCAAATACATTGTATAATCAATATCTTGGAATATATCATCAGTTTTTTCAAAATGTGAAAGTCTTCTCATATCAATTTTACCACTAATAACCATTTCATACAATTCTAAAAAACGTTTCACATGTGTTTTAGTTCTGTTAACAGCGTATTCCACACTGGTGTTTGTTGTCATTATAAACGCCCAATCACTTGATTGCGCAAGCAGTAATTCCCTTGCCATTTGGTTTAAAGCTCTTTTAATTTTTGATGGAGTTTCTTCCGGACTGGGATATTTTTTAGCAGCTTCAGTCATTTTTTCTACCATTTCATGAAGGTGGAGATAAATCCAATCATTTGTTCCATTCAACCAAACTTCGTTATACCCATTTGCACCCCAGGTAGACGCAGCAGGAGTTACAATTTGAACTTTTTCAATTTTATCCACTATATCTGAGGCCTTAATTGTTCTAATAAGTTTACTTTCACTTGAATATCTCATAAACTCTTCAAGAAAAATAGGACCTTCATACCACCAGTGGCCGAAAAGTTCAGCATCAAAAGGTGCTACTATTACAGGTTCAAGTCCTTCAAATAAATTCAACAAACCAGATGTTTGGGCTTCTTTTTTCTTAAGAAAATCTAATGCATGCTGTTTGGCAGCCTCCTTTGCTTCATCTATATCATAAAAATCCTTTTCATTCAACGGAACGTTTTTAGAAGTAATTTTGTGATATTTAATTCCTGTATTTGTTCTTACACCACTTGGATCTATAAAAGGTTTGATATATTCAAACTCTCTATCAAAACCAATATCCCTATAAAATTCACGGTACCTACCATCACCAGGATAACCAATATCAGCATTCCATACCTGTTCACTACTTTCTGGATCTCTTGCAAAAACAAAAACATTATTTGGAGTAACTACAGGCCGATATACACCATATCTTGGTCTTTCATCCGCATACCAGAATCCATGAGAATCAACAAAGAAAAATTCTAAACCGTACTCTGCTAAATATTTGTCTAA
>Ga0190329_1000268_pt1 | contig 15780 bp, 16 predicted proteins | sample 48720423_MG_FD_161655 | JGI IMG/M metagenome (GOLD analysis project Ga0190329, IMG submission 161655) | Hydrothermal vent sediment bacterial communities from Southern Trench, Guaymas Basin, Mexico - 4872-04-2-3_MG | ecosystem: Environmental > Aquatic > Marine > Hydrothermal vents > Sediment ... | reverse complement strand
ATTTTGGAATATGCAAGACCTGCAAAGAATCCTTTAAAAAACAGGTTTAATCAATTAAAATTTATTTTATGAAATGGAATAACATTACCAAAAAGTTTGGGACACCGTTCTATTTATATGATGAGCAACAAATTGTCAAAAATATCGCTATAATAAGAGAAGCTCTGGAAGGTGTTTCACACAGGATAATGTACTCCCTGAAAGCCAATTCCAACATTTATCTACTTTCCATTCTGCGTTCCCTGGGTGTTGGTGCAGATGTGGTTTCCATTGGTGAACTACGGACCGCTATGCTTGCAGGATTCCAGCCAGAGGATATAACCTTTGCAGGAGTTGGAAAGAGGGGTGATGAGATACATGAGGCGGTACTAAAAAGAATAGGCCTTTTAGTCATTGAGTCTCTCGAGGAATACGAAGTTGTTAAAGAGACTGTGAATAGGGTGAAAATACCCGTGAATTTTGCTGTAAGATTTAACCCTGGAGTGGACCCACATACCATAGATAAACTTGCTACAGGCAAGAGAGGTACGAAATTCGGGGTTGCTGAAGAGGCTCTGATTAAAATCTATGAGGATGCAAAGAGAAACAAGTTTTTAGTAGCAAGAGGACTTCACGTCCATATCGGCTCTCAGATTAAACAGCCCGAACCCTATTTGCATACTCTTGAAATTCTAAAGCCCCTCTGGAAAAGGGTGAATCAAATATCCCCAATTAATATTCTGGATATCGGAGGGGGATTTGCTTATGACTATGAAGATGGGAAAAACTACGCTCCAGAGATATTGAAAGCAATTGTTCCATTTCTGAAAGAATTTCAAGCTACAGTATATATTGAGCCTGGTCGCAGTATAATAACCTCATCAGGGAGTCTTGTAACGTCTGTATTATATAGAAAAGAAGTACATGGGAAAATATATATCGTTGTTGATGCAGGAATGAATGATTTTTTGAGAGCTGCCTTTTATAATGCAAGACATCGCGTAGTGAATGTGTCCCATAGTAATGGTAAAAAGGTGAAGGCAGATATTGTGGGTCCTCTGTGTGAACCGGGAGATGTTCTCAGGAGAGACGCAGAGATAGAGGAACCTCAAAGAGGAGACATACTTATATTGAAAGATACAGGTGCATATGGTTATTCCATGTCCAGCAACTACAATACTCGCCCCCGCATTAAGGAACTTATAAGATTGAAATCGGGCGAGATTAAACTTATTAGAGAGAATGAAACTATATTTGATATTTTAAGACACGAGGTCATACCCGGTTTCCAGGGGAAAGGGAGTCCTGGTTTTATAATAAAGAATGTAGTAAATCTGAGAAAATTTCCAGACCCCTTTGCTGAAAGGGTCAATCAAGCTCTTTTTGGTGAAAAGATTTTTATTCTTCAAGAATTTGATGGCTGGTTTTTTGTAAGAAAGGATTATGATAACTATACAGGTTGGGTCAGGAAGCAATATGTTTGTGAGGGAGATCTTGATGGAGAGGAATATTACGTTTCAGTGCCTTTTACAGAAGTTTTTGATGAAAATGGCCAAAGAAAAAGCCTTCTTCCCTTTATGTCGAGGGTGGTTGGAGAGGAAGAAGATAAAAAGGTGTGGTTCAATTACCATGATAATAAAGTCTATGTTAATATCGATAAGCTAGTAAAACCTGAGCACTTGACTTATACCAGCAAGGACCAAATAGTGGATGAATTTAAAAAATTTATTGGTGTTCCCTATCTCTGGGGAGGACTCTCTCCATTCGGTTTTGACTGCTCCGGTCTTGTACAGACTGTATTCAGGAGATTTGGTATTCATTTACCTAGAGATACGTCACAGCAAATATCATCAGGTGAGTCTGTGAAGTTAGAGAATATATCCCGGCTTGATCTTCTATTTTTCCCGGGGCACGTCGGAGTTTATCTTGGAGATGGTCTTTTTATTCATTCCAGTACTAAAAATAATGGAGTTTATATAGAACCTCTCTCAGGGGAATGGTTGAAAAATCTTAAATCTATTAGAAGGATCCTACCGTGAAGACTAAGTTTGAGATTTCCGCCGGCGGCGTGGTATTTAAAAAAGAAGAAGGGAAAGTCTTTGTGGTGCTTATTGCTGTTAAAGGGGGTAAAATCTGGACTTTACCTAAGGGCCTTGTGGAAAAGGGAGAGAAACTTGAAGATGCAGCACTCAGAGAGGTAAGAGAGGAGACTGGAGTAACCGGCGAAGTCTTGGGAAGAATAGATAAGATTGACCTATGGTTTTTTCAGACAGAAAATGGTGAAAAGGTGAGACACCATAAAATTGTTTATTATTTTTTAATAAAATACACAGGCGGAGATGTGAAAGAACACGATTGGGAAGTGGATGATGTAAGGTGGTTTGAAATAGAAGAAGCTATAAAGAGAGCAAGCTATAAGAAAGATAAAGCAATTTTAAAAAAGGCGTATGAGATGATAAAAAGCTATGCAGAATCAGATTCTTAAAACATTCCATACCCTTCTGGAGGTTATAGAGAGCTCTACAGACCTCCATCAGATACTGTATGCTACTCTTGCAGCTATAACTTCCGGAGAAAGTTTTGGCTTTAACAGGGCAATTGTAATGTTATTTGAAGAAGATGTGTTAAAGCCTTACTTCGCAATGGGGCCAAGAAACCGGCGTGAGGCAATGCGAATATGGAAGGAGTTAGCACAGAAAAAGATTAACCTCGATACCATAATCAGAAGTTACACTCCAGAACGGTATGAAAAGGAATGGAAAAAGCTCAGTCCCCTTCTTGAAGGGATAAAAATTACTCGAGAAGAATTAAAAAAAGAAAAATCAGAAATTGCCAAGGCTCTTAAAGAAAGAAAATCTATAATCATTTATCCGGGTCCTGAAGATTTACTTGAATCGAAAAAATTAGCATGTCTAAATGCAACAGAAATAGCAGTTGCCCCTTTGGTTATAGCCAATCAGGAATTGGGAGTGATACTTGCTGATAATTTTCTAACCAGACGTCCCATTAGTAGAAGTAAACTGGTTGCTCTTGAGACTTTTGTCTTTCAGGCTTCTCTTGCGATTTCGAGAGCTCTTATAGTTAAGCAACTTGAAGAAAAAATAAAAGAACTGGAAGAGCTCACCAGGTTGCTTGAGGAAAGAGATAAAAAAATATTTGAACTTGAAAAAAGAGCTGTCTCGGGAGAACTTGTGAACCACCTTTTGCACGAGTTTAAAAATCCCCTCACTATTATAGGAGGACTCGCCAGTGTCATACTGGAAGAAACTGATGAGAATGACCCACGATATCCTTTCGTGAAAGCCATTGTGGAAGAAGTTAATAAGATGGACAGGATACTAAAAGAGACCGTTCAGGGTTTGAGAGCGCAACTTCTGGAAAAGAAGGAAAAAGTTAACCTTAATGAACTCATAGAATCAAAAGTGGAAGAACTTAAAAAATATTTAAAAGTCAAAAAAATCAAAATATTTTTCAGGAAACTGGATGGCCTTCCTTCGGTACTTTTACCCAGGTTGAGTTTCGAAGATGTCATAGAATACCTTGTACTGAATGCAGAGGAAGCTATGCCCGAGGGAGGAGAAATTCACATCTGGATTGAGAGAGAAAATCGGGGGATTTCTATATACTTTAGAGATACTGGGAAAGGTATATCTGAAGAATTATTGCCTCGAATATTTGAGCCTTTCTTCACCACAAAAAGGGAAGGTTTGGGCCTTGGTCTTTATAATGTAAAACAGATAGTGAGATCCATGGGGGGTAGTGTAAGCGTCATTTCCAAACCCGGAGAAGGGACCACATTTAAAATACATCTTCCCTTACCCCTTGCCTGAGTTTTGTTTTCCAGCTCCATTTCTTTATAATTTATCATTCAAATTTATAATTCAAAGTTAAAAAGGAGGAATTATGAAAAAGATTGTAGAATGTGTGCCTAATTTCTCTGAAGGTAGAGATATGAATATCATTAATGCCATTGCCAAGGAGATAGAAGAAGTCGAAGGAGTGAAGCTTCTTGATGTTGATCCTGGTGCGGCCACCAACAGGACAGTAATAACTTTTGCAGGGACACCGGAGGGAGTCAAAGAGGCAGCCTTTAAAGCCATTAAAAAAGCTGCAGAACTAATTGATATGCGAAAGCATAAAGGGGAACATCCAAGGATAGGCGCCGCAGATGTTGTTCCTTTTATTCCAGTGTCTGGTGTTACCATGGAAGAATGTGTTCAGATTGCCCATGAAGTAGCCAAGAGAGTTGCCGAAGAACTAAAAATCCCTGTTTATTTATATGAAGAAGCTGCCACAAAACCTGAAAGGAGGGACCTGGCCAATATCAGAAAGGGAGAATATGAGGGGCTTGCCGAGAAATTGAAAGATCCAGAGTGGAAACCAGATTATGGTGAGCCTGTGTTTAATCCTAAATCGGGGGCTACAGTCATTGGAGCAAGAGAGTTTTTAATAGCGTATAATGTTAATTTAAATACCAGAGACAAAAAACTTGCGCATAAAATTGCAAAAGTAATAAGAGAAAAGGGTTATAAAGTAAAAGATGAAGCGGGAAATAAGATCCAGGTTCCTGGAAAATTAAAAAAAGTAAAAGCCATTGGATGGTATATTGAAGAGTATGGAATTGCACAGGTTTCCATTAATTTGACCAATTATAAAATTACTCCTCTCTGGAAGGTATTTGAGACATGTGAAGAGGAAGCTCAAAAAATAGGTTTAAGAGTCACAGGAAGTGAGATTGTGGGGCTTGTCCCCAAACAAGCTCTCCTGGATGTGGGAAGACATTATCTAAAAAAGCAGGGTAAAAATCCAGGTGTTCCTGAAGAAGAATTAATTCATATTGCAATTAAGTCTCTGGGTCTGGATGATATCACTCCATTTGACCCCCAAACAAAAATTATTGAATACAAACTTGAAGAACCGGGCGAGAGGAGACTGGAAAAAATGGTCTTGAGAGATTTTGTGAATGAACTTTCAACGGATTCTCCCGCTCCAGGAGGTGGAAGTGTTTCAGCTCTCTCGGGAGCCCTTTCAGCTGCCTTATCTTCAATGGTTGCCAATCTTACTCACGGGAAAAAGGGATATGAGGAGCATAATGAATTAATGGAAGAGATTGCAGTAAAGGCCCAGGAATTGAAGGACAAATATTTACAATCCATAGATGAAGACACCCGGGCTTTTAACCTGGTAATGGAAGCTTTTAGACTTCCTAAAAAAACGGAGGAAGATAAGAAAATAAGGGAGAAGAAAATAGAAGAAGCCACTAAAGAAGCTACAAGGGTTCCTTTGAAAGTACTGGAAATTACACAGGAACTTCTTGACTTAGCAGAGGTAGTAGCAGATAAAGGAAATGTAAATTCTGTAAGTGATGCTGGTGTTGCTGCAATCCAAGCAAGAGCATGTGCGGAGGGCGCTTATCTTAATGTCATTATAAACCTTAAAGGCTTGAGTGATCAGCAATTTGTTGGGGAGGTAAAAAACAGGGCTGAAACACTTTTGAGAGAAATCCAGCAAAAGGCTACGGATATTTATGAAAAAGTAAAAGAGAAGATTGGACAATAATCAGAAAAGAAATATTTTTATACTGACTTCACTGGCCTTCCTGGGTTCTTTAGGGTTCGGTTTTATTAGAATCATTATCCCCATTTATGTGAGATATTTAGGGGCGACAGGCTTTCAGGTTGGGTTGTTAAGTTCGGGGTTCATGCTGGCTCGTGCTTTTGCAGCAGTTTTGTTCGGAAAAAGGTCGGATGTAAAGGGTAAGAGGAGATTTTATATTAGAATAGGTATTTCTCTTACCGTGGTAATTCTGCTTCTTTACCCTGTGATTCCAAATTATTACTGGATTCTGATTATGAGGCTCTTGCAGGGGTTTCTTTCCGGATTGACCTGGCCCATAGCTCAAACCATGTTGCTGGAAAGTGCCCAGGAAACAAAAAGAGCCACATGGCTTTCAATATACTTTGTTGTAGGAAGGGTGGGAACTATATTCGCAAATTTAAGTCTGGGGGGTCTAATATATTTACTTGAGAAAAATCTGGGAATAACGGAGCAAAGCACCTTCAATTATTTCTTTGTTTTGGCTGCTTTTCTATTTTTCGTAGCATTTCTTGAAAGTGCTGGGCTGAAGGAGATTGTATCACATCCTGAGGAAAGTTCAAAGACCTCTGTAACTCAAGGAAGATTGAAGGTCAACCATTTATTTGTATTTGCCTTTATTGTGGGTTTTTTTTTAGGAACTTTTAACTCTATTTTTATAATTTATTTAAAAGAGGGGTTCAACCTCAGTACAGGAAATGTGGCATATGCCCTGTTTGGTGCATACTTGATTTCTTTCCCCTTTATCCTTTCTCTTTCCCTTTTCGCTGACAGAAAAGGCGTTGATAAGGTTTTTCATGTAATTTTAATCACTATGATCACTCTTTCTTTAATTATACCAGGAATTAAAGATCTTAAACTTCTGGTTATAATGCTGGGTCTGATTTATGCAGCTCTCAACAGTTTTATACCTATTTCCCGGGCAACAGTTTCCCATATAAAAAGAAAGAAATCTCTGGGAGAAAATATAGGTAAAATTAATGCATTTCAGAACACTGGACAAATAATAGGTCCTCTGATCGCTGGGATAGTGTATGATACACTGAGAAATAAACTATTTTCTCTTACACTATTTGGAATTCTACTTTTCCTTGCCTATGTAGCCTGGGTAATAAGTTTGATTGCTCAAAAAAGAAAGGCCATCCATTCGTGAATATTTTTCATCTTTCCCATGAAAGATTTGGGCAGAAATCTCAATACAGGAAGTTTTTTAAAATAATTTTTAATTTCTTCAAGAGCTTCAGGTTGAAGAGGCATATTCCTAATTTTAAGATTTTCCAGGCAATACAATAGCACCTAATGCGGCCTTTTCCAGAAAATATTTTTATAAAAAACGGGCATTTCGGTCCCCTTAAAGGGATTGTAAAACAGGGGATTTATGTAAACAAGATTTTATATCTACATAGATCTACAGATGAGTAATAAATGACAGAAGAGTGAGAAGAATATGAACCTTATATGAATGATAATTCCCACCCTGTAGCCATTGTCTTTGCCCAAATATTTGCAAAGGGCAGAAATCCTGTTCACAAAACTTCACACTGTTTGATATAAAAATACTGAAGAATAGGAGATTATAAATTGGCAGTTTATTTGCAAAATTTTTATTGTAAAAAGGAGGTTTTAAAATGGCTGCATATCTCGCTACAGCGCATCCTGCCTGCCCGGGCTGCCTGGTATGCACCGGTTGTGGGCAGAGTAATATATATATAAATCTTATTGTCCTGGCGGCTTTAATATCTCTAAGATAAGAGGTGGGTGGGGGTATCCCCACCCACAACTCAAATGGAGGTCTTGTATGCTAAACAAATTCGTTATCCCGAATGAAAATATGGAGTTACATCTTACCCCTGATGGGGCGGAAGTTTACAAAAAGGGTGTTAGTACAGGTGTGGTAAATAAAGAGGCAGCTGATTTCTTTATGAGTATTGACGGGACCAAGACACTCAATGAAATTGTGAAGGGTCTCTATTTTGTGAAAGACAAGGAAGACCTGGAGAATTTTTTAAAATTTATTGAGGAAGCGGCTTCGTATGGAGACATTGTCCTTTCTGAGAGACCTGTCAAAATGCATCTTAAAGTTACTGGAGATAGAAATTACTATATACCTCCGCATATTATGGTGGAATTAACATATAGATGTAACCTCTCCTGTTCTCATTGTTACGCAGGATATTATCGAAATAGTGTTGAGATTGGTCCTAAAAAATGGATTGGGAAACTAAGGATGATGAAAGAGTTAGGCGTGCGTTATGTGGAATTTACTGGTGGTGAGCCATTAATTAAAAATGACTTCGCCAAAATTCTTTTCTATTGCCTGCAGAATTTCCAAAAGGTAGGTATTCTCACCAATGGATACAGTTTCAAATCAGAGATTCTTAAAATCATAAAAGATTATAAAGATAAAGTGCTGGTAAACATAAGCCTGGATTCCTCTGATCCTGATGAACATAACAAGTTTCGAGGTCGCAGTGATGCATTTCAAAAAACAGTGGCAACGATTCGCATGCTGGCTGAAGAAGATATATATGTGAGAGTCACCATGAGTGTTTACGAACATAACATTGAGCGAATCGAATCAACACTCATACTGGCAAGGGAAGCAGGAGCAAAAAGTTTTGCATGGGGGCCTGTATTCCCTTTTGGTAAAGGAAAAGAATTCGATACTATGGCTATTCTAACTTCAACTAAATTTATTGAAAAGACAGAGGAACTTAGCAAGAAGTATAAAGACTTTGTTGCAATTCTGGAAGGAGATAAATTAAAATCTATAAACTATTTTGGAAACTGTGGTTTAGGATGGAGGAGTGTAACGCTTTCGCCTGACGGTAAAGTGAGAGCATGCCCTTTTCTAATACCGAGTAAAGATTTTGTGTTGGGTGATATTCGGAGACAATTGCCTCTTACTGTCTTTCAAAATAAGAAAATTTTTTTGTATAGAAATCTTAAAGCACCTGAGTTGGAGATATGTGGCGATTGTGAATATCTGGTTTTCTGCAAGGGATGTATAGTAAGAGCTTTGCAAATGGCCAAAAATAAAAAAGTTAAGTGTAATTGGTATAGAACAAACAGGGAGATTCTAGAATGCTTATTTACACGATGTTAGCTTTATCCTCTTTTATGTCCTTTGACATAGCAGGCCATTTTATATTTAGTAAACCTGTGGTTGCTATGCATGTAAAACTTGATAGCCTTTATGTCTTCGCCCAAGATGAAATGGTGGTAATAAATACGAATGGTGAGATTGTTAGAAGATGTAAGCTGGAAAAGAATATAGACGCTGTCTATTTCTTTGAGAAAGATTTCTATTATACCAGTTTTAAGAGATATACAGTGGGGAAACTAATTTCCTGTAGAGATATGAGGGAGTTGAAACTGGGAGATGCTCCTGGTATCACCCTGGATGTCAAGAAGGTTCGTAGAATCATGTACGATTATCAAAACTTCAGACCGTATTTTCTTGGAAATAGCATATGGATGTGGAGCAATAAAAAAATGCTATACCGGATTCTGCTGGACAGTTTCCAGGTTGAGGACTCCTTAATACTTGAAGACAGCGTAAATTTTATTACTATGAATGAGAGATTTCTAATTAAAACCTTTGATTCTGGTGTTTCTATACTGGATAGAATGAGCCAGAATGTTCGATTTTTGTCTCTTCGGGGTATTGCTTACATGCCCGTAGTTATTGATAGTTTTGTATTTTTAATTACTCAGGATTCGTGTTTGGTTTTTAATTTAAATGATTGCAGGTTGATAAAGGGGATTCAAGAATCAGGCGTTAACCTGATAAAAAAATACGGCGATTATTTTTTATTCTTTAAAGACAATCCATTCGATTCCACAAATTCAGGTATTATGATCCTCAATAAGGATTTCAAGGTCGTAGCCACTTTTAAAATAAAAAATTATCCACCTTTTCCTTCTTGTGTATCCAGCGACACTCTTATATTAGGTTCAGGATGTAAAATGTACTGGATCAACTTAGGAGATGGCGATGTTGTGGATAGCCTGGTGCTTTCTTTCAGCAAAAAGAAAGTCTCCTTTTTAGAGAAAATTATTTCCAGTATTACTTCCTCACACCTTCTCCAGCACACTGTAATAAGTCAGATCTGCACATTTGATTCTTTTGCAGTTGTTTCAGGAGGGCGAGAGGTATATTTAATAAAACGAATTTAAATTTAAGATAATTTAATATGCCGAAACGTTTAATAATGTATTTAGCCTTGAGTATAGTAGGTTTTCTGTTAGAAGATATTATTAAAAGATTCAGGATATTTCTTATTCTTCCCATTTCTATCTCAACCTCTTTGCATCTTTATACTATCCTTTATAAGGCTCACTTTTCTTTTAATAATATCTTTGAACATCTTTTGTGTCCCTTTTATTCCTGTCCCATTTTAATCTTATTTTTAAATTTTTTCCCTTTCTTACGGAAATTTTTAGAGTTATCTTTTAATTAAAAAGGAGGATTAGAGTTTCTTATTCTTCTCTCATCAGGTTTACTTTTCTAATGCAAGTAAAAATAGTATAATTAATTTATGAAGGTATATGTCGGAACATCGGGCTGGATGTATAGCTGGAATTATGGGGGGAATTTTGACTGGTATGTGAAAGAATCAGGGCTTAATAGTGTGGAACTCAATGCGTCCTTTTATCGATTCCCCTTTCCGTCCCAGGTTAAAGGGTGGTCAAGAAAGGGAGGGCGTCTGAGATGGTCAATTAAAGTAAATAGATTGATTACTCATGTATATAAATTTAATGAGAGGGCCCAAAGTACCTGGCAAAAGTTCAGGCATCTGTTTGAACCTCTTGATCCATATGTTGATTTTTACCTCTTTCAGCTTCCACCCTCGTTTACCAGCAAACACCGTGATAAAATAGAGACTTTCTATAATTTCACTGAGCTTGGTAAAAGATTTGCCTTAGAGGTAAGAAATAAAAGTTGGTTTTATGACGAACACATTAAATGGGCAAAGGGGCTTGGATTGACCTGGGTTTCAATAGATGCCCCTGAATTTTCAAGGGATATCTTTTTAACTTCTAATGCTATATACTTGAGGGTGCATGGAAGAAATGCATGGTACAGTCATGACTACAGTTATGAGGAACTCCTTGAAATTGTGGAAAAAATTCTTAAGGTAAAGTGTGAGGCAGTATATGTATATTTTAATAATGACCATGCCATGCTTAAGAATGCTCGTACAATGTTATCTCTGTTGAAGGAGGCGGCATGAAATACGTTGTAATTTTTACAGGAGGCTGGATGGAAGCCCAAATTGTCAAAGGTAGACTGGAGTCAGCAGGGATTCCTGCACTATTGAAGTACGAAGCCATCGGGAAAGTATATGGTTTAACAGTTGATGGGCTGGGTAAGGTAGAGATTCTTGTTCCCGAAACCCTTAAAGAAAAGGCACTGGAAGAATTGGAAGAAAATAAGGGTTGACAATTCGCAAATATCTATTTATTTAATAAATACCAATATATAAAACCTAATATAAAAAACTCTAAAAAGGAGGTGAGAGTATGGCAAGAGAACTGAATAGATGGGATCCATTCAAAGAACTGGCAAGTTTAAGGGATGAGATTGAAAAAGTCTTTGATTCTTTCTTCGGCAGGACCCCACACCTGATTGAGAGGGAAGGATATTGGGTACCTGCGATAGATATTGAAGAGACAGAGAATGAATACATTGTGAAGGCTGAACTCCCTGGCATGAAGAAGGATGACATCAAGATTTCTCTCACCGAGGACAGCCTTACAATCTCCGGCGAGAGAAAGATGGAAAAAGAAGAAAAAGGTAAGACCTATCACAGGGTAGAAATGTCCTACGGTAAATTCCAGAGGACCATAAGCTTCCCCAGCCAGGTGAAACCAGAAAATGCCAAAGCCACCTATAAAGATGGTATCCTTACAATAACCATTCCAAAATCCGAAAAAGCAAAGCCTAAGGAGATAGAGATAGAGGTTAAGTAGCTTTTACACAGGGGGGATTTTCCCCCTGTTTTTTTATTTAGTTAGTAAATATATTGGAATTATTTTTTCCCCTTTGTGAACATTCCCTATAAGAGTAATTGTGTTGAACTCTTTTAAGAATAGTTTGTTTATATTGCCCACGTACAGAAACTTTTGAAGAGGTTTGATTCTGTAATTCCAGAGGGTGTATTGATTTTCTCTTCTTCCTATGTTTAAAGAATGTACATACGGGTGTCCAGGGAGATAAAACTGTAATTCTGATGCTAATTGGTAGGTATTGGTAGTAATGAGGTCAAACTCAAAGGAGTTGGTGTAACGTTTAACTTCCTCTGCGAAAGATCTCCATCCGTGTAAATGTTCTATAGGGTCTTTTTTAAGAGGTATAAATGGTTTTATGGCGTGAAGATGTATCAGAGAGATTAAAATATATGATAATATAAGGAGGAAATCTCTCAATTTATTGTTAACTTTTTTGTAGTCCCCGGAAATAAGAACCGGCAGGAAGGCATAGGAAATGCAAGGCCAGTTGGCTTCCGGTCTCCCTTTAAAACTCGATATAAAAAAGAAGACCCATGGAAACCAGACCATGAAGAGGAGGGGTTTATTGTTCAGTTTAATTGTCTTCTTAATGGTAAAATATACCATAACCAGAGATAATGGTGGGGTTAAAACAAGAATGGTGTCCAGGATGTATTTGAGTGGATATTTGAAGTTAAATCTGCCCGCATATCCATGATGAAGTTGAAATTTAAAGGAAACAAATTGATGCTCAAAGTTCCAGAAAATAACAGGAAGAAATATGAAAAGGGCAATCAATAGAGAGAGATAGAATTGGAGATTTTTCAGGTTTTTTCGCAGGTAAAAAATATATAAGGGAAACAAAAGGATAGCCTGATACTTGGAAAGAAGAGCAAGTCCGAGGGTTATCCCTGCCAGGAGAAATTTTTCATTTTGCATTAAAAAGAAAAATAACAGGCTGAATAGCACGAGGGGAGTATCTGGAGTCATAATGACCCCTCCCACATCCAGTATGAGAAAGGAGAGTGCAAGAAGTACAGAATAAATTTCTTTTCCGGATATCAAAAATATAAGTATTCCTGCAAGAAATGAGTAGAGAATTGCAGGAAATCTAACCCCCAGCTCATTGTCTCCAAAAATTTTAGTAGATATAAGAATGGAGTATGCTGTGAGAGGTGGGTGATCAAAATAACTTAAATCCGGATTTTGAGCCCAGACCCAGTAATAAGCCTCATCTTCAGTCAATTCTGTATGAGTGGCGAAAAATACTCTAAAAAAACTAATCAATGTGAGTATGAGGATGATTTTTTTCATCTAAATACCCAGAAATTTGCAAAAAGATAATTAAAAATTGCTCCAGCCCCAATACCCAGGATTTCCGCCAATATGTAATGCAGCCCTGTCTTTAAAAGGAGGAGATAGACTATATAATTACCTGCTTGTGAAGTTATAATTGTAGCAATATTATATTTAATAAGTCCTTTGAACCCCTTTGTCCCTCTGTCTTTGAATGTCCAGCGAGAGTGCCACAAATAATTATTTAGAATGGATAATTCTATGGAAATTGCTCCGGCAATTTTAGGCGAAATATGTAGAAATTGCACTAGAATGTACAGTGAACCCAGATTCACAATAACCCCTGAGAATCCCACGGTTCCAAATTTAATTATTCTTTTTATCTCTTTTATGCCATAATTCATATAATATAGAATATTTTTGAATGGTATAGATCAAATAGAATAAAGAGAAAATCAATCCCCTGATTCCTTCAATGAAACATCTTTTCAGGAGAAAATGCTTAAGAAAGTTTAGCTTTGGCCTGATGATAAGATCCAGGATACTGAACTTGCGTCCCTTTTCATATTTCTCTTTTGCCATCAACTCAGCATATCTGAGATTTTTTTCGTATTGATGATATAGGGAATCGAAGGGCCAGTGCAGGATGGGGTTTTTTAATTTTCCAATAGATCCCTGAAGTTTAATCTTTTCGTGGACCAACCCCTTCCATGTGATTTTATCCTTTTTGGCCAACCTCAGGAGCCTGTCAGGGGACCAGCATTTAAGCCATCTTCCAAGATACCAGTTCTTCCTGGGTATTAAAAAGCCATCATAGTCCGGTGTTTTCTCAATTATCTCCTCTTTTATTTCTTTTTTTAATTCCGGTGAAAGGGCCTCGTCCGCATCAAGAAATAAAACCCATTCTGCATCTGTGAGAGAGAGGGCATAGTTTCTCTGCTCGCTGTAGCCCTTCCATTCGTGAAGATGAACCTTTGCGCCAAGAGATTCTGCAATCTCTCTGGTTCTGTCCTCGCTGTAAGAGTCTACAACGATGACCTCATCCACAAGTTCTCTGGCACTTTTAATGGCTCGTTCAATGTTTTTTTCTTCATTATATGTAATGATAATGAGGGCAAGTTTCGGCTTCACGGCACAATTATAATTTAAAATTACAAGGTGTTCAAAGAGCCGTTGTTATGATTTCTTGAATACCCTAACCCTTGAATTTAAAATAGCTTAGAAGTGTGGAGAATCAGGAAATTATCATGAAGATAAAGCTTATGGACATCCCCTGGGACAAAGAAGGAATATTTATTGACCGACCAAATAGATTTCTTGGAGTAGTTAATATAGATGGTGAAATAATGAAAGTACATATCCATGATCCGGGAAGATTGAAGGAGATACTATATCCAGGAAATCAAGTGCTATTGCGTTATGCACCATCTAAAAATCGCAAAACCAGTTGGGACCTCTTGGCTGGAAAGGTCGAGTCTCAATGGGTTTTTGTTCATTCAGGTTTTCATCGTAAATTTGCGGAAAAGATATTCTCCACTCCGGGAGTCTCACCCCTCAAGGATGTGATAGAATTAAGGGCCGAAGTCTCGTATAATAGAAGCAGACTGGATTTTCTCATAACCACGTCAAATAAAGAGAGAATATGGATTGAAGTTAAAGGATGTACCCTTGCAAAAAATGGTGTTGCCTTATTTCCTGATGCGCCGACCACCAGAGGGAAAAGACACATAGAAGAGCTGATTCAATTGAGCGAAAAAGGAGAGCGGGCAGCAATAATTGTGCTTGTTTTCAGGAGTGATGTGAATTGTTTTGCTCCAAATTGTGAAACTGACCCTGAATTTTGCAGGACTTTTTTCAAGGGGATTGAGAGAGGTATAGAGATATACCCACTGGTATTGAAATATGAGAGAGGGAAGGTGTTTTATATCCATAGAATTTCTGTGTGCAAATAATATGTTGTCCACCTGTTGACTAATTTTTGTTCATTCCTTAAAATATTATTATTCATGCCGGGGTAGCTCAGTTGGTAGAGCACGGGACTGAAAATCCCGGTGTCCCCAGTTCGATTCTGGGCCCCGGCATTTTTTATTCCTTCAGATTTTCCCTTCAACCAGATATTTCATTGTATGAGAATTGCAGGAGTGGAGAATCCTGGTGTGGAACTGTATATATTCGGTAGACGGGAAAGAATATAAGGGGATGTAAAGTATACAGCGTAAAGCGGGTAGCGGAATATTCGGTAGATGATTGAAGAATGGTTCACTTTTTGTCATTCTGAGGAGTCCGCCTCAGGCGGACGACGAAGAATCTCGGATAATCGTAAAGCATACAGCGTGCAGCAGGCACGAGAATACTCGGTAGACGGTAAATGGTAGTTGAGAATAAAATCTAGTTCCCTCTCCCTTGAGGGAGAGGGTTAGGGTGAGGGGGTAGTATAAAATTTTTTATTCCTTTTATTCCTTGTGGGAACCGAAGGTCTCCGAATGAAATGAGGAGAGAGGGTTAGGGTGAGGGGGAATAATTATTAATTTATCCTGAGATTCTTCGCTTCGCTCAGAATGACAAAGAAGTCGGTAGAGGGAAAACGGTAGACGAATATTTATTTTAAGTTTTTATATAATTCGTCTCCCGAAACTCCGCTGCTCACTGTCCGCTTTACGAAAGAAGATGCCAAACCGTTTTTAATTGGTAGATATTTCCCCTTGACAAATTCTCTTTATTACAGTATACTTTATAGAACAAAGTAATTTATAAAACAGGGAGGTTATTATGATAAAGTTAGTTCTGCTGATGCTCCTAGCGATGAAGGGTGGGGGATTTGGTGGATTCCAAATCTCCTACATAAAACCCCGGATATCACCACTCAATGAACTCAATAAAAAGTACGGACTTTCTGAATTTGGTGATATACTCTCT
>Ga0190329_1000266_pt1 | contig 15832 bp, 20 predicted proteins | sample 48720423_MG_FD_161655 | JGI IMG/M metagenome (GOLD analysis project Ga0190329, IMG submission 161655) | Hydrothermal vent sediment bacterial communities from Southern Trench, Guaymas Basin, Mexico - 4872-04-2-3_MG | ecosystem: Environmental > Aquatic > Marine > Hydrothermal vents > Sediment ... | reverse complement strand
TTGTCTTTCGTCTATCCCTCAGATTGTCTCCTATTGGGGTGATGCCGGAATTTGTATTTCAGCAACTGGTGTCCAAAAACTTTGAAGAGGATATGACAAGATCCTATTTTGATCCAATTTCAAAAAATCTTAGATTAATTATCCATATAAAAAATCATTCATCAAATCAAATAGAAACTATCTTGAAACAGGTTGAACATGAGATGGGGCACACCTTTGGCCAAGAAATAGAAACCACTCTATCCGGCCAATTGATCATGCTTAGGTCACAAGCCACAGATCTGATCTCATCCCAACTAAAAACATTGTTTTGGGCACTGTTTATTATTACCATATTAATGATGATTCAACTTAAATCTTTTATTCTTGGGTTGCTCAGTTTAATTCCCAATCTATTTCCCCTTGTCACAATTTTTGGAATAATGGGTTGGTTTCACATCCCCCTTGATCCATTAACCATATTTGCCGCTGTAATCTCTTTTGGATTATCAGTGGATGACTCCATTCATTACCTGACAGAATTAAAAAGAGAAATGATATATTCAAAAAAGGATTACACTCTTCATAAATGTTTATTAACCGCCTACCACAAAACATCCCGGGCGCTTGTTTCAACGACGGCTGTCCTTTTCTTATCTGCTTCAGGGTTGCTTTTTTCTTCATTCCAGCATGTTTTTTCTCTGGGCCTGTTAATTTCTTCAGCATCAATTGCTGCGCTGGCTGGTGATCTTATCATTATGCCCGCTATGATTATAACCTATAAGCCACTGTCTTCTCTGCTATCCTCTAACCTTAAAAACACGAAACAAAGGAATTGAAACCCCCTATGATGCGTCTCTTTTATGACTTTTTAAATAAAAAAAACCGATATCATTTTAACAATTCCTGGAATATTAATGCACCAGTAGAATTAATCTGGAATGAATTGATCAACTATAAACAATGGCCTTTGGAATGTGATGGATTAGGAAAAATTGAACAGCTTGATGACGCTGATCATCTTAAAATAGGAAATACCATAAGATCTACATGGAAAGGCCCTCTCCCCTACAGTATTACGTTTGATTCCGTCATAACAGACTTGACGGAATGCTCAGTTATATCCTTTACTGTAACAGGTGATCTGCAGGGAGAAGGGATTTGTTCCTTTCTGCCGTCTCAACAGAACACGACCATTAATTTCAACTGGGACGTTTCCCCCACTCAATTATGGATAAAGATGAGTTCTCCATTTGCAAGAACGCTTTTCATAGAAAACCATGATTATATAATGGAACAAATCATTTCGCGATTTACGCACATGGTTACCCCAAAAATCCCCTCATGGGTTCCGACGGATATTTGAGTGTCCATTCTCACACTTAAAAATTTTTCTGCTCAAGCGGTGTAAATATGTGATATATGATTAATAAAATTAGGGCTTAATTTTTCTGTCGGCTGACCAAACAATGGGGTCCACCGTAGGTTTAAAAAAACTAAATACGGCTTTAATTATTAAGCTATGAAAAAGGAGAAAACATGTCTGAAACAAAAACCGATAATACTCAAATTGCTCTTGTAACAGGCGCCAGCAGAGGGATTGGAAAAGCAATCGCCACGGCACTTGCTGAAACCGGCCGGTTTGTATATCTAAATTTCAATTCAAGCCGAGAAAAAGCAGAAACTGTTTTAAAAGAGATTATCAGCAACGGTGGAAAAGGTGCTCTTCTTCAGTTTGATGTCACCAACCGGGAAGAATCGGAAACCGCCATCCAAAAAATCATTTCAAAAAAAGGAAAAATAGATATCCTGATCAATAATGCCGGTATCAGGGATGATATGCTCATGGTCCGGATGAAAAAAGAAAATTGGCAATCCGTTATAGATACGAATCTGACCGGGTTTTTTAATGTCACACGACTTGCCGTTAAAAATATGTTGTCAAAACGGTTTGGAAGAATTATCAATGTATCTTCAACATCAGGTCAGACAGGACAGGCTGGGCAGGTAAACTACTCTGCATCAAAAGCCGGCCTTATCGGCGCTACCAAAGCCCTTGCCCGGGAGATTGCAAAGAGAAACATCACTGTAAATGCAGTAGCACCGGGATTTATAGAAACCGAGATGATTGACGGACTGCCGGTAGAGGAAATAAAAAAAACAATACCAGCAGGCAGGTTTGGCACGCCTTCTGAGGTTGCCGCAACCATTCTTTTTTTATGTTCAAAAGAGGCGGGATATATTACCGGACAAGTGATTGGTATTAATGGCGGAATTCTGTAAAATATCACTTAAACTTCAGTTCCCTCATCGTCGGGCTTTTCTCAGGGTTAAATAAATATTACCCATAAAAATCAGGAATGCCCCTGTCCATCCGGAAACGGAAAGAGCCGGGTCCATTGCAAGAACAGGCCCTAACAGAGCAGCCAGCAGAATCCGCGTTGAAGAAATAATGCTCCCTTCAATCGCGGTCACATATTTAAAACCAAGGGTGATCAGATATTGCCCCACAATGGCAGAGAATGAACAGAAAAAAAGATAGCTCAATTCTGAGTATTGGGGCAGATGCATCTTATTAAAAAAGAAAATAAAAATTAGTATGGACCCAAGGCCAAACAGGAAAAACAAAATGGTTTCCGTATCATGCACCTGCCTTGAAAGGTTAAGATACATAATGGCAATGGCCGCGCTGATCCCCGATGCCAGCGCCCATAATGAATCCATATGAAAGCTCATTTTATCAGGCGCTAAAATCAGCCAAACCCCTGCAAATGCAAAAACGACAATAAGGATGGCAATGGCATCCCGCTGTTCCTTTAAAAAAATCCATGAAAAAATGGCGATAAACAACGGATAAGTCATATTTAAAATATTGGCCTGGGCCACCGATGTTAAATCCACCCCTTTAAAAAAACAGTACACTGCCACACAATTGGCAACCGTTCTGCCAATCAGATATCGTTTTTTTTTAACTCTGATTTTCTTCTTTTTAATGGCCATCAAAATCGATATGCTGATAAATCCCAATAGAAACCTTGCAAATACAAAAGAAGCTGTATCGATCTGCAACCCGTTGATCCGTGCCCATTTGATAATGACTGTGGCCAGATAAAAAAAGAAGGCCGATCCAAAAACACAGAGGCATCCAAGCAATACTTTTAAATCAACAGGAAAAATCATCACCCGAGGTTTTTATTTCCCCAAATAACATTATTAAGGATTTCCTTAAAATAGGGGGTGGTATTCTCAAATTTGATGGCGATCCCGGTTTCCGCCACTCTGACAATACTTCCCTCGAGTTTGAACGGCCTGCCAACCCCTGAAACAGAAAAAACGACCCGCACGCTTTTATTGATTTCAAACTTCCCTGACGCATTGATGAAAACACCGTTGGCGCTGATATCACCGATATCGGTCTGAATGACCCTGTCACCGACTACAACATCAATATCCGCTTTAATTTTCAGGCGTCGAAATTCTCTTCGTTTCCCGGCTTGCAACGTTCTAAGAGTCCCCAGAATCTCTTTTTGCTGATCCTGGGTAAGATTATGAACTCTCTTGATAATTTCATCCAACATTTTCATATTCATTTCCATTGTTGGTTTATAGCCATTATCCCGTGTTAAAATATAAATTTTCTATAACCCATTTAAAGTGCTTTAGCAAGGTCATTCCCAGATTCACCAGATTTTTGTATCCCATCTATCCTAATTCGTGATTTATTATCAGACAGATGTCTTAAATTTAAAATTGCCAATTGCCTTTGAAATTGTTAGGCTTTAGTAATAATCTATGCTGCCTTGGAGCTGCCTTGGGTTTAACGGTTTAAAAAGAGAAAAAATGGAAAAAAATACCCCTGCATTTAACAAAGAAATCATTTCTTTACGGACCCATATTGATCACATTGATTCACAGATACTTTCCCTTCTTGCTCAACGCCAGGCCCAGGTTGAAAAAGTGGTCAAATTAAAGAAAAAACACTATATTCCCGTGTATCATCCTGCAAGGGAGGAAGATCTGATCTCAAAACTTCGGACCCAGGCTGAAAAAGCGAATCTTGACCCAGATTTTATGGAAGACCTTTACCGGGTAATTTTAAGGCAATCACGCATCAAGCAGACCGACCAGATGGAGCATAAAGGCGTCAGGCCGAATGCCAAGATATTAATCATCGGCGGCGCCGGTCAGATGGGCCGTTTTTTTGCTTCACTCTTTCAAAAATCTGGGTATGAGGTCAGAATTCTCACAAAAGAAGGCTGGAACAAAGCAACAGAACTTTGCAAAAATATTGACCTCTGCATTCTCTCGGTTCCCATTGAAAAAACCGAAAATATTATTGAACAAATCGTGCCGTTTCTTGACCCCAAAACCCTTCTTGTGGATCTAACCAGTGTCAAATCAGAGCCATTGAAAAAAATGCTTGAATCCCATCCAGGCCCTGTAACAGGATTTCATCCTTTATTTGGCTCTACCACAACCTCCCTTGATAAACAAATCATTGTCGTCACTCCGGGAAGACATTCAGATCGCTGCCAGTGGCTGGTGGAACAACTCACCCTCTGGGGTGCTGTGATTGTTCAATCAAGCGCTGAAGAACATGACGAAATAATGGGATTTGTACAGGCATTACGTCACTTTGCCAGTTTCAGTTTCGGACAGTTTTTATATGAAAAGCATGCCCGCATTGAAGATACCCTTGAATTTTCAAGCCCGATTTATCGACTTGAACTGGGAATGGTGGGCAGACTGTTTGCCCAGGACGCTTCTCTTTATTCTGAAATTATTTTTGCAACAAAGGAACGACGACGTCTTTTAAAAGACTATATTGCGTCCCTGAGTAGCCATCTTGAAATGCTGGAAACCAATGACAAACAGCTTTTTATTGAAAAATTCGACCGGATTGCCCAATGGTTTGGCCCCTTCAGCGAACAGGCCATGCGTGAAAGCACCTTTTTGATCGATAAGTTGATTGAACGTTTTTAATACACTTTGGTTCCGCTTTTCCCATATTGTTTTAATTTCTTCAATAAGGTTTTCCTTGTAATACCAAGTCTCCTGGCTGTTTCACTCTTATTGCCATTGGCTGATTCAAGGGTGGAAAGAATGGCTTTTTCTTCTATTTTGGAAAGCCGGATATTTCCAAAATCCGTTCCGCCTTCGATTGTGCCAGCATCCTTTGCTTTGATGAACGAAAGGTCTTCGGTGCAGATATAATCGGATCTGGCAAGGACAACGCCTCTTTCCACACAATTCATCAATTCCCTGACATTGCCTTCCCATTCATACCGGATCATGGCATCCATGGCGTCAGGTGCAAATCCTTTGATATCCCGCTTGTTTTTCTTTGAAAACATTTCTAAAAAATACAAGGCAAGCATTGGGATATCTTCTTTCCTTTCCCTCAAGGCCGGGACCTCGACACTGACAACATTCAACCGATAATATAAATCCTGACGAAAATTCCCCTGTTCGGACAATAGTTTTAACTCCTTGTTCGTTGCAGCAATAATCCTCACATCGGTCTTAATATTTTGATCACTTCCCACAGGGGTGATTTCTTTTTCCTGAATCACCCTCAACAGCTTTACCTGCATGGCAAGACTCATTTCACCGATTTCATCCAATAAAATACTGCCCTTGTCTGCCAGTAAAAATTTTCCTTTCCTTTTTTTGTCTGCACCCGTAAACGCTCCTTTTTCGTGACCGAAAAGTTCAGACTCAAGCAGGGTTTCTGTAATCGCAGCACAATTAATCCTTACAAACGGGTGATCTTTTCGTGAAGAATTAAAATGAATGGCCGATGACACCAATTCCTTACCGGTTCCCGATTCTCCCATTACCAGAACGGTGGCATCTGTCGGTGCCACCATGTGAATGGTGTCCAGCAAAGAGAGTATGGCAGGACTTTTCCCGATGATGTCATGGGCAAGGGACTTTTCCTTTAACCGGGTCTTCAAATGTCGGTTTTCCGTTTTTAAAGAAATGCTTTCAAAGATACGCTCAATCGTCAGTTTCAGCTTATCAAAATCCAATGGTTTGGTCAGATAATCATAGGCGCCGATTTTCAAGGCCTTTACGGCTGTATGAACGGATGAGTAGGCCGTCATGATAATTACCGGCAAAGAAGGATTATAGGTTTTAATCAATTGTAATGCTTCCATTCCTGACATTTTCACCATTTTCATATCCATCAGAACCATATCAAAAGGCTGATCTTTTACCATTTCAACGGCAATGGTGCCATCATCTGCCAGATGAACGTCAATCCCCCAGTCTGCCATCAAGAGTTTGAGCATCCTGGCATGAGCTGCATCATCGTCAACCACAAGTATCTTTTTCATTTGTCTTTATATCCTTTTCACGAAACAGGCAGATTAATAATAAAACAAGTGCCATGGCCTTTTGTGCTTTCCACACGGATGCTGCCATTAAGGTTTTCAATAATCCTGTGAACAATTGAAAGCCCAAGCCCTGTACCACTGGGCCGGGTGGTAAAATAGGGATCAAAGATCAGGTCAAGGGATGCCTCGTCAATCCCCATGCCGTTATCCATGATTCTTATTTCAATTCGCCCGTCCTGCTCAGCATCCTGCACACAGATTTCTAATTTCCCTCTGTCTCCCAATGCCTCTATGGCATTAATATATAAATTTAAAAAAACTTGGTTCATCCGATCCGGGTCCGTGTGAATTACGGTTTTTTCTGTATCAATATTAACCTTTGTTTCAATTGTCTTCTGATCCAGATCATGGTGAACAAGTCTTAAGGAATGGGTAATCAACTCATTGATATCCACTTGTTTTTTTTCAATCGCCATGGGTTTTGAAAACTCGAGTAACTGGGTAACGGATCGGTTGATACGTTCCACCTCCTTGACCATAATCCGGGCGGTTTCCTTATCCGCAGCATTATCTTCATACCGTTTGCCAAAATAAGTTGCAAACCCTTTAATGGAACTCAAGGGATTTCTGATCTCATGGGCAACCCCTGCTGCAAGCTTTCCGATGGCTGCAAGCCGCTTATTTGTCTCCACCTGTTTTTTAAGCGCTTTAATCTGGGTCAGATCCCTGAAAAGAAATAAAAACCCCATGATTTCATTTTCACTCTCCTTGATAGGGGATGCGATGATATCCAGCCGAACCTCATGGTCGGAAGCAACTGCAAGATTAATCTCCCGGTTTATAACCCCTTGAGATTTTTCCATTTCCTGTATCAATTCAACCATTTGCGGAAAGGGTTGCATCAGATCCCCTCCCAGGATATCTTTTGCTGCTTTATTCATGGAGGTCATTTCATGGTCAGGATTGATGGTAATCAATCCCGATGGCATGTTCTGGATCACATTATCGGAAAATGCCTTTACCTGTGTCAAGGATGCTTTTGCAGACCGGTACGCCTGGAAGACGAACAAGGCAACCATACCAACGCACCCCAATATAAAAAAAAGGATGCCCCGCCAGACCGTCTCTTTTAACAGCCTGTCCCGGGCAATCTCCTCCCTCTCCATGGAAAACCCGGCAAACATATAATGTTCCGCCATTTCAGACAATTTACCTTCCCGGCTTTGAAGGTAAGGCCGGCTCCAGTCCAGAATTCCCCTTTCAGTAGTCTGCCGATCTGACAAGCCCTCATCCCGTAGCATTGACATCCTATCCATCCGCATATGCCTGCGCATGGGTCTGGATCTGATCGGTACAAACCGCTTGAACACTTCAAAAATCTGCGTCTGATTTTTTTGCAGTCTTACCCTGTGATAGACCAAATCGGTATCTTCATTCATCTTTTCAGTCCCGGGCATGGCATCAAAAGTTAGTCCCACCATGGCGGCATCCGAGTGTGCCAGTATCCGACCATCCTTTGATGTAATCATCATATAGATAACTTCGGGCTGCAACGAGGTCTCCAGAAGCATGGCCTGGATTCTTTTTGCACCCCATCGCATGGTGAACATCCCTGTCCGGGTCCCCGCCTCAAATGTCCTGATTAACGAGGTTCCTTTTTCCAAAAGCCTCTGAGTAAAAAATTCCTTTTGTTTTTCAAGCCTGTCAAGGGTCATGACCGTAAAGATCGGCAAGAGGACCAATAAAACACCAATAAGAAATAAAGGGGATACCAATGGAAAATTATGTTTTTTCATTTTTTTTCTCTTTTTTATGCACGTTATATATTGGTCCTAATTACAAGCAAAAACAATACCATGGGGAGAATACCTTTATTTCAAGAGGCCATTGATTTTCAGGCATTATGATTCTGGATATTTTATACACACCTGGATACATTGCTCTGAGTAAAAAGTATACACTATCACAGATTTAATAACAATGCTTTATTATTGCATAATTTTAAATATATATTGAAAATTCAATATGTTGAAAAATATTTTTCCTCTTGGCACATCCTTTGCTATATCATGTTTCAACAGAACGATACAAAGTTCAATTAACCAACTAAACTTTAAATTGGAGATTATTATGAAAAAATCAATTATTATGATCAGTTCACTTCTTATGGTTGCACTTGTAGCAGGAAGCGTATTTGCATGGGGACAGGGCAGAGGCCGGGGAATGGGTTACAATTCTAATCAAGACTGTCCGCGATATGGAGGGCAAAGCGCCTTCAATGACTTATCCCAGGATCAGCGAGATGAACTGGGCAGCCTTCGCCAGGTATTTATTGATGACACCTATGAGGCCAGATCTGCAAAATTTGAAAAACGGCAAGAAATGAGAATGCTCATGGAAACATCCAACCCGGACAGGACCAAACTTGAAAAATTATCCCGGGAAATCACAGACCTGCAAAAACAGGTGAGAGACAAACGGATCGATTTGCAGTTGGGCGCAAAAAAAATCTCTCCTGAACTTGGTATGGGTGCGGGATTCGGTCAAAGCCGCGGCAAGTGGTCAGGAAGAGGCGGCCAGAGAGGGTTTCAGGGACAGGGAAACGGTTGTTATTATAACAACAATTAAACGGTAACCTGATTTGCTTTATAACCGCCCGGAATGGTGACATCATCCTTCCGGGCGGTTTGCTTATGCTTCCTCAAGTGTTACATAATTTTTCAACACGCCGATTTTATCAACTTTTGTTTCCAGCACATCCCCCGGGCTAAGGTAAACAGGCGGTTTCCGGGCAAACCCAACGCCACTTGGCGTACCGGTCAAGATAAGGGTTCCGGGCAACAAAGTGACTGACTCGGATAAATATGAAATAATTTGAGGCACTGAAAAAATCATATCATTGGTATTACTTTTCTGCATGGTATTACCATTTAATACACATTCAATATCAAGATTATTCGGATCCGTCAGCTCATCCGGTGTCACCATCCAGGGGCCAAAGGGACAGAAGGTATCAAAACTTTTACCCTTTATCCATTGACCACCGCCGGCATGCATCTGCCATCTTCTGGCAGAGATATCATTGGCACAGGTATATCCCAGGACATAATCAAGGGCATTTTCCGGCAAGACATTCTTTGCCTTCTTTTTTATGATCACAGCCAGTTCGACCTCATAATCCACTTCCGGGATCTTTACACAGGAGGGTGGAATTTTAATCTCATCCAGATGAGCTGCTGCCGCACTCAAATTTTTCATAAATACCACTGGATATTTTGGCAATTCCTTTCCGGTCTCTTTGGCATGGAGTCTATAATTTAGCCCGATACAAAAAATAACGCTGGGTAAAATCGGTGTTAAAATTTTTTTAACCGATTTTCTTTTCCCTGTATTAGAAAAATCAGTATAAATATCTCCTTCAAGAATAGATGCGCTGTCATCCTCAAAATCACACCCCGTATAGATTTTATTGTCATCACTTTCAAACCTTAGTATTTGCATGTTTATTTTCTCCTATCATTCATATATATTTAAAAATATTGTTTATTTTTTAATTGTATTAAAACCATTGCCACAAAAGGTCAAGGCCCTTTAACCCGTGAGCCGGAATTTGGAAAAATTATTGACAACTCTTTCTGCCAAGAAGGCAGATTTAATCATCCTTATTTTAACATCCCAAAACATTGAAACCCGTGTTGAACGAAAAAACAAATCATTTGATATCCTTGTAAATCATGCGGATATGAAAAAATCCCTCATGATGATTGAGATCTATTATAAAGAAAATAAATTTTTCAGACTCAAACAGCAGTTACAGCAAATCCCCATGTCCTCCTTTAAATCCTATACTGCTTTTTCCATCATGGGATTGCTCTGGCTTATCCATGCATTATGTCTTCACTATCATATTCACGAACACATGATACTCAAATATGGCGCCTCCGCCCTTTTTATCCTCCAGGGAGAAACCTATAGAGCTATTACCGCCCTGTTTTTACATGCAGATGCCCGGCATCTTGCAGGGAATATGGCCGGTATGCTTATATTCGGAGCACCCGTGATCACCTTGTCCGGATTTGGCACAGGATCCTTTATGTTGCTGTTTGCCGGCACCCTTGGTAATCTTATCAATGCCCATCTTCACAAAACTGCTCACCTTTCCATTGGCGCCTCAACCGCCATCATGGGAGCGGCAGGCCTTCTTGTGGCATTTCAGATGACGCAAAAGGCAAAACCATTTCGCTTCAACACGCTCATGCCCATATTTGCCGGTACTGTGCTGATCGCTATGTTCAGCCAGGGAGAAAATACAGATGTTATGGCCCATGTTTTTGGATTTTTCAGCGGACTTGGTTCCGGCATCATTTTCTTTCCCCTGAACAGGACGCTTCAATTCCCGAAAAAAGATCTGATTGCCCTTTTCATCACTATCTTTATTATTGCCCTCGCCATCATGGGAGCGGCTTGATCAGGAATTATTTAGAAAAGGCGATTTCCATTTCTTTTTGTCTTCTTTTCCAAATCATCCCACAAATTTTTCCTGTTTTGGTTTATTAACCCAAGCGCCTGGCCGGATTGCAGATGTTGGCAGTTTGTTCATTTTAATTGGTTTCATAAGTATTTCCCTTACCCGCCCCACACTAATTTTTCAAGAGGTAGGTGTCTCATTCATACTGTCACAGAGGGTTTATAAACTTATTTTTATAATGTTGACAAATGGTCGGATAACATTGACAATGGGGGTTGTTATGGTTGGTTTGCGTGATCGTGGAGAAGCTATTCGACAATTTATTATAAACAATGTTGAAGGTCATGCCAATGACATTGTTATAGTTACTGCTGATGAATTTGACATTTCTCGACAAGCAGTTAGTGTCCATATGAAAAGATTGGTTCAACAAAAGTCTATAATTGCAGAAGGAAATACCCGAAATAGAATTTACAAACTTCATCCGCTCGTTGAAGTTACAGAAGGTTTTGACTTGTTAGGTCTTGAAGAAGACCGGATTTGGCGTGATTTTGTAGCTTCTAAGCTTGGTGCCCTGCCAGACAATGTATTAGATATCTGGCATTATTGCTTCACGGAAATGCTAAATAATGCAATTGACCACTCACAAGGTAATCACGCAATAATTACGATTAAAAAAACACCTGTATCTTCAGAAATAATTATAACTGATGATGGGATAGGTATTTTCACCGGAATTTGCAACATACTTGAATTAAACGATGAACGTCATGCAGTTTTAGAACTATCGAAAGGGAAATTGACAACTGATCCCGGTTACCAGTTCCTCTAAAATTACATATCTATCCAAGTGCCCCTTATGGATAAAGATTCCCATCCTGGAATTTTGCATACATTCAATGATTTTAATCAGTCCCGATTCTGCTTTTAGATTTTTTAAAAAATCAAGTATGACAGTTCCAAAAGATTCTTTTTTAATCCCGACACAAAGGTCAAAAAATCCCCAGCATGAAAAACAAGACTGTGTAAGTGGACTTTTTGGAGGAAATGACGGCAAATAAATATCATCTGCCTGTTCAAGAGTATTTGTCAGTTTTGATATTGGTCCCATTATCAATTCCCGTTGTTTATCTGATAAGTCCCATCCAATCGTTTCCACATTCCTTCAAGTTTTTTATCCAGGATCTCAACCGCTTCATCATATTCATTCTGATTTATTTCACCGGTTTTTAGTTTCAATTGAATTAAATACAAGTCACTATCATACCATTTGTCCGGATCAAAATTATACGTTATGGCAGTTAAACCCACTTCATCTCAAAACGGTGTAAAAACTTCCTTCCCATTCCTGGCACCAAATAAAATTTGCGAAACTTTCCTTCCCTCCTCTGTGTCATGAAACCCTTTAATACGATTCCCATTATTTTGTCCTGGATTGAGTTCTGAATTGGATCGCAGCTTTCCAAAACATTTCCTGATTTCTGCTCGTTTCTCTTCAGATAGATACATGCATTCCTCTCATATATAATTATTTGATTTTAAATAATTAAAACCTTCATTCCTAACATTGATAAATTCAAAAAGAGTATGGGAATCACTATTAACATACAAGGAATCACAGCATGACAACATTGCTTTTAAATTCTTCTCACAAGTTTTTTGATTTACCAAATTTGCACAATTTAATTCCAATGGGATACCTGCTTTATTAGCCGTTAAAACAATCTCAATGATATCTTCTGTATTTAAATGGTCAGAAAACTGGTTAGAGCATAAATGACCTAATAATTTTATTTTAGATCCATGTCGGTTAATAGCGTTTAAATATCCTTTTTTGATCAACCTTATATTTCCGGCGTACATTTTCTCATGTGCTGACAATATTATGAATTCTGGAAAAATATTTTGAATATGGTTGCAAATATCACCATTCTCATTTAATAAATCTGCTTCCACACCAAAGATAACATGGACATCATTATGGATATTTTTCCATCTTCCTGATGAGACGATGCTGTAATGAGTATTAGCACTAAACTTATAGCTGTCGAGATATTCCTGGTTATGATCTGTAATAGCAATTTCTTGGTAGTTTAATTTCCCAGCCTGGATTACAATTTCATCTATTGAGTTCATTCCATCTGAGATAGTTGAAGAGTGTAGGTGATAATCTCCGGATATTTTGTTATTTATTATTTTCATGTTTAACCGGTGTGCTTTGTAAATTTTCAATACATTTCCGGATCTCGACCCGTTTCTCTTCAGATAGATACATGAAGATCTCCTTTTCAGGTTATGACGAATATGGAACTGAGTTTGTTATTGGTATATTGCACCTGGAGGGGAAGATTACAAGGCTAAAATCAAACAGATTCTTCCCCATTTCTTAATCGATAATTATGAAAATCGTATACTTATTATCCAATCAATTTTTCAACTGTATAATAAATACCCATAATTATATTCGTATAACTCTTTATGTAATTCCTTTGAAATAAAATAACTCTTTTAATATCAAACGCTTAAAAATATTTTTTATTAATTTTAAACCTCGGCATCCATGTTGCAATTATAATTTTACGAATTACAAATAAACGAAGGAGGACTTATGTCAAAATTTAAACATTTCAGCATATTATTTTTAATCGTGCTCCTTTCTTTAATATTATCAGGTTGCTTTTACGCAAGGGGATTCAATGGCGGCTATCATCATAGAAATTATCATTATAACTCATATAATAGTTCATATGACCAGAATTACCATAGGCATGACAATCATAGAAATTATGATAGAAAATATTACAGGAGATAACCATGTGGCACTCAATAAATTGGGGTGATGGATTTTGTAACGGAGCATCATTTTTTGGTTTTGGACACGGTTTTTTTGGATGGATATTCCCATTATTATTCTGGGGTTTGATCATCTATGGACTCATATCGATTATAAGACGGTTGATTTCCGGAAATCAATCTAAAAAAAATGAAAGTGCTTTAGATATTTTAAAGAAACGATATGCTTCGGGAGAAATAAATGAACAAGAGTTTTCTGAAATGAAATCTGTTCTCGAAAGAAAATAAAAAAACTGTTGAATCCATTCCCTACTTTGATAAAGTGCGGTGAAAGATATTTGAAGTGAAACATAGGCATCTGATTCACAAATAAAGGACCAATATGCCCCCTAAAACTTTCAAATGCAAACAATGCGGTAACTGCTGTATCAACCTCAGCGATGCTTTTCAAACAAGTGTCAGTGATGAAGAAATTGCATTATGGGAAATGGAAGGACGATATGATATCCTTGAATGGGTGAACTCAATACCTCTTGGTGAAGATCATTATATTCATGATATTTGGATAAGTCCAAAAACAGGTGATGATGTGGGGAGGTGTCCATGGCTAAGGAAACTTCCAAAGCAAGATAAATACATTTGCCGGATTCATGATGTAAAACCAGAACATTGTCGAAATTATCCGAAATCAAGAGAGCATGCTGAAAAAACCGGGTGTAGAGGATTTGAGTAGATGTTGAAAGGTATTTTTTATCTATTCTTCTGCCTGAAGAATAAAATTATCCAGCTCATGAAAATCCCTTGGGTGAACTTGTTGCACATTTGCCGATACTGTTTCCCATAAAGCTTGATGCACTCATTTTTTTATTCACATCCTTACTTTTACACTCAGGACAGAAAACATCTTTTTCTTCCCCTATAAAAACCAGTCTTTCAAAATCTTTTTCGCATTTGTTGCATTTATATTCAAAAATAGGCATGGACCAATCCTTTTAAACCATAGTTTTTATTAAGTTTGTTAACTGGATAATAAGTATTTTTAATCTTTTATCAATAGAAGTTTTTGAGGACCTATATGCATCAAAGAGTTTGATCATTGATTTTATTGAAATAGTTTTAATAATCAAACTTTGGGTACAATTTTTTTTCGGATCGGATTTATTTTCAGATTTTGATTTTATATTTACTTGTCATATCCACTTATTTGTTACTCGTTGTATATTATTTGAAAAAAGGGGTTTAAACGCTGAAGGAATAATTTATTGCTTGAATTTCAAGAAGTCACTTATAATATTTTAAGTGAGAAGGGCGAGCACCAAGGTTAAATAATTGTTCCGTTTTTGATGGTGTAATAAGATCGATTGAGTTTCCTATATTCAAATGTTTCTCCAATATAATTTATAGCAAGTTTTTTAGATTTGGAATGAGGCTGTTCCATATATTGTAATTTCAAATCTGAAACTGTAAATCTATTCATACTATATCTGGTATCTTGCTAATTTATTAAAAACCCGGACTGGAGAAAGAAACGCTCGGTAATTTGTTGAATTTGACGCGTCTTTAATGATACCATAAGTCTGCAGTCAATTTTTATATTACCGAATTAAATGGTCGGATAGATCCCCGGATTGGGTTGATAATGTATAATGATTAAATCTCTCTACTACCTTTTCGAGAAATAATAGCTGCATTCCTTGTGCTTCCACCTGAGCTAAAACCAAGAAGAATTTTAATTTTGGTATCATTTTGGCCCATACGGTCTTTAAGCAAAAGCCATCTGAATAACACAGACCATGAAAAGCAGGTTATGAGTCCTAAAGCGATATAAAAAATTAATGCAAACCTAATTTCGTTTATAAAAAAGGCCGTTATTGTAAGAAATATAGAAAAGCCTGTCGCAGCTATAATGGGGTTTTTCCGACCCAATAATGCTGAAAGAAAAAAAGCAACAATAAATACTGAAAAAAAATTGATATATTGAGTAGCCATAATATGCCCTTTAAATTCAATGGTATCTTTCAGGGGCTAATTAAACCGTGAAAATTACTTTTTATTAGAGATTATCATTTTACATCAAATGATACAAAAAGAAAAATTATACATCATTAAGTTGAACGATGGTGCATCTAAAAACTGTTGGCTATGTCTAAATATATGGGGTTTTGGCTGGAAACTTACAGAGACAACTGGTCTTTAAAAGACTCAGTCCAGGCAAATTATAGGCACCCCGATATATTGTGTCTCACATTTT
>Ga0190329_1000263_pt1 | contig 15929 bp, 11 predicted proteins | sample 48720423_MG_FD_161655 | JGI IMG/M metagenome (GOLD analysis project Ga0190329, IMG submission 161655) | Hydrothermal vent sediment bacterial communities from Southern Trench, Guaymas Basin, Mexico - 4872-04-2-3_MG | ecosystem: Environmental > Aquatic > Marine > Hydrothermal vents > Sediment ... | reverse complement strand
AACAGCCCCTGTGAAAGCGCCTTTTTGATGACCGAAAATCTCAGACTCAAGCAGGGTTTCCGGCAGGGCACCGCAATTAATTTTAATAAAAGGTCCGGACTCCCGACCTGAAGTCTGGTGAATGGCCTCTGCAACAAGGTCTTTTCCTGTACCGGTTTCTCCTGTAATGAGGATGGAGACGTCACTTTGTGCCAGAATAGGCAGAGTTTGGAAAATTTTTTCCATTTGAGGACTTCTTCCAATAATATTTGCAAAGCTGTAGGCGACACTTTTTTCTCTGTCTATTTTTTGTGAAAGTCGGATATTTTCTATGGTTTCAATAAAACCTGTGATGTTAAAATTATCATCCAGTATCGGTGCGGTTGTCATGCGGATTGGGATACGTTGGCGGTTCAGGTTTATCATATCTGTTTCACAAAAGACGGCCCGGTTGTCATCTTTTATAGACAGCACCGGACAATTGGAGATACAGGCAGCACCTCTGAGAATGTTGTAGCATTGAATCCCGTATGCCATAGAAGGGGAAAACCCCGAAAGTGCTTCAAAAGCCCGGTTCAAAAAGACAACCCGGCGATGGGTATCAAGGATTAAAACACCCATGGGAATTTCATCCAGCAGATGAGTGAAGTCGAGTGGAGCTGTTAATAGATTTTTTATAAATGGATGGGGCAAAGTTATCATAGTGGTCGCCCGGATATTTTTGGGTTATTTATCTTTAGCATGCTTTTATTGTGAATTATTAACATTGAGGGTCACATTTATCAAATAGATTTCTTATAAAGCATCGATTTTAAGATTCAGACAATATAGTTGTATCATAAATCGACCTATGATATGAAGATTTAAGCTCTAAATAGATAGGAACATTTTAAAAATCAGATAACAGGCTATGCAAAAAAAGGTAAAAAATGGAAAAACTTAAACTTTTAAATGAACGAATTGTCAGCAGGGTCAATGCCAATCTTCGTGAATTTGATTTTGATACCGGTCAGTTTATTAATAACGCCATTGAATATGATAAGTTGTCCAAGTTTTATTGTTTTTACGGGATCACTTCCCATCATCCCATTGATTTTTACTTTAAGCATGCCAGTATGGCAGGGAGTTATTTTTTAGGCAAATGCGCTGTTAACCAGTCCACTATTTATAAAAGCGATATACGTGGAGATGAGTTAAAAAGAAAAGGGGATATTATGGACCGGAATAATCCCCTGCCACTGGTTGAGGATGAAACTATTGTGATTAATTCAAGTCTGTTATACAAAACACTGGTTCACAGCAACTCTCACAACATTGAAACACCGGAAGAATTTACCATTAGAAACACGGTGTCCTCCCATTATGCCAATATCCATGGGTCCACAATCGAGGGATGTTTTCTGGGCTCGTTTTCAACCATTGATTTGATGAACCTTCATTCCTGCATTGTTGGTGAGTTTTCCTATGTTCAGGCCGGTGAGTTTTTTCACAAGAGGATTGATCCGGGTGTTATTCATATTGAAAATGATGATTTTAGTTTTCAATTTAAGTATGAAAAAGCGGTGATCGATAAATACATTGGGGTGAATGCGTCTTTTCAACCCCGGGGGTTGATTTATCGTTTTGTGACGGACAAAGAACCAGAGTATGAGCGGTTGTTTAAAGTGGTTGATCTGCCGCCGGTACAAGCTCCGCAAAGCTCTGCTGTGAACCGGTATGCCGTTATTAAAGGGGATACGAGAATCGGGGAAAATGTTTTGATTTCCCAGGGGGCATACCTGGAGAACGCGCACATGGGTGACGGGTCCAATGCCCAGGAAAATACCTATATTATTCATTCCTATCTCGTTGGAATGAATATTACGGCCCATGGCGGAAAAATAATCAACTCGGAAATCGGGCAGAAGACATTTGTGGGGTTTAATTCTTTCCTTTTTGGAAAACAAGGTGCAAAAGTGACGGTTGGCAAAGGATGTATCGTGATGCCCCATACCATTATTGACAGTGATTGTGCTTTGCAGATTCCGGAAAATCATATTATCTGGGGATATATTGCCTGCAAAGAAGATCTGATAACAAATACGATTGCCATTGATAAATTGAACGCCTTGGCAGGAAAACACGTTATCGGAAAAATGAAATTTTCTGGGGAAGGCAAGGCTTTTGTCGATGGATTCAGAAACAGGATCGAGCAGATTCTGACAGCCAATGGTGCTTATTGTGATCATGATGAGGATTTCAGAGGCCATGCCCAGGACGATCAGCAGATTTCGTTTAACACCTTGCAGCCCTATCCATCCGGGAAAGATGAAGGGCTTTACCCCTTCATCAGAATACGACCCTAAAATATTAGGGCCTTAGGAAACCTAACCTAGCAGGCAGGACAAGAAAATTTATTTATGACACCAAGAATTATGATTATTGATGATGATCGCCTTACACTCAAGCGGTTGAGAAGACTCCTTGAGAAGAAGGGATATAAAGTTTCATCCTATACAAATCCTCTGGGTGCACTCAAACAGATGGAAAATTTCCGTTATCATTTGGTGATCACAGATGTGAAAATGCCTGGAATGGATGGAATGGACTTGTTGATAAATATAAAGTCACATCTTTCTGCAACAGAAGTCATTCTCATGACTGGGTATGCCAGCATTGACAACGCCATTGAAGCAACCCGGGAAGGAGCGTTTTATTATCTGGAAAAACCCTTTACGCCGGAGCAGTTTCTAAAAATCGTTGAAACGGCGCTTCATCATCTGCAGGTTCACAGAGAAATTGACAAATCAAATATCATAAAAAAAAAAGAGTCTGATATACCGGTTATCATAGGGAAAAGTCCAAAGATTCGTGAGATAGAAATTTTGGTTCATCAGATTGCCCCCACAGACTGCAGTGTTTTAATCACCGGTGATTCAGGAAGTGGAAAAGAGTTGGTGGCCCGTTCCATACATGCCTTAAGCCAACGGGCAAAAGGGCCTTTTGTCCCTGTAAATTGTGGTGCTTTTAATGAAACACTTCTTGATAATGAGCTTTTTGGACATGAAAAGGGGGCTTTTACAGGTGCTGACTCCAGTAAAGCCGGTTTGCTGGAAATTGCAGATAAAGGGACTGTCTTTTTAGATGAGATCGGTGAAATGCCTCATTCAATGCAGGTCAAGCTGCTGCGCATTCTCCAAGAAAAGGAGTTGATGCGGGTGGGGGGAAATCGAATCATTCCGGTTGATGTGCGGGTGGTGTCTGCCACATCAAAAGATTTGAAGGCAGAAGTGGCAGCAGGTGTGTTCAGGAAAGATATGTACTATCGCATCAATGTGGTGAACATTAAACTGCCGAGCTTGAAAGAAAGACCCGAAGATATTCCCCTGCTGGCGTATCATATTCTTAAACGGCTGTATCGCAACGGGGGCAGAAAAATCAATTCCATATCACCCAGAGCATTTGCACTGATAAACAATTATGCTTTTCCCGGGAATGTCCGGGAACTTGAAAATATACTTGAACGGGCTGCTGCAATTACTGATAGTGATGAAATCAGAGCCTGTGATCTTCCTTCTGATCTGATCGAACTGGAATTGCATGCGTATCAGCGGCCAAAGGGGACGATGATGACCCTGGCTGAAATAGAAAAAGATTATATATCTCACTTGTTGAGGACCACCCATCATACCCGGACAAAAATAGCAGAGATTCTCGGAATAGACAGGGCATCACTGTGGCGGAAAATTAAGAAATTTGATCTGGATTGATCTGTTCGGTTTTAAAACAAGTCAGTTCGTTTATGCAACATTCCTTTCCTTACCTTTCCTGCCAATGCAGAGTGTCCCCGGTATTATTCGATTGTTGAATTATGCAACATCACATTCCTTTTTTTTATTTGTTTGTAAAATAAAAAAATCAATAAAAATTAGTATATTATAGTTTATATCTGGCTTGGCATGAATATTGTACATGTTGAAACTTCAGGAGGCGGAGCAAGATGAATCATGAAGTGTTGATTATTTTTGAAAATGAGCAGGTTTTTTCTGGGGCATTGACATATGCCAGGGAATACGCAATGCGTACGGAATCCAGAGTAAGCTTCCTCATGCTGGTTTCCATGTCCTTTTCAACTCATGATTTTATGGGAGCCAAAAGAAATATACTCCAAAAAATAGAGGCTAAAGCTGGCAGGCTGTTGGCAGAATTAACGGAAACATTTATCCAAAAAGGGATTGAAACCAGCTCTGCCCTTCGGATTGGCGATCCTTCCCAGGAGGTGTTAAAATTTTTAGCAGACAGGCCGTCGTTTCAGGCGATTGTCTGGGGAAGCGGAGAAGATCTTCCCGCCTCCTGTAAGAAAGCAGTAAAACACTGGATCTGCGATCTGGCCGAAAATCTGGAATGTCCTTTGTTAACGGTAAGCAAGCGATCAAAAAAAAAATACCCTGGAAAAAAGGGAAGATAAAATAGACGTGGCAGATTCTTTATTGAATAAATTTATGGAGATGAAACAGGAGAGAATATGCAGCAATTGACGCCGGATATGATAATGGTACTTGTGATGATAGGAGTGGCAATTTTTCTTTTTATTGTAGAGTGGGTGAGGGTGGATGTGGTGGCCATCTTGATGATGGTGGCCTTACCACTTTTACACCTGGTAACCCCCAAAGAGGCTTTTGTGGGCTTAAGCAGTAATGCGGTGGTTTCAATCATTGCTGTGATTATTATCGGGGCCGGTCTTGATAAAACCGGAATGATAAACAAATTGGTTAAACCGGTCCTGGCCATTGCCGGGAAAAGTTCTTCCCGTATTATTGTGGCTGTTTCATTTACAGTGGCCCTGATTTCGAGTTTTATGCAGAACATCGGTGCTGCCGCTCTTTTTCTGCCAGCCATTCAACGGATCAGTAAACTGCAGAAAATACCATTGAGCCGTCTGCTGATGCCGGTTGGATTCAGCGCCATCCTCGGGGGGACCATTACCCTGGTGGGATGTTCTCCCTTGATTCTTTTAAATGATCTTCTAATTCCGTTTAATCTGGAGCCCTTTGGCCTTTTTGATGTAACACCCATAGGCCTTGCCCTGGTCGCCAGCGGTATCCTTTGTTTTATTTTTCTGGGCAGATTTATTCTTCCCCAGGGAGATATCACGGAAAACCAGGAAAATGATCATATCTGTGCTCTGGATTCATCTGACAGCCAGGGCACAGGGGATAAATGCTTTTATGAGTTGACAACCCCAGATGATTTTATGGATTACCGGGATCCGGTACGGGTTTCTAATCTCCACCAGCGGTATCTGGTCAGTATCCTGGCGTTGACCGAGCCTCCTGATTTTAAAACCTTGTCACCCTCACCGGATACTGAAATCCGATCCGGTGTTGATCTGGTGGTGTGGGGAAAAAAAAAGGATGTGGAAAGAATGGCTGCCAGGGAAGATCTCAAACTCAAGGATACCATTGAATGCTATGGTAAAGAGTTTGAGGATGCTAATTCAGGTATTGTGGAAGCGGTTGTTGCCCCGCGATCTCAGTTTGCAGGCCGCTCACTGGGGGCAAACAATTTTAATGACCGTTTCCGGGTCAGCCCTCTTGTTATCCACCGTCAGGATGAAGTCTACCGGGCAAAGCTGGATGATATCATCCTTCAGACTGGAGATGTTGTCAGTTTTTACGGCACATGGAAACGTCTGGAAGTTCTGCACCAGGAAGGAGGCTTATTGTTCAGCATGCCATCGGATCTGGAAGATATGCGGCCGGAAAAAGCGTTATGGGCAGGCGGTTGGCTCGTTCTGTCTCTTGTAATGATTATGGGATTTAATATCCAGTTGTCTGTTGCCTTGATGACAGGAGCCCTCGGTATGGTGCTGACACGGGTATTAAGCATTGATGAGGCTTATCAGTCTGTTGACTGGCGGACCATATTTTTGCTGGCCGGGTTGATTCCCCTGGGTATTGCCACGGAAAAAACCGGAACAGCAGCCTGGATTGCCGGATCTATCCTTTATTTTATCGGTGACGTACAGCCAATTGTTCTATTGACGGTCATTGGGATACTTTCCACTTTGTTTACTCTGGTGATTTCCAATGTGGGTGCAACCGTACTACTGGTTCCGCTTGTGGTGAACATGGCTCTTGCTGCCCACACAGATCCGAGAATGGCGGCTTTAGTGGTCGGACTTGCCACTAGCAATTCCTTTGTTCTGCCGACCCATCAGGTCAATGCACTTTACATGGGACCGGGTCGGTACCGAACCATTGACTTTATCAAGGCAGGGTCTTTGATCAGTGTGATTTTTCTTGTTGTGATGATTGCAATGATATATTTGTTTTACGGTGTTTAATAAAAGGAAATTTATAAATGAGTATTATTACCATTTCCCGCGGGTCATCTTCCATGGGAAAAGCTGTTGCAGAGAAGGTGGCTGCTAAACTTGAATGTGATATTTTCAGCCGGGATCTGCTTTTTAAGACAAGTGGCCGGTTTCATGTTCCTCAAAAAACTTTGGAAAAAGCAATCCATGATGCGCCTGGGATTTTTGAACGGTACAGCCATACCAAAAAGGTCTATCTGACCTATATCCGGGCAATACTGACCGAGATGGTGGCAGGGGGGAATATTGTGTATTATGGTCTGGCAGGACATCTGCTGTTGGATAAGCTTCCTCATGTTCTTAAGGTCAGGATTACTGCCAACCTGGACGGTCGTGTGAAAAGGAAAATGACAGAGGGGTTTTCCGAGAAAAAGGCCAGGGACATGATTCTGGCAGATGATGACCAGCGGAAAAAATGGTCCCGGAAAATTTATGATGCAGACCCCAATGATTGTTCTCTTTACGATCTGACCGTTTGTATTGATAAGCTTTCGGTCGAAAATGCGGTTGACTGTATTTGCAGGTGTGCTTCCAGAAAAGCATTTGAATCAACAAGTGATTGTGTCAGGCAATCTAAAGATTTGTCCCTGGCATGGAATGCCAAAGTCCTACTGGTTGAAAGTTTCCCTGATGTTGGCATTACCTGTGAATATGGAAATTTATTGATCTACGCAACAGAAAAAGAGGCTCATACCACAAAATTTAAGAAAATTTTGGATGACATTAAAAAGGAAAATTATGACATTTATAATCTTGAGGTTCATACAGGATTGCCTGTCCCTGCCAACGCTGTTTAGGCAGGGGAACTCTCATCTGGCTATGTCTAAAAGTAAAGGAGGATATTATGTCTGTTCTGATTTTATCATCGGAAAATAAAGAGCTTGAAAATCAAATTGCACAAAAAACAGCCGAGAGACTGGGATATACAACTCTTGATCAACAATTTTATAATGAAATTGCAAAAAAATATACCCTTGATAGTAAAAAATTGATGGATGCAATGATTATAACACCTTCTTTCCTGAAACGGATGCCGTCAAAACAATGGTATTATTACCTGTCATGTGTTGAGGTTGAGGTTTTGGCCCGGCTTTTGGAAGATAATTGTGTCTGTTGGGGGTTGGCAGCACATCTTTATGTGGTGGTAATATCCCATGTCCTAAAGGTAAGGTTGATCGGCGGGCACAGTTTAATGTCCCCTGGTCAGGGTAACATGAATGAGGATAAGATAAAAAAAATTATTGCCGAGCAGGAACGAAGTCGGGAAAATTGGTCTATGACTGCTTACAACAGGAAAGAAGCTGATCCGGGACTTTATGACATGGTGATCAATCTGGATCAGGTCCAGCCGGATGAAGCCGTAGATACCCTTTCAACAACAATGGGATACCCAAGGCTTAAGGCCATGACCTATTCCAAAAATAATTTGGCTGACCGAGCCCTTGCAGCCAGAGTGAAAAATGTTCTTTTAAAATCATTGACTGATATTCAAGTTGATGCACAGAATGGTACGGTTGTTGTGACAACGGCTTCTGTCAAACGTGAAAAGTCAAAAAAGATTGATACCATCAAAAAAATTGCCGCTCAGGTTGAAGGTATTGGGTATCTGGAGGTTCACTGGAATAAGGATATGTTAACTGAAGCTGCCATGAGTTATCGATGACCCAGGGCCGCTGTGTTGCCGGTTTGTGGAAGGTGTGATATTAAACAAAAAAAGGAGACTGTGATGTCTAATCTGCTGGAAATTCTTTTATTAGATGATGAAGCCATTGTAGGAAAACGTCTAAAGCCTGCGCTTGAAAAAATGAATTGCAATGTTGAGGTGTTTCAAGATCCTCAACTGGCTGTGGGACGAATTAATGAAAAAGAGTTTGATATTGTTGTGACAGATATTTACATGGATGATATGGATGGGATGCAGGTTCTGGATATCGTTCATGAAAAATCACCCAGAACCAAAGTTATTATGATCACAGGCTATGCCATGATTTCCCTTGCCCGGGATGCCATGGAAAAAGGCGCCTTTGATTTTATAGCTAAACCCTTTAAGCCGGATGATTTGAGAGTTGTTATAGCAAAGGCAGCCAAAGCACTGGGATCTCCAATTGATTTGAATCCACTGACCCGGGAATAGGATAGATAAATGATGGAAACAGGGCCTTCTAGTTTAGACCCGGGAAGAAATGATATCGATTCCCGGGAAAAATCCAACACGGTATATGAACACATGGATGACATCCGGAAAGCCCAGCAGGCACTTTTATCCCGCAGGCATTTCAGTGTAAGAAATCAGATTTATCTGGGCAATGTTCTGGTGTTTTTGGTTGCTCTGGGCATGGTGATCGTGTTGATCATGAATAATGATCAGGTGAACAAGCGGTTGAAATTTTTGGAGTTTGTCAATGATTTTTCTTCTGAAGTACTAGAGGCAAGGCGATATGAAAAGAATTTTTTTTTATATGGCACTAATCTTGAGGATGCTATTGAGAATATTCATTTGGCAGAATCTATTTTTATTACAGAATCAGAACAGTTTTCAGAACTTCTGGAGGGGCAGAAGGATGGACAGAAAATTTTTGTCAAACTGGGTGCTTATCAATCGCTTCTTCAACAATTGTACCAGAATGAACAACAAGGACAAACCGGATTTCATACCACGCCTTTTGCAAAAAAAATTGAATTGAAATTGAGAGATTACGGAAAAGATATCCTGGTCACCGCCCATGCCATGATAACCATTGAAAAAAAATCCCTTGAAAAAACCCTGAGCCGATCCCGGTACATTCACATTTATTCCTTTCTGGCGTTGTTGATTATTCTTTCCATCACGACTTATCTGCTTGTGGGCAGGATTTATTCAACGCTCACCCAATATGCTTCTTATGCCCAGCGGATAGCTTCCGGTGATTTCAGCCTTATTCTCCCCCAGCGTAAATTCCGTGATGAATTTACCGAGCTTGCCGTTGCCTTTAATGAAATGATAAAGGAAATTGATGCCCGGGAAGCAATTTTGATCCAGACACACAAAATGAAAGCTGTGGGAACCCTCACTGCCGGGGTGGCCCACGAGCTGAATAACCCTTTGAACAATATCATGCTGACGGCTCATATGCTGCTGGAAGATTATCATGATCTTCCTGACGAGGAACGCATCGAGATGGTGACGGACGTGGCAAATGAAACCGGCAGGGCAAAAAAAATTATCCGCAACCTTCTGGATTTTGCCCGGGAAAGTACTTCTACAATGGAATCGCTTGACCTGGCAAAACTCATGGCCGGCACTGTGCACCTTTTAGAAAATCAAATTCGTTTTTCAGGTATTATCGTTGAGTGCCAATTTCCGGAAAATTTTCCAAAGATCAACGGGGATGCCCAGAAACTTCAACAGGTGTTTGTTAATCTGATTTTAAATGCCGTGGATGCCTCAACAAAAGGAAATAAAATACAGGTGATTGGAAGACTCGGGGATACGGCAGAGTCCGTCAAGGTAAGCGTGATTGATTATGGTCATGGGATTCCAAAACATATTCAGACCTCTATTTTTGATCCGTTTTTTACCACAAAAGCTAAAGGTCAGGGAACCGGTCTGGGGTTAAGCGTATCCCATGGCATTATCGCCAAACATGGGGGGACTCTCAGTGTTGAAAGCGAGGAAGGAAGCGGTTCATGTTTTACCCTCACCTTCCCCGTCATCAATTTTCCAGAGATGAATACCTTTACATTATAATTATGTCCTGTCGGCTTAACCCCTGATTTCAATCGGCATATAATTTTTTAACGGACAATCACTGCAGTCTCCTTTGGAATGGATCTGCTTGTAAATAGATTCCAAAGCTGATCTGGCGTTGGGATAAGTGTTCTCTTTTCCAAGTTTATCTATCAGGTGGGTTCTTTCCATTACAGCAATAACTTCTTCCTTTAACCCGCAGAATGAAATTTCACGCCCGCTATCCCTTACCGTATCAATCAGGATTGAAATGGCATCTTCACCAGAGGCATCAATGTCATTAATTCCCTTTGAATAGATGAGAATATGCATAAGATCAGGCTTTTTAGCAATATACGCCAGCACCTTGTCTTCAAGGTAGGGGGCATTGGTAAAGATTAGCGATCCGTCAAATCTGACAACTGCAATATGGTTACATTCTTTGAGACCTGATCGAACCGCATCTCTTAACGTTTCCCCTTTCGCTCTTGAAAGCAGGGCCACTTTTGGGCGCAGATGTTGATAAATAAACATTCCAAAGGTGAGGCCAACCCCTACCAAAATACCTTCTTCAAGGTGGGGTGCGAAATACAGGGTGCAGACAAATGTGACAACCGAAATAATACCCTCATATTTTTTGGCTTTCCATGCATGAATAAAGCCGGATGTATTGACAAGGCCAATGACCGCCATCATGATGACAGCAGCCAGCACTGCCTGGGGCAGATGATAGAGAAGGGGGGTAAAGAAAAGCAGTGTTAATGCGACCATAAAACTTGTGATAACTGAAGAGACACCGCTCACCGCATTGGCCTGGAGGTTGACGGCAGACCGTGAAAATGATCCGGATACGGCATAACTCTGTCCGAACGAACCGATGATATTGGCAAGACCCTGTCCAATCAATTCCTGGTTCGGGTCCAGTTTTTGTCCGGTTTTGGCAGCCATGGATTTGGCAATGGCAATGGCCTCCATAAACCCCAGCAGGGAAATAATAATGGCAAAGGGAAGCAGCTGTATAAAGGCAGCGATATAGGAAGTACCCTTAGGCGCTTTGGGAATGTTGATTTTAAGTCCTTTTGGGATATCTCCAACAACGGCACCTGCGCCAATCATTTTAAGATTTTTAACATCCAGCAGTTTGTTGCCAATGTTGATCCGCCATTTATGGCCATCTGTTTCCAGGCCGTTTGGCAGGGTTGAGGCGGTATAGAAAAAAGGAGTTTCACCTGCATCTTTTACACCTGCAAAATGGATAAGCCGAAGGGTTTCACGTTTGATATGGGCAGCCCCCTTTGTTTGATCAATTTTTGCCTGGATTATGGCAAGACCATGTTCAATGTCAAGTTGTCTCTCTGAAGCAATATGAACTCCGTGATCTTTGCCTTTACCCTTCACTGTCTTGAGATCATTGTTCAATTTTGCCCTTTGCTCCCCCAGTTCTTCTATTTTATATACGTCAGTGTTGAATTCTGTAATTATTTTTACAACCTGCGGATCTTTAATGTTTTCAAGGGGGATAAATTTATCATTATTAAACCCGGTGAATTTGGAAATCAAGATAGTGACGGCAACAGCAACCAGAACGCTGGGAATTCTGGGATTCACCCGCTTTAGGATGACCATGATGGCAATGGCTAATATCCCTAACCCTAAAGTAGGCAAATGCGTATAATGGATAGCGGACTTGCCTACATTAATAATGGTTTGATAGTGGTGGGGAGCCTTATCTACATAAACACCAAACAGCTTTGAAAACTGTGAAGATGCAATCACAATGGCTGCGGCGTTGGTAAAGCCATTGACAACCGGATGGGAAAGAAGGTTAACCACAAGACCGAGCTTGAATACGCCAAGGAAAAGCTGAAAACATCCAACCGTTAATGCCAGGATGATTGAATAGGCAATAAACTGGCTGCTGCCTGCCGTAGCAAGAGGTTCCAGGGATGCAGCCGACATCAGCGAGACTACGGCAACAGGACCCGTGGCCAACTGACGGCTGGATCCGAATAAAGATGCCACCATTGGGGGCAGAAAGGCGGCATAGAGTCCATAGTATGCTGGAAGTCCTGCGAGCTGAGCATAGGCCATGGACTGAGGGATCAGAACCATGGCCACTGTAATTCCGGCAACGATATCTGTACTCAATTTCTTTTTGCTGTAGTCTGTAAACCACAGTAAAAAAGGAAATAATTTATAAATCATTTTTTTCTCCTGAAATTAGTATGCATTTTTTATATTGGTACTTTATATATTTAGAACAACAGCATCACGGCTTTGTCCCACTTAATCAAAAAAAATCAGATGATTCCACCTGAGCAAATCAACTTATTTTAATTATATGAGGTTCTTTTGTTTGTCAACGGGAAGTGAGGCTAATATTAAGACTTGAAACATAATAAATCATTATGATACAAAAAGTTTTAAGAATTTATTGATCGATATAAGTCCGAAATTTGTTATGGTCATTTATTGTATTCTGTTTTGGCCTATGTTATCTAAAAAGAATTAGTAATTAAAATTATATCGTAATGATGTGTCAAATTGTATTTAAAATTTAAATTTGTTATAAAAGGCAATGCCAAATATGAAAAATAAGATGCCTGAAAAAGCAGGATTGCTGGAAAAACTTCGAAAAAATGGATTTAACGTCCCGGATTTTATTTATGTGCCAGCTAATAAATTTAACAGCGAAGATTTCAAGCAACTCGATTCATTTTTAGGCAAGCACCGTGAAAGTTATAAAGTCATCGCAAGAAGCGCCCACCCTATGGAATCAAAATATAAAGGCGGAACCTTTGATTCACTTGAAACATATGCAGATGTTGACGGAATAAAATATGCCCGAAAGCACATGATTAAAATAGCTGAGACATCGAAACAATTATCCATCCGGCGACAGCAGACGTTCAATCATGCACCTGAAATCGATATAAATGATATGGGTGTTGTTGTCATGCCGTTTATCGACGGCTCCAGTGTTATGGCAAAAATGATCGTTAATTACTGGGAATTCGGTTATTGCAGAAACCGCACTCACAAGGTCCAGAGTGAACCCTATATTACCAAAGTGCCCCATGATCGAAGGCTGTTGAAGCTTTCAGAAGATATACAAAAAACCTTGGGATTCCGATGCGAGATTGAGTATATTATTTCTACAGAAGGCGAGATCTATGTTGTACAGGCTAAGGATATTTCAGATATTGAGACATTGGAAGAGAAAGAGAGCTTGCTTTCCATCAAACTCGATGGCATCAGGCGCATGCGAAAACGCAGAAATTACAGAGAAAGGCCGGTTTATGTAATGGATAACAAAGCCTTTTATATTAATCTCATCAGCCAGTGTGAGGATTTTGTTCAGGAAGGAAAAGAGTCAAATCCTGATATCAATGACATCATATCCAGCATAAAGGCATATGAGAAGGAACTTGAGTCTTTTGCCCTGAGGCACCAGCGATTTGCTGTTCTGGGGTTTTCCATACATGATTCCAGAGAGCTCTACCAGATCGCCAATCATTATCTGGAAGATTCACCCAGGCTTCAGAAAACCCTGTCAAAATACCTGCGCAAAAATTTTTATAAAATTGATATTTTCCTGTCGGAAGCTGACACATTGATTGCAAAAGACAAATTCAGAGTCAATTTATGCAGCCATGACGCATATGGTATTGACACCGTACGAAATCCCCTCTGGTCAGCCTATTGGCATGTTGACCGGCATGATAAGGTGGTTAGGGAATTTATACGGCTTGGGGTTAAGACCGGTGATACTATCGGTATTGATATTAATGCTGAGGGCCGGCCTATAATTTCTCGGCATTAATCCCTTCACTTATATCCGGTTTCCCACCCTCTTCTCTCACTAATCTTCACGTATTATTGACATTTTTTTAAATAAGAATTAGATTGTGAACTTAAATTTGGAATGGAACCCCTCTCTGGAAGGCGTGAATCAGATTGTACTACATTTGGCTCCCGTCGTTATGATTATAAGGAAGAATAAATGGAGCTTTCAGTTTTTGATTTGTCAAAATCTCTGAGTGTTTCCCCGAATACAATTGAACGATGGCTGCGGCAGGGGAAATTACCGGTTTTTAAAAAAGGTGCTAATTACCGATTTCATACAAGTGAGCTGGAACAATGGGCATCCAAGCATAATATCAGCCTGAATCTTATGGATAAAGATGCTCTTGAAAAAGAAAAAGAATCTATCATACCGTTATCCGATGCAGTCAAAAACGGTGGTGTCTATTTTGATATTCAGGCAAATGATGTAAACAGTATTTTGAAAGCTTGTCTTGAAAAAATTTCTGGTATATCAGATGATTTTAAAGAAGATCTTTTTGAACGGTTAGTTGAAAGGGAAAAGGCACTTTCAACGGGTATTGGCAATGGAATTGCCATTCCCCATCCCAGGGAGCAATTGAGCTATTTAACCCGCCCTATGGTTTCTGTTTGTTTTTTGGAGCATCCGGTGGACTACAAGGCATTGGACAATCAGCCCGTGTCAATACTGTTTTTTTTATTGAGCCCGACACTTAGAATGCATTTGCATTTATTGTCTGTTTTATCCTTTTGTTTAAGAGATTATCAGTTTACCAATTTTTTAAAATCAAGGCCCGATCCGCTTGCGCTGGTTGAAAAAATTGAAGTCCTTCAGAAAACAAACCCGATATAGCAAACCTAATGGAGCAGCCAGGTTAAATGTCTATCATAAAAAATTGGTATAGAACTGTATATCATAAATTGTTTCATCTGGATGACAGGCTGCTGCTCATCATCGCGGGGTCTATCGCCGGTGTTTGCAGTGGGCTTGCTGCGGTGGCCCTTCGCTTATCCCTTGAATCTGTGCTGGAATGGCTTCATGGGTTTCGCCATTATGGATGGGCCTTTATCATTCCGGCTATCGGTGCGCTGCTGTCTTCTCTTTATCTTGAAAAAATAGCGAGAGAGGGGGCAGGACATGGTGTGCCGGAAGTCATTTATTCTGTTTCAAGATATGGCGGTCTGTTGCGGTTTCGATCCAGTTATTCAAGATTGATTGCCAGTTTTCTCACTATTGGCAGCGGCGGATCGGCAGGACCGGAAGCTCCGGTGGTCATGAGCGGATCAGCTATCGGGTCCAATCTTGCCAAATTTCTCGGGTTAAACGATCGACAGCGGATTACGCTGGTGGGATGTGGTACAGCAGGGGCCATAGCCTCTATCTTTAATGCCCCGATTGCGGGACTTGTTTTTTCCATTGAGGTGATTCTGGGAGAATGGAAATTTGTAAATATTATTCCCATTGCTATTGCTGCCGTGGCAGGGGCACAAGTCAGTCAGGCTATTATCCCGGAACAGGTTATTTTTAACCACCAGGCATTTTTGGTGAGCGCTTCAGATATTTTACCCAGTCTTTGTCTTGCCGTGGTGACGGCCATGATTTCGGTAGTGTTTACAAAGGTTTTAAGGCGGATGGGAAAAATTGCCAGGAAATCTTCTCTCCCGTTATGGGGCCGTGCCATTATCGGAGGGTGTACCGTCGGTATCATCGGAATGGGTATGCCGGTTGTGCTGGGGGAGGGATATCATTTTATTCAGTCAATGATTTCTGGAACCTTTTCAATGAGTATTTTTGTTATTTTTGTCGCTGTTTTTGCTAAAATTTTTGCCACGGCCATGACCCTGGGCTGGGGGGGATCAGGAGGGATCTTCGCCCCCTGTCTGTTGATTGGAAGCCTTACCGGAGTCGTGTTCCATAAAGCCCTGTTCGGTTTATTCCCAGAGATCGGGTGCGCCAGTGAAGGGGCTTATGCCTTGCTTGGGATGACAGGGCTTATCAGTGGCGTTATGCAGGCACCCTTAACCGGGATTTTTCTGATTGTTGAAATTACCGGCGGCTATGAG
>Ga0190329_1000259_pt1 | contig 16017 bp, 10 predicted proteins | sample 48720423_MG_FD_161655 | JGI IMG/M metagenome (GOLD analysis project Ga0190329, IMG submission 161655) | Hydrothermal vent sediment bacterial communities from Southern Trench, Guaymas Basin, Mexico - 4872-04-2-3_MG | ecosystem: Environmental > Aquatic > Marine > Hydrothermal vents > Sediment ... | reverse complement strand
CAGAAGAGGTCACCTCGGTCTCTGCTGAAGGGCGAAGCAGCGTTCGGGTTACTTTTTCATGGGGGACGAATCTTGATGAAGCGGCCAACGATATTCGGGAACGTCTGGATCGCGTCATTCCGCGCCTTCCGGAAGATAGTGATCGACCCAGACTGCGGAAGTTCGATCTGGCAGCTTTTCCGATTTTAATCATGGGAGTCTCCAGTGACCTGGAACCGATTCGGATAAGAGAAATTATCGACAATCAGGTAAAAAATAGAATCGAACGTATTCCGGGGGTGGCTTCTCTGGATATTCGTGGTGGGCTGGACCGGGAAATTCATGTCAATCTGAATGCGGAAAAGATCAAAGCGCTGGGACTTCCCATCGATCAACTGATAAACCGCCTCAAGGAAGAAAATATTAATCTTCCGGCCGGTACCATCGAACAGGAGATGCTCGATGTTACCATTAGAATTCCCGGAATTTATACTAGTTTGAATGAGCTGCGAAATACAGTAGTTGCCATGCGGGAAGGGGTGCCCATACAACTAAAAAAAATAGCCACCGTAGAAGATGCCTGGGAGAAAGTAACCCGGATTGTACGGATAAACGGCAAACCGGGTGTGCGCCTTTCGATCAACAAACAATCGGGAAAAAATACGGTGGAGATAGCAACCGGGGTACTCAAAGAAATTGAACAGATCAATCGGGACATCCCCCAGCTTCAGATCATCCCTATTATCGACACATCAGATTATATCAAACGATCTATAACCAATGTGGGCACAACCATCCTCTATGGCGGAGTGCTGGCTATAGTCGTATTGTTATTTTTTCTTCGTAACATTTACAGCACTGCCATTATTGCCACCACGATTCCCATATCAATGATTGCCACTTTTGCCTTGATGTATTTTAACGGGTTTACGCTGAACCTGATGACCCTCGGGGGTCTCGCGCTTGGCATCGGCATGCTGGTGGACAATGCCATTGTGGTGCTGGAAAATATCTACCGGCTCAGAGAATCGGGTCAGGAATCTGAATCGGCAGCAATAAAGGGCAGCCAGCAAGTGGTGGCGGCGGTTATTGCCAGCACATTGACCACACTTGTCGTTTTTTTACCGCTTGTTTTTGTGCGTGGCATGTCCGGAATTATGTTTAAACAACTCGCATATGTGGTGACGTTTTCACTGGGTTGCTCCCTGGCAGTAGCGCTGACGCTGGTGCCCATGCTGGCAGCCAGGTTAAAGGCTCCGGTTACACTTAAGAAAGGGCCCGGTACTGCTCAAGGCTGGAAGATATTTCATATATCGGACCGGTTTTTTGCCGGTTTGGAGACTGATTATGTAAAGTTACTTGGTTTTGCTATCAATCATCGGGGGTTGATATTAGGAAGCGTACTGCTGGTGTTTTCAGGAAGTCTTCTTCTGATTCCGCTGGTGGGTGTTGAGTTGATGCCTGCCGCTGATGAGAGCGAAGTACGGATTAATGCCGAAATGGCAGTCGGCACAAAGCTGGATCTGGTCGATAAGACCTTCCAAAAGATTGAAGCCATCGTAAAACAGGAAGTGCCGGAAATCAAAAACACCGTATCCCGTATCGGAGGTTCCTCCTGGCGGGCCCGTGGATCCAATACCGGTGAGATGCGGATTGCGCTGAAACCGGTTAAAGAACGAAATCGGTCCAGCGAGGAAATAGCAGCAGCGCTTCGCAAAAAGCTCGTTTTTATGCCGGGCGCCACAATCCGTACCCGTGCCGGTCAGGGACTGTTTCTGCTCAAAATAGGTTCCGGGGGCGATGAAAAAGTTCAGGTGGAAGTGCGCGGGCATGATCTTGAAACATCCGACGCCCTGGCCCATAAGGTTGAAGAGATCATAGGAAACGTGGCCGGTATAACCGATACCAGAATAAGCAGGGAGACCGGAACTCCGGAAGAGCTTATTGTCGTGGACAGGCAAAAGGCCGCTGACATGAAACTTTCGGTATCCAGAATTGCCAATATGCTGCAGACAGTGCTTTCCGGGACATCTGCCGGCAACTACAGGGAAGGGGGAAACGAGTATAGAATCCGGGTAAAAATTGAGGGTTCTGAGAAAAAAGAGCTGCGGGATATTCTGGACCTTCCCATCATCAATACCGACGGCGAGCCGGTAGTTCTCCGAAACGTAGTTGATGTTCGCCCCAGGCGCGGGCCTGTGCTTATCCAGCGCAAATCCCAGGAACGCGTGGTCTATGTAACGGCCAATATCAGCGACCGGGATATGGGCTCTATTCTGGCAGATATTCGGAAGGACTTGCAATCAGTACCTGTACCCAGAAATTTCAACATCTTTTTTGCTGGAGATTATGAAGAACAGCAGAAATCCTTTCGCGAACTTTTGATGAGCTTTGTGCTGGCGCTGGCGCTGGTATATATGGTAATGGCATCACTCTATGAGTCGCTGCGATATCCCTTTGTAGTGATGTTTTCCGTACCTCTTGCGGCTATCGGAGTGATCCTGATGCTATTTTTTACAGATACCACTTTTAATGTCCAATCCTATATCGGTTGTATCATGCTGGGCGGCATTGCGGTGAATAACGCTATCCTGCTTGTGGATCATATCAACTTGCTGCGCCGACGGGATATGCCGGTTCAAGCAGCCATTCTTGAGGCTGGCAGAAGACGTCTCAGACCTATTCTTATGACCGCTACAACTACTATTTTGGCCATGACGCCATTGGCCGTCGGTATCGGCGAAGGCGGCGAAGCCCAGGCACCAATGGCCAGGGCCATCATTGGCGGACTGATCAGTTCGAATTTGATTACGCTTGTTGTGATCCCCACAATTTATGCGCTCTTTGAACGAAAAAAAATGAAATCTGAGGCCTATGCCGTTATGGCGCCTGCTGAACGCAATCCCCGGAAGACGACTGGCGAGGAGCTGAAATGATGAAAATCTTATGCTTTCGAAAATCATTTGTAATGCTGTTTGTTTTGAGTTTTTTTCTTTTCCCGATATCCTGTGTAACCTCTAAAGACGTATGGATCGCAGAGAAGCAAATCCCGGCAGCAGTTGAAATCAAGCCCATATCCAAACAAATCATAACTCTTCCTGAAAAAGGTCCGTTTAACATCACAGTAAAAGATGCCATCCTTATCGCTCTTGCGAACAACCGTTCGTTGTCAGTGGAGCGGATGAATCCTTCTATTCAAAAAACGTTTGAGGATCAGGAACGGGCCGTATTCGATCCAGTTGTAACCGCAGGGGTTTCTGTTCAGCAAAACGATAGCAGGACGCTGAACTCGTCAGGAAGCTATGCTGATGATTCGGTAATCGATGCCTTTGAGGGAAACGCGTCTCTTAAAAAATTCTTCCCCACCGGTACATTTGTGAAAGTCGCGGCCGTTACAGAAATCACAGATTCAGACCAGTATAGTGGATCATACGCCGCCACCCGCTTGGGATTAACGGTAACGCAATCACTTCTTCAAGGATATGGAACGGATGTGAACCTGGCGCAACTTCGTCAATCACAACTCGAAACAGACATCACCCAATACGAGCTTCGGGGATTTAGCGAATCATTACTGGCACAGGTTGAAACCACCTATTGGGACTATGCACTTTCCCAGCGGCAGATTGAAATTGTAGAGGAATCGCTTAAGCTTGCCAGACAGCAGATAATAGAAACCGAAGAGATGATCAAAGTGGGAACAATGGCAGAAGCAGAGCTTGCTGCAGTACAGGCCGAAGTTGCCGCACAGCAGCAGGGGCTGATCGATGCTAAAAGTACTTTGGAGTCTAACCGCCTCCGGCTTATCCGGTTGCTTAACCCGCCAGGGGATAATCCCTGGGAAAGAGACATCACTCTGGTGCATCCACCCACATTGCCGAAAATAGAATATGATGAAGTCGGGGCACATGTAGCGGTAGCGATGAAGATGCGGCCGGAGATGAACCAGGCAAAGATAGATATTCAAAAAAACGACATTGAAATCGTTCGAACCAAAAACGGATTGCTTCCCAAAATGGATCTTTTCATTACCCTTGGAAAAACCGGGTATGCCGACTCCTTTTCAGGGTCTGTGAATGACGTTGATGGAGACAGCTATGACATGATGGTGGGACTCAACTTTGAATACCCTGTCTTCAACCGCAATGCCGGAGCGCAGCAAAGAAGAGCACTGCTTAGTCGAGATAAGGCTGAGGTGGCATTAGACAATCTTAAACAGATAATTGAGCTGGATGTCCGAAATGCTTATATTGAACTGAATCGCACAAAAGAGCAAATTTCGGCAAGCAGTGCAACAAGAAAATTTCAGGAAGAAAAACTACGGATTGAAACTGAAAAATTCAGGGTGGGCCGCTCCACTAATTTGTTTGTGGCTCAGGTCCAGCGTGATCTTCTTGTAAGCCGTATCAACGAAGTGCGGGCTGTCGTTAACTACCTTAAAGCGATCGTATATTTTTACCGGCTGGAAGGCTCTCTTTTAGAACGCAGAGGTATAAGCGCCCCCGGTCTCAACCCTGTTGAATATTCGACAAAAAAAATAAATCTTCAATCCAAGTGAGGTGGCATATGAGTTTTAAATCCGATAAACAGGCCCTTTCATTTTCAGACTTGGAACTGTCCCGGAAAAAAGCAAGAAACAACACGCTTGAATATTTAAAAAGTCTTGATCAAAGCATAGAATGGGCCCAGATCGAATCCACCCTGCTGAAAAACTATCCCACTGGGAAAAACAAGAAAGGACCGCAAGCCTATTCTCCTTTAATGCTGTTCAAATGTATGTTGCTCAGAAACTGGTTTCAAATCAGATCTGATGTTGAGTTGGAAAGCCTGATTAATGACCGATTCTCATTTAAAAAATTTATTGGCCTGCCAATGGGAGAGCCTGCCCCGGATAGTTCGACATTTTCAAGATTCAGAAAAAGGCTTACCCTGGAAAAATACGACCTGGTTTTGTCAGATATTTCAGACCAGTTATCCTGTAAAAATATTATTATTAACATGGGCAGCATTACGGACATTCGGATCATCAACCCTACCTGATATCGGCATTATACAGCCACAAACTGTTCGTCACCACCGATATGCTGCTGACAGCCATGGCCAGGGCAGCTAAGATAGGATGAAGCTGTCTTAAAAATTCCGGAAACATATCAAAAGGCGCCAGAATTCCCGCTGCAACAGGGATCAGAATAATATTATAAACAAAGGCCAGAAACAAATTCTGTTTTATGGTGGCAATGGTTTTCCGGCTGATTTTAATGGCTTTTGGAATACCGGTCAGCTTCCCGCTCGAGAGAATCACGTCTCCTGTTTCAATGGCCACATCGGTTCCCGTGCCAATGGCGAAACCGATATCGGCCTGTGCAAGCGCCGGGGCATCATTGATTCCGTCTCCCACCATCCCGACCAGGACATTATTTTGCTGAAATGCTTTCACCTTTCCGGATTTTTCTTCAGGCCTCACTTCTGCCTGCACATCATCCACATCCACTTCTCCGGCAATAGCTCTGGCTGTCTGTAAATTATCTCCTGTCAGCATGACCACTTTAAGATCTTCAGCGTGAAGCTCTTTGACAGCTTGTTTTGACTCGGGTTTTAACACATCAGAGACAGATATAATCCCCTGCACATCCTTGTCTTTTGCCAATACCATAACGGTTCGACCCTTATTCTGCAATTTTCGGATCACCTCTTGAATGGCATCCGGCATACCGGAATCCTGTTCAAACCATTTCGGCTTGCCAAACCTGAAAACTTGATTATCAAGACGAGGGTCGTCAAGCTGTGCCTCTACCCCGAAACCACTGTGGGCTTTGAAATTTATCGGATTATTTAATACCAGGCCTTTTTCCTGTGCAAAGGTGACAATGGCTTTTCCAATGGGATGCTCAGACCCTTTTTCAATGGATGCGGCAAGGGTCAGAAGTTCATCAGAAGATAAGCGAGACGTCTCGACTGGAATCTGGTCGACCACGGTGGGTTTACCCATGGTTATCGTACCGGTTTTATCCAGCACAATAATTTCAAGCTTGGCTGCATTTTCAAGGGCTTCGCTTCTTTTAAATAAAATCCCGTTTTCAGCCCCTTTTCCCGTGCCCGCCATAATGGCTGTCGGGGTTGCAAGGCCCAAGGCACACGGACAGGCAATCACAAGAACCGCCACCATCCTGATCATTGAAGGAACAAATTCTCCGGTAATTCCCCACCAGATACCAAAAGTAATCACAGCAATACCGATGACAGCCGGAACAAATACGGCGGCTACTCTATCTGCGAGAGCCTGGATCGGTGCCTTGCTGCCCTGAGCCTCCTGGACAAGCCTTATAATCTGGGAAAGCGCTGTATCTTTACCGACACGGGTGGCTTTAAACTTTAAAAGACCTTCGCCGTTAACAGTGCCTCCGGTAACCCTATCATCTTTTGCCTTATCAACCGGAAGGGATTCTCCACTGAGCATGGATTCGTCAACAGCGGAACTGCCTTGGATAATAACCCCGTCAACCGGAAACCGTTCTCCGGGTCTGATCACGACGATATCACCCTGCTTAACCATGGATATGGGAATTTCTTTTTCTTCACCATCCTCCACAATAGTGGCTGTCTTTGGCTGAAGTCCAATCAATTTTTTTATGGCACCGCCTGTTTTTCCTTTGGTCCTGGCTTCAAGGAGCTTGCCGAATTTAATCAGCGTAATAATCACGGCAGACGTCTCAAAATAGACATGCCCGCCAAGTCCCGGCAACACAAGGATGGCCAGTGAATAGAAATAAGCCACCGAAGACCCCAGAGCAATTAATACGTCCATATTGGTGGTTTTATTTTTTAAATTTTTATAGGCACCTATATAGTAATCCAACCCCGTATAAAACTGGACCGGTGTGGCAAGAAAAAGAAAAAACCAATTCACCCAGGGCGCATGACTCCAGGAACCGATCAGGCCGAAGTCCCTTGACATGCTGATGATGAACAATGGCAGAGCAAAAATAACCCCCACAATGAATTTTTGCATCTGGTCACGGATTTCCGCATGTCTTGCAATCTCTTCCACATCTTTTTCATCCTGCCCTTCATCGGCAACGATCAAATTAAACCCGATTTTCCTGATCTCTGAAACAATGGTGTCAAGGGAGACAATGGACGGGATATAATCGACAAGCAATCTTTCCGAAGCAAAATTCACATTGGCATCTGTCACCCCCTCCAGTTTACTAACGGTTCTAGTAATATTTGCAGCGCAATTGGCGCAACTCATCCCGGTAACGGGCAGGTTCAAGCTCTGTTCATTCATCATAGCCTCCTAAAAATACGGTCAGGGCGCACATTGCCGTTTACTACAGTGTTGATTTAATATAATCATAAATTATTCGTTTGCAAAATTTGAAAAATTTCCATATTTTAAGGCGATGACCATCCTGAATGCCATATTCCCGATATTTACACTACTTTTTCTTGGTAGCCTTCTCAAACACCTTGGCATCACCAATGAAACCTTTCTTAAAACCTCAGACAAACTGGTATATTTTATTTTTTTCCCTGTCATGCTGTTCTGGAAAATCGGAAGCTCAGCCCCGGATAAGGGCGTCAGTGTTAATTTATGCGCGGCTTCCATTATGGCAGTTCTCATTGTCTATCTCTTAAGCCTTTTCGCCATCCGATTGTTTCATATCACAAGCTTTCAGGCGGGTTCTTTTTCCCAGGCATGTTTCAGATTTAACACTTATATTGGCATGGCCATTGTCATGAATACCCTTGGAGAGTCAGGTATCCGATACTTTGGCATCCTCATCGGATTTGCCATCCCCATTATTAATATACTGGCCGTTTCCACCTTGATCTGGCATTCCGGAAAAAAGGGAAGCCTAGGACAAAACTTCACGTATCTTTTAAAGGCATTGATTTCCAATCCGTTGATCCTTGGGTGTGCTGCGGGAATCCTTTTTTCCAGATCACACGCTTCTTTTCCACTCTTCATCGACAACACTTTCAGCCTCATGACCTCTGTCACCATGCCGTTGGCCCTGATTTCCATTGGGGGTTCACTGAGCCTTGCAGGACTCAAACACAACACCAAAATTTCTTTGGTTGCATGCATGCTGAAAATATTAATCCTGCCGACGATTGGATTTTTCCTTTTAAAAACATTCTCTGTTACAGGAATTCCTTTCAAAGCCGGTATGATCTTTTTCGCTCTCCCGACCTCCACGGCCATATATGTTCTTTCGGCTCAGTTGAACAGTGATACAGGGCTTGCTTCTGCTGCAATCATGCTGTCAACCTTGCTCTCTTTTATGTCACTGTCTGTTGCGCTTTTAATTTGAATTAGCTGTTCTTTTCCGGGAAAAAGAGTGATCTGATCCATCCCAAAAATGTATTGCCTTCAAGAAATTCTTTCTCTGCCGATTCAAGGGCATGCGCCATTTTACGTGTGCCCTTCAGGCTATCGGTATCTGAAAACCGGTCTTTCCGTGTAATGATGGGTTTAGACGGATCAAGTTGTTTAATAACTTTAACAGGGTTGCCGGCTGCAATCACATTAGGCGGTATATCTGAAGTCACCACAGACCCTGCACCGATAATACTGTTTTTTCCAATGGTCACCCCTTTACAGATGATCGCACTGTCTCCAACCCATACGTTTTCTTCAAGAATCACGGAACCGGCCTCTTTCGGTGGCATGGACCTGTCATAAATACCGTGCCAGTCCGAATCGGTAATATAGACATGGCTTGCCAGCATGCAGGAGTCTGCAATGGATATGCTGTTGGCAGCACTGATCCTGACCCCGGGAGATATCAGGACATGATCGCCAATGGTAATTCCGCTGATATTTTTTCTCTCCGACCAGACCGTTAAGCGGGTCTTTTTATCAGAGCATCCCAAAAGGGTAATATTGTCCCCGATGCTGACAGGCCCGCCAAAGACCTCAATGTGCCAGGGTTTTACAATGAAGGGATGCTTTCCAAGGGATTTTAACTGTGGGGATAGCTTATGGCGGATATAGAGATTCAAAAGCCTGTACCAGGCTTTTTTAATATAATAAGGCCTGTAATCTTTTATCAATTGACCAGTTCCGTATAAATAAATCCTTCCCATGAACTGTTACTGAAAAGGCCTGATGCCGGCGTTAAAGAGTACACTGCATCTGCTGCCATAAGGACCACCGCATTGGTCCAGGAAATCTTTTCTTCCGGCCATATCACCATATCAGGGTAGGTGTAACCACACCAATATGTTTTGTCATCATACATTCTGTCCTGAATCCAGGAAAAGACGATGGCAGCCTTTTCCTTTTGCCCCATACCATTTAAAGCAAGAACAAATTCAGATGTCTCGGCAATGGTCACCCAGGGCTGATCAGACACACATCTTACCCCCTGTCCTTCTATGACATATTTATGCCAATATTTTTCAATTCTGTGTTCTGCTCTTTCTCCTGTCAGCGCCCCGCTTAAGATGGGATAAAACCAGTACATGGAAAACCTGGATTTGCTGACATTATAAGTATGGATATTTTCTCTGATGGACTTTCCAAGGTTGTCAAAGGAGTTTTCCCATGAAATTTTGCGCTTTCCAAGAATGCCTGCAATCGCCAAAGCGCATTTCAAACTCATGAAGATAGAACTTGAGCCTGCCAGAAGAGACATGGGATCAATTTCGCCCTCGGGGCTTTTGGCCCAATAGATCTCTCCGCCTTTTGTCTGCAGGCTGATGGCATAATCAATTCCTTTTTCCATTGTCAGCCACATCTTTTCAAGAAGCAGTGTATCTTTATTCATTAACCAGGTATGAAAAAGCCCTACTGAGATATAGGCAGCCATATGGGTTTCACAGGTTCGGTCACCGGGATTCCCGTTGATATAGGAAGAATACCAGGAACCATCGGGATTCTGAATATTTTTCAGCCATTCAAATGCACGATAGGATGCATCAAACCGTTTTCCAATATTCAATCCCATGATTGTTTCAACCAGATCCCAAGGATCTGTTTTCCCATTCGTATGCCAGGGAATGTCTCCGGATTCTCTTTGAAGTGTCAAAATAAAGCTGATAACTGAGTCTATGTTCAGAGTATCAAGAGATTTAATTCTGGAATCTTTTAACGCCATCAAATGTCTCCGATCAACAAATATCCTTAAAAATTACAGCCTCACATTATCAGACCCCTCTCTTTTTTACAAGGACGGTAAGTTTTCATTCATGAATGAGTATTCATACTTATTTCCAGTTATTGAAGGTAGTGCCAACCCGATTAACTTTGAAAATCAGATATATCTAACAGTTTGAAATTGAACGTAAATTTTTCTGGTCAACTTGGGGGTTTTTCTAAATTATTTTTCTTGACAATCTCAAAGATTATCTGCTAAATAAAAATGAATACTCATTCATAACCTGAAGATTACACGTAATTAAATAACAAACCCTTTAATTAGGAGGAAATCATGATAAGAAAAGTTAGAAAGGCCGCAGTTATCGGATCCGGAATCATGGGAGGCGGTATTGCTGCCCTTCTTGCCGCTGCCGGTGTAAAGGTGCAGCTTTTGGATATCGTTCCATTTGATTTAAAAGACGAAGAAAAAAATGATCCAACAGCTCGTAATCGACTGGTGAAAGCAGGACTGGATGCCGCGCTCGCTTCAAGCCCTTCTTTATTTTTTAACAAAAAAGATGCCGGGCTCATTTCCATCGGAAACCTTGAAGATGATATTGAGACACTCTCTGATTGTGACTGGATCATTGAAGTTGTTGTTGAAAATCTTGGCATCAAAAGAGATCTTTTCACAAAAGTCGAAAAAGTACGAAAGAAAGGGTCCATTGTTACCACAAACACCTCCGGTATTCCTCTGAAAGATATTTGCGAAGGCTTTTCCAAAGAATTCAAAGAACATTTTATGGGAACCCATTTTTTCAACCCTGTCCGCTATATGCACCTTCTTGAACTGATTCCGGGAGCAGAGACCCTTCCTGAAATCCTTGAATTTATTGCCGCATTTGGTGAGAAAAACCTGGGCAAGGGAATTGTCTGGGCAAAAGACACCCCCAACTTTGTCGGCAACAGGATCGGTATCCAGGGTATCGGCGCTATCATGAAAGCCATGGTTGAAGATAAAATGACCATCCCTGAAGTGGATGCCATCTTCGGCCCTGCCCTTGGCCGGCCAAAAACAGCCATCTTCAAAACAGTGGATCTAGTGGGTCTGGATACGGTCATCCATGTCTGTAAAAACTCCTATGACCTCTGTCTGGATGATGAACAGAGAGAGGCATTGATCCTACCTGAGTTCGTGGAAAAAATGGCGGAAAAAAATCTTCTGGGCAACAAAACCCAGGCCGGTTTCTACAAAACCGAGCTGACCCCGGAATGGAAAAAATTAAGGAAGGTTCTCAATCCGTCCACCATGGAATATGAAGACCTGGTAAGGCCCAGTTTCCCTTGTATTGATGAAGCAAAGAAAAAGGCTACCTTAAAAGAAAAAATAGACTGCGTTCTCAAAGGGGATGACAAAGGCGCTAAATTTGCCTGGAAAATGGCGGCCAACAGTTTTTTGTATGCGGCCAACAGGGTGCCTGAAATTTCAGATACCATCATTGAAATCGATAACTCCATGAAATGGGGATACAACTTTGAAATGGGCCCGTTTGAACTCTGGGATGCCTATGGTGTTAAAGAGGCTGTCGAGCGGATAGAAAAAGAGGGCCTTGATATTCCCGGCCATGTGAAAGAGCTGCTGGAAAAAGGAAATTCCTGCTTTTATAAACTTGAAAACGGCATCAAATATTACTACGATTTTGCTTCTGCTTCTTACAAGGAAGTCCCCGTCAGCAAAAATATGGTCTCCATTGCGGCTGCAAAAGGCAATAACAAGACGGTTATGGAAAACAACTCTGCCAGCCTTGTGGACATCGGAGACGACGTCTTCTGTATTGAATTTCATACAAAAATGAATGCCATTAATGAAGAAATTGTTGATTCCATTGGTGAGGCCCTTGATTATGTGGATAAAAACGGGGTCGGGCTTGTTATTGGGAATGAAGCCGGTGGTATGCCGGGCGCATTCTCAGCAGGGGCCGATCTTGGCTTTATTTCAAAACTCTGCCATGACAAAAAATATACTGAAATCGACGCCTTCCTGAAAAAAGCCCAGGATGGTATTCAAAAGACGAAGAATGCTGCCTTCCCGGTGGTTGCCGCACCTTACGGCATGGTACTTGGCGGCGGATGCGAGACCTGTCTGGGCGCTGATAAAATCGTTGCCCATTCAGAGCTTTACATGGGACTTGTGGAAATAGGTGTCGGGCTTCTTCCGGCCGGCGGCGGAACCATGAACCTGTGGAAAAAATATATCAATGCCCTTCCGGGTAAAACAGCAAAAGATACGGATCTGGCTAAATTCTTTGTCCCTGCCTTCATGAAAATCGCCATGGCGGCTGTTTCCATGTCAGCCGCCCAGGCAATGGGAAATGGATTTCTGGGTCAGGCGGACCGGATCGTATTCAATCGTGACAACCTGATTGGAGAAGCCAAGAAAGAAGTGCTTAAAATGGTGGATGACGGGTATGTTCCCCCGGCCAAACAGCCCCTTATTGTTATGGGAGATGCGGGCCAGGGGATGGTGAATGCAGAAATCTTTAACATGCTCAATGGCAAATTCATGAGCGATTATGATGCATTCCTTGCCAAGCGAATTGCATATGTGATGAGTGGGGGTGATGTAAAGGTGGGAAGTTCTGTTACTGAAGACACCATCCTGAAACTTGAAAGAGACGCATTTGTTGACTTCTGCAAAGAAGAAAAAACCATTGCCAGAATCGATCACATGCTGACAACCGGCAGACCACTCAGAAACTAAAGGAGGACTTAAACCATGCAAGAAGCATATATTGTACAATCGGTCAGAACCCCTGGCTGCAAACAAAAAAGAGGCCTGTTCAACCAGACAAGGCCTGAAGAACTGATTACCTTTATCATGAAGTCTGCTGTTGAACGAACCAAAAATCTTGATTTTGATGATTTTGATGATGTCATGGTGGGCTGTGCCTTTCCTGAAGCGGAACAGGGCCTGAACATCGGCCGGGTGGCCGCACGAATGGCAGGATTTCCCAACAAAGTATCCGGTGCCACCGTTAACCGTTTCTGCGCTTCCGGCCTTGAAGCCATTGCTCTTGCAACAGCAAGGGTCCAGATGGGGTGGTCAGAGGTGACCATGGGAGCTGGTGTTGAATCCATGACCTTTGTCCCCATGGGAGGAAATCTTCCCCGGCCTCATCCTGAATTTTCAAAAACCAACCCGGAAGACTTTATTTCCATGGGCATTACAGCAGAAAATGTCGCCTCCCGTTATAATATATCCCGGGAAGATCAGGATAAATTTGCGGCAAAGTCACAGGAAAAAGCAGCGAGGGCAAGAGACAACGGCCTGTTTACGGAAATCATCCCCACACCGGCTGCAAACTATGTTAAACAGCCGGACGGCACATACAAAAAAGAGCACTTCATTGTTGAACACGATGACGGCATCAGGGTGTCAACACCTGAAGGGCTTGGAAAACTGCGGACGGTTTTCTCGGCTGCCGGCAGTGTTACAGCAGGGAACTCTTCCCAGACAACAGACGGTGCAGCAGCCACCATTATTGCATCAAAGAAAAAATGTGATGAATTAGGGCTTACCCCTATTGCAAAACTTGTGACCTACGCAACCATAGGCTGTAAATCCGATGAAATGGGTGTGGGCCCCCGCTATGCCATTCCAAAAGCCCTTAAACAGGCAGGGATGACGATTGATGATATTGATATCTATGAAATCAATGAAGCTTTTGCTTCCCAGGCGATTTACTGCATCAGAGAGCTGGGCATTAAAAAGTACATGGATAAAATCAATATTCACGGCGGTGCCATTGCATTGGGCCATCCCCTGGGATGCACCGGTGCAAAACTGACAGCCACCTGTCTTGCCAACCTCAAAGAAGTGAAGGGGAAATACGGTATTGTTTCCATGTGCATTGGCGGCGGCATGGGTGCTGCAGCCATATTTGAAAGGCTGTAAGCTCACACCCTCCTTGTTCTAAAAAAAGGGGCTGTTTCCACGCTATTTGTGAAAACAGCCCCTTTTTAATGCACATTAATCCAGATCCAACTTTGCTTTACACTGATTGCACTTTACAACGCCACGAAAAACTTTATTGCCGCATTCAGGACAAAAATAACGGGCTTCTTCATCTTGAATCCATTTTTCAGTACCCACTTCCCGTCTATAGGGGATAGCCCGTAAAATGACCTTTTTCCCAACAGCCATGGGAAAATTTTCAATATACTGACAGGGAAATTCATCGCATTGATGACATCCGGTATATCCTTTTTTGTTCGTGCAGTCCCTGATCTCACACTGATTGCAATGCATAAACAGATCATCCGACAAGCAGCCCCGACATCGGATGTCTTCTGCTGAAATATTTTCACTATTCGGAAGCGTACCCTTCCCGGAAACTTTTCCCTTGTAAAGCCCTGCTAACCCCTCCTTGAATTTTTGATTGTTATCACGATGTGCCATATAAATGGCACAGACACCGCAATAAAGCCCGCAAGGTGAAATAAAATCCGGGTTGATTTGCTCACTCATATGTCTACTCCTTTAAAATTTGTCGCTTTTTTATTTTATAAAAGTATACCGCCCAACTTGAGAGGTGTGAATGAAACACAGCGTAAGGAGCATCCTTCTCCAAGCCGGTTTTAGACCAAAAAATTTCAGGTCTACGTGTAGAAGAAACCTTCTCTTTTTAAAACATCTAATAAATAAGTCGCAAATTCTTTTAGTTCAGGATCTTGGTCATCTATTTTCTTAAGAAGAGTTTCAGCATTTTCTTGTTCAATGAAGCAATAAATAAGCAATGCACTGGTTCTTGTTTTTGATTCTATGGTTTCGTCTTTAATAATTTTGGACAACTTTATTGAACTATTTGAGACAGCAATATCTATTATTGCATAAACATTTTGACCAACACTCCCTCTCTCAAAACTATTTTCATCAACCAATCGTAAGAGGGGGACAAGTATTTCTTGACTATAAAGTTGGAATCGTTTTTTTAGATTTTTACTGATTTCATCATCGATGATATTATTTTTATGCCAAAAAATATCACCATGCCCTGGTATATGAGCAAAAATGTACGCTAAATATCCGGTCGTTCTATCTGCCGGTCGTTCTATTAAAATGGATTCGAAGATATCCCATGTTCTTTCTTCATTTCTGTAACCATAAAAAAGAGACTGTATCCCTATTGAATGCATGTCAAAATCCTCTGACAAAGCAAATTCAACCGATTTATCAAAATCTATAATTATTGGCTTGCCGAGAAAAATCGGCAGAAAGAATTCTCTAAATCTATTATGATCAAATCTATTTAATGGTTGTTTCGGAAAATTTATTTGGTATGGTCCATTTTTTGAGTTTGACGGATTGCGGTTAAGAAATGAGGAGATATTAATCCAGTAGCCACATTCTTCAGTTGGGTCATAAACAATTCCTATTACAGGAAGTTTGTGACTTTGCCAATAAATAAAATGCTCCGCACTTGCAGGTATTGAGCACGAACTATCAGAATTGTATGATTTTCCAGATTTTATTTGTACAAGAAGACACTTGCCAGTTACATTCTCACCATCGACAAGTTCGATAAATCCATCGTTGCCATAATCGTTTTTACGATGAATTTCATTAAAAATAGAATTGGCATGTTCAATTATGTTCCGAACATAATTAACACCATCTCTTTCAATTGCGTTTAGATATCTTCTTTTAGGCATTTCTTTCTCTCTCAAGGTCTAACAGCCGCTGATAAATTGGGCGAGAAGCGGTCCGATTTATCAGTGTTAATAAGTAGAAAAATTCCATGATATTGCCTGTAATAAATAATACAATTCCCCATTTATTTCGATATTAGAGCAAACCCATGGGAAGTCAACCAAAATTGCGCCCCGCTCCACAGTTAAAATTGATGCGTCAAATCTGCAAAGTTTTGCAGCCCGGACCCGTGATACTGCTT
>Ga0190329_1000258_pt1 | contig 16075 bp, 17 predicted proteins | sample 48720423_MG_FD_161655 | JGI IMG/M metagenome (GOLD analysis project Ga0190329, IMG submission 161655) | Hydrothermal vent sediment bacterial communities from Southern Trench, Guaymas Basin, Mexico - 4872-04-2-3_MG | ecosystem: Environmental > Aquatic > Marine > Hydrothermal vents > Sediment ... | reverse complement strand
GTACAACTTGACAAAAAAATAACATTTTTTGTAATGGATGAGTTTATTCTCTTGACAAGGACCTTTTAATGGGTGACCCCGGAATATGGAGAAAGATATGGCAATTGTTGAAACAAAAAATATCAAGAAAACATACCGCCAGGGAAAAGTGAACGTCCCGGCCCTTTGCGGTGTTGATCTTATAGTGGATAAAGGGGAGTTTGTTGCCCTTGCAGGCCCGTCAGGGTCAGGCAAAACCACGCTGCTGAATATCATCGGTGGTCTTGATCTGCCAGACTCAGGAAGTGTAATGGTTGACAACAATAAATTTGCCGACATGAACCAGGCAGATCTTGCCTCTTTAAGACTGCATAAAATAGGATTTGTTTTTCAAGCCTTTAATCTTATCCCGGTTTTGTCGGCTATTGAAAATGTTGAATATGTCATGCTTTTACAGGGCGTGCCTCAAACTGAACGACACGACCGGGCAAAAGCGATACTCGATGATGTGGGGCTTGAGGATAAATATGACAGACGCCCTGCCGAACTTTCAGGAGGTCAGCAACAAAGGGTTGCCGTTGCAAGGGCCATTGTTTCAGGCCCTGCCATTGTTCTTGCAGATGAACCCACGGCAAATCTTGATTCAAAAACAGGCGAAGGCCTTCTTTTAATGATGAAAAAAATGAACAAAGAAAAAAAAGTTACTTTTATTTTTTCAACCCATGACAACATGGTCATGGAGTATGCCGGACGACTTGTCACTATCAGAGACGGGCGCATTGTAAATGATGAAACCAAATAATGATAAGCTGTGTTGGCTCATATCCTTTCTTTTATCCCTGTTGTTTGTCCAGACCCTCTGGGCCGGCCCCGACCCGGTCCTGTATGGAAATAAGGCCGGGGTTGAAAATATGGATAACCGGTTCGGGGGGCATTTAAGACTTGAGGGAAGCGTAAGCGGATATGATGACGGGTCTTATTTTGAACCCGTGGGAACCGATACAGGCCTGGATAGCCTTGCCAATGTCAGGTTGACTGACAAGCTTATTTTATCTGAAAAAATTTATTTTGAAGCTCATTATGAGGCCTTCCTCAAATCAGGGGATACCTATAAAAAACAATTATATCTTCAAAAATATTTTGACCCTTCAGGCATTGATAAAAGGCGTCTTTTAGACTTAACAAAAACCGTTAAAAAAACAGAGGATTCCGTTTTATGGAACCGGCTTGACCGTCTGTTCTTTTCAATAAAACCATCCTGGGGTGACATCATAGTTGGAAGACAGGCTGTTACTTGGGGGAATGGTCTTGTTTTCAATCCCATGGATCTTTTCAATCCTTTTACACCTTCTGATACGATTCGCGATTACAAGATGGGGGACGATCTTATTTCTGTCCGATTTAATACAAAATTCTCAGGAGAATGCAACCTGCTTTATGTCCCGAGAAGGGATGCAATAACAGGAAAAATTAATTTTGAAAGTTCTTCTGTTGCAGGAAAATTTCATTTTTTTGCAGGCGATATTGAAATGGATGTAATGGGAGGCCTGCATTATAATGAAGCTGTTTTAGGCCTGGGGGGCTCGGGTTATCTGGGAAATGCAGCGTGGCGAACCGATCTTGTCTGGTCAACTCTGGACGACGGCAGGGACAAGAAAGGATATTTTGAGTTTGTAGCAAATATTGATTATTCCTGGGCATGGCTCAACAAAAACATGTACGGCCTGATTGAATATTATCATAACGGACTTGGGAAAAATAATTATACAACTGCCATGGGTGACCCTGAAGGGATGGAGAGAATTGACAGAGGGGAATTGTTTGTCCTTGGAAAGAATTATTTGAGTGGTCAGGTCCAGATGGAACTCCATCCTTTATTTAATATTTATTTAAGCGTCATCAATAATATCAGGGATCCTTCCGGCATCATCCAGCCCTGGGCGATCTGGAGTGTGACACAGAATTCAAATCTACAGTTTGGCGCAAGTCTTTTTTATGGGAAAAAAGGAAGTGAATATGGCGGTTTTTTAATTCCCGACACAGATTTTCATACCAATGCCGCTCCAAGTGCCTACGTACGACTTACATATTATTTTTAAGGGTCAGGAAAATTTTGATTAGTGAATAAAAGGCAGGATAGTATCTATTATTTTATCCGGGTCTTCCATCATTAAAAAATGGCCCCGTTCTTTCAATTCAATAAAGGTGCTATTCTTTATTTTTTTTGTCAACCTGATACCCGCCTGTCTATGGAACAGGTCTGATTTTTCTCCCCTGACAACAAGAACGGGAACATTAATATGGTTTGCATAGTGCCAGGTGTTGAAAGGGACAGATTCATAGATCTGGGCTTCAAATTCAGGGTTGCAGCACAGTTCCCAGGTGATTGCGGTATCTTTTTCAATAGCAGTATCCACATAGGCTTGAACATATTCAGGTTTCCAGGACGTGAACATGCCCTTGCCCGAATAATGGCGCAATGCCGCTTCTCTGGAGTAAAATTCAGATTTTTTTGCCCGGGCCATTCTGGACAGCGGCAGATATCCTGCCAGTCCAATTTTTCTGATCAGAGCGGCTAACCAAACAATTTTAAGAGGAAAAATAATGGGATCCAGCAGGATCACCTTTGAAAAAAGATGGGGAAACAGGGCGGCGGCGGCATAGGTAAAATATCCCCCAATGGAATGCCCGATGCCGATGACCGGAGGCTTTGTGATACTTGAAACAACCTGCTCAAGATCCTTGATAAAGATATCCCAGCTTTTGATCTGTGTCGTATTTTCCTTTGTGGAAAACCCGTGCCCCCTGATATCTGTTGCATAGATCTTCAAGTCATGGGAGGATAACTTTTCCAAAAAAGGGAGATACGTGCCAGCACTCAAGGAATTGCCGTGGCAAAAATGAACCTGATTCTCTGATTCTCCCAAGACATGGTAATGAAAAAAACCCTGGGTGGTATTTATAAAACTTCCCTTTATCATTATTGCTCTCTTTATCCGGCACTTTATCAAGCAGGCGCTTTAGCCTATAGGACAAAAACTTGCTTTTTGTCAAGAAAAGTATAAAAAAAACCAAAGCCTACACCAGTGAAGAAGAAATAACAGGGTGGGTGATGAGTGAAAAACTTGAAAATGGGATAGTTTTTAAGCTGGGCACAGGATTTACAGACCAACACAGGAAAAATCCTCCGTCCATAGGAACAATTGTTACCTTCAAGTACTATGGTTTTACCAAAAACGGGATACCCAAATTTGCATCTTTTTTACGAGTAAGGATTGCACGATAAAGGGGAAAAAATAAGTAAAATTTTCCAGGTGGGCAGAATTTTCCATATTTTTAACTTATTATCGAAATAAGTAAAAAATATGATTAAAGATTTATTGTCAAAATGACGATAACGAAACATATGCTCGGCAAACTAAAGGAGAAACCTTCTGGAAGGTTGGGACGTAAAACCGTCGGCCTGAGCTTTTTAAGGGATTATGGCAGTGAGAGACGGCCATCACAAGAAGGAGGTTAGCTGAATGGACAATTCAATACTTGTTAAATCACTGACAAAATGCAGCAAGCAAGTCTTTGAGGAAATGACTGCCACTGAGGTGATTCAAGTTACCGCCAAACGGGACCAGCGTTTCTCTGACAGTTTTCCTGTTGCCCAGATCATCAATTACGAGGAGCTCGAAGAGCCAGGAAAAGGCCAGTTCATATTGGGGATTAGCGATATTTCAATGGCATTATTTGTTGCCGCTGCAGTGGGACAACAGATGGGGATCACTCTTAATAATGAGTTTGATGAAACCGCGGGGGATATTCTCGGTGAGTTGCTCAACACGATGGTGGGACGGGCTACTACGGAATGGGATAAATTGGGAATTTCGGTTCGCTTCAGCCCGCCGACTTTGGTGAAAAACTTCGTAATCGAGCAGGCCGAGAACCTTTACACGGAAGACTACATCATTATCCTTACCATGGATGTCAACCACATCGCCATCCGGTTTTCTATCTCTAAGAACATTAAGCAGCTCGAGGATGGAAAGAAGGTTTTAGTGGTCGACGATTCCAAAATCATCCGAAGCATTCTGGCCAAAACTTTGAAAAAAATCGGATTTGAGGTTGCAGAGGCCGCTGACGGCAAGGAGGCGGTCGACATCCACTCATCGTTTAAACCGGATCTGACGATAATGGATCTGGTGATGCCCAACTTGGGGGGGCTGGATGCAATAGTAAATATTCAAGCACACACCCCGGATGCTAAGTTCATTATACTGACCTCTACCTCCCGGACAGATGAAGTGGTGACCGCTTCCACCCTTGGTGTTAAGAAATATTTAGTAAAACCGCTAAAAATGGACCAGTTCATGGACGCTGTCCGCAGCATCCTTGAAACCAAATAAACGCTGTGCTGAAATAGATACTTACCGGTATTAATCTCCTTCTTATAGAAGAACAAATCGTCCCGCACTTCCACCTCCGGATCTCCCTCAGCCCACACCCCATAAGCGGGTCTGCGCAGGACGGTTCAGCCGATTTACATAAACAGTGCCAGTTTCTTTTTATCAAGGGCGCCAATGGTGATCTTCAGCGGTTCTCTGTGTGTTTTTGCCAGTGCAAACCAGTTTTCGATTTCATCCGTTAAAAATTCTTCTCCGACCTCATGTGTGTTGACGTTTTTTCCCACGGAATTATCCATACGCCCCGAATTGATAAACGTCCATTTATTTTTCAATCTTGAGATAATACCGGTATGACCCTTTGTCAGCATTGAAAAAGAAAGAATGCGGCCCTCCTTGAAAAGGGGTTCTATCCCATGAATAAATTTTCTGGCACTCTGTGCGGGATTATCAATATTTCTATAGGATTTTGAGACCATAGTTTTGCCTATTTTTTCCGTCAGACCTTCTCCGGTCAAATACGCATTGAGCGGCAACTTGTCATGGTCAGCCATTTTCATCAAACTGTTTTTAATACCCTCCTGTCCATGATAGCGATAGCCAAGAGATTTTATACCGTTAACCACCAGTTCATAACAGTCAATTTTTTTGTAGGAAGTTCCGATATACGGCTTTACAGCATCAATGAATCGAGTCGACAGAACTTCATCAGGCTTATCAAGGTCAAGATTCCGATCCACTGCAACCAGAGACTGTTTTGAGGCTTGCTTTTTGCCCCAGGTAATCTCATGGGTGGCCGGATCAATATAGATGGTTTCTCCGGCTCTGATTCTGGTAAACGGTTTGTTCCGGTTTATTTCCGCGTGGATGATGCGCCAGCAATCCTTTTGATACTGTGGGTGTTTTACAAGCAGATGCGAAACGGTGGGCATATCCCGGGTAATGGTCCCAATGGCGACAGGTGCGGAATCTTCTGATTTTATAGAAGTTTCTGTGATATCGAGGCTTTTAACTTTTCTGTGCAGAATTTCTGAGAAAAGACCCTCTGGGGCTGTGTACTCTGTTTTCGGCACAAGCGCAGTTTTGTTATTCGATATAATCTGATGCAGTTCCATTGTAAACACCTGTCTCAGGAAATTTGTTAAATTTATTTTTGATCACTTTTGACTGTTTCGCAAACCGGCCTTATGCGCAAACGGATTCGAAGAGACCACCTGACGGAAAAGAATGCAATATATGTACCATAAGGATTAAGTTGAATCGATTAAAGTTGCAGGGATTCATGATATTAAAATTCGGGATATAAACTGGGGTTTCAAGCACGGGCCAGCACCAGGGCATCCACTTTTTGAGCCCCCTGTTTCAATAATACCCTTGCCGCTTCATTACAGGTTGCTCCGGTTGTAAATACATCATCAATTAACAAAATATTTTTATTCTGAATTGCTTTTTTATCCATAACCTGAAATGCTTTTTTTAAATTCTTTTTTCTCTGTTCACTATCAAACCCTGTCTGCGGTTCTGTCTTTTTAACCCTGGCAAGAGAGACCGTATCAATGCCCCATTGAGGCGGTTGGTGATACACTTTTTGATACGTTTTCATAAGGTTTCGGATCAAAAGATATGCCTGATTAAACCCCCTTTCCTTTAGTTTCTTTTTATGCAGCGGCACCGGCATAATCAGATCAATCTGCGATCTTGAATAATGGCGTAAGAATGTCTGGAACATCAACCGTTCAAAGGCCTTTACAAGCGATAGTTTCGACTGATATTTAAAAAGGGGAATCGCATCTTTTATAATGCCTTTATACACGACTGCTGCTCTGACCCGATCAAGGCGTAAAGGTGATTTCAGGCAGGCTTCGCACACATGATTTTCATTAAAATCTGAAGGGACAATCTGATGAAACTGAATCCCGCACTTGATACAAAAAGGGGAGTCAATGGGATAAACTCCCGATCCCATACAATGGTCACAAAAGCAGGCTCCCAGTGTATGCGGGGTAACTGTATCAGGATCAAGATAAACGCCACATTTTAAACACTTTAACGGATATAAAAGCTGCTCAAAAACCCGGATATACTTGTTCAGCTTCATCTTCTCTGACGAAGGGCTTCATACATGGCAATCCCCCCTGCCACAGACGCATTCAGAGAATTAATAGTGCCTTTATTGGGGATGGATAATAAAAAATCACATTCTTTTTTTACCAGAGGCCTGATCCCTTTGTGTTCACCACCGATAACAAGGGCGATATTTCCGGTCAGATCCGCATCAAACAATGATGTTTCTCCGTCTGCATCCAGCCCGGATATCCATACTCCGCCTTCTTTCAAGGATCTTAAGATGGAAGCGGTATTGGTAATCATATAAATATCAGCATGCTCCATGGCACCGGCTGAACTTCTGGAAACGGTTGAAGATGGCCCGACAGACCGGTCTTTTGGAATGAGAATATAATCAACACCGGCACAGAGGGCTGTTCTAATCAATGCACCAAGGTTATGAGGATCTTCAATATTTTCTATAATTAGAATAAAACAAGGCGTCTCTCTTTTAGGGATCATAAATATCACTTCAGATGCTTTCTGGACAGGGTAAAAAGACGTCCTGGCGACCACCCCCTGATGGTTTGAATCATGGGTCATTTTATCCAGAAGTTCAGGTGAACTATATTCAATTTGAATATCTCTTTCCCGGGCAAGGGCCTCTATTTTTTTTATTCTGCCAGAAGACCTTTTTTTTGAAATCAATATCGTATAAAATTTCCTTTTCCGGGCTTTCAAAGCTTCAACCACTGAATGGAACCCAAAAAGAATATCATTTTTCTCTTTCATAGTTATGCCATCTCTTTTTTAAAAATAGAGCAAAGGACTTCTATGGCTTCATCAAGGTCATCATTCACCACCACATACTGGTACTGACCTTTTTGCATCATTTCTGATTTTGCAGTTTCAAGGCGGCGGGCAATCACTTCTTTTGAATCCGTTCCCCGGTTTTCAAGCCGTTGTGATAAAACTTCAAAAGACGGTGGCATAATAAAGATGGAAACCAGGTCCATACCCGTGTCCATGATTTGTTTTGCCCCCTGGACATCAATATCTAAAAGAAGATTCTGACCTTTTTCAAGACAGGTATTTATAAATTCTTTGGATGTACCATAATAATTATCATGAACTTTTGCCCATTCAAGCCAGTGATTCAGACTTATTTTTTGTTCAAACTCCGCAGGGCTGATAAAAAAATAATCAAGGCCGTTCTGTTCATTTTTCCTGGGGCTTCTGGTGGTATGGGATACAGAATAAGAAAGGCGTTTAAACCGGTTTAATAGCTTTCCTACCACTGTTGTTTTGCCGGCCCCTGAAGGGGCGGAGATGACAAACAGCTTTCCGATACCAGACATGGAATTACGCTTTTTCCTTGTTCATCAGAGATTCAAATTTATTGGAAAGGGTTTCAGCCTGGGTCATGGAAAGAACAACATGATTGCTTTCCATGATGATCATCGATCTGGTCTTTCTGCCATGGGTCACATCAATCAGGCGTTTTTCCTCTCTGGCCTCATCCTTGACCCGTTTCATGGGGGATGAATTGGGAGATAAAATTGCCACTACTTTTTGTGCCACCACCGTATTTCCAAAGCCTATCGCCAAAAGGGGCTGTTCCATGGGTTCATCCTTCTTATTATAAAAAAATTATTCAATATTTTGTACCTGCTCCCTGATCTTTTCAAGCTCTGATTTCAAATCAACCACCCTGTGGGACAAAGATGCATTCCCTGCTTTTGATCCGATGGTGTTAAATTCTCTGTTAAATTCCTGAATTAAAAAATTAAGTTTTCTGCCCTGGGAATCATCTGAATCAAGAATCTCTCTAAACTGTTTAATATGGCTGTAAAGCCGGACAATCTCTTCTGACACATCACTTTTATCCGCTAAAATGGCTGCCTCCTGGGAGATTCTGACAGGATCCAGCTCTTCTGTATCAGCAGTAAGATGTGATATTCTTTCCATCAGCCGTTGTTTATAAATTAATGGAATTTTAGCGGCATCTGTTTCAATCTGCTTCAAACTGTCTTCAATATAATCAATCCTTGCAGTTAAATCTGAAAGAAGATTTTTCCCTTCCTCTCTTCGCATAAGATCCAGCTGGGTACTGGCAGTCCCGATAGCCAGCTCTATTACCTTCCACAAGTTTCCCGAGTTCTGCTCCTTTTTGGAAGGCACAATCACATTTCTGGCAGACAATATATTTTCCATGGTAATATCTGTCGACAAATTTAACATGTCTTTTATTTTTTTTAATGCCTGAAAATAAGAAACTGCCTTGGCTTCATCCACTTCAAATTGTTCCAGATCTTTTGCATCATCCTGAATCGACAGTCTGATCTCAATTCTTCCCCGTCCATGGGTTTTAGCAATATTCTTTTTAATATCCTCTTCAAATGCCTGGCAGGATTCCGGGCAATAAAACGCTATATCAAGATGCCGTGAATTATAGGAACGCATGGTAACATCGGCTGTGATAGTCTCGTAAGTTTTTGAGGCCCGCGAAAAAGCGGTCATACTTTTAATCATTTTTTTCCTTTACTTGCCTTTAAATCCAAAAGATATTTATCTCTGATTTTTGATAAAAATGAGAGCATACTTTGTGACGCATAATCCGGATATGTCCACTCCAGAGTCTTAAAGCCCTCTTTTTTTGAATACATCAATGTCAGGTCTGCATAAATTTTATGGCCAATATAAATTCTATGGGAATATTCCTTTCCTGTCGCCAAAATAAACCGGGAAGAGACAAGATATCCCGGATCAATATTAACGACCCGCTTTCCTGAAATTTCAAACCGGCTTTCAATTTCATTGGTTCTCTCTTTGATCCGGGCAAGTGCATCCTGGGCAATCAGATTTTTAAATGCGAACACCTTTCGAAACAACGGCGCCCCCATCTCTTTGTAATAATAGTCGGTATAATCGAAATCAAGCCATTGGCTGATCATATCCACAGGGCCACAAACATCTTCCAGCAGGGGGAAAACCGTTTCAAGGCATGCCTTATCGTTCATGAAACAACTAACCACCAGCTTTGCCGGATCTGGATTTTTGGGAAGACTCATCGGTTAAATCGGCTTTGCCTCATCCATCAGCATGATAGGAATATCCTCTTTTATTTCATACAAAAGAGAACAGGCATCACAGATCAGGCCGTCTTTTTCTGCATTCAGATGAATCTCGCCCTTACATTTAGGGCAAACCAGTATTTCCAATAATTCTTTGGAAACTGCCATTGTTTTCTCCTTTAATTATTCGATTCTTTAACCGCCTGCAAGCTCTGAAGTTTAAAATATTCTCCTTTCAGCGCCATCAGCTCATCATGGGTTCCTTCTTCTTTTATAACCCCGTTTTTCAACAAAATAATTCTTGAAGCATACCCAATTGTGGACAGCCTGTGGGCGATCACAAAAGAGGTTCTGCCTTTCATCAGGTTTTCCAGGGCTTTTTGCACCACTCTTTCAGCTTGTGAATCCAGTGCAGAGGTTGCTTCATCCAGAATAAGAATCGGTGCATCCTTGATCAACGCCCTTGCAATACAAAGCCGCTGTTTTTCTCCACCGGAAAGTCTGGAACCCAGCTCACCAATAATGGTATCAAATCCTTTGGGAAAGCCTTGTATAAAATCATAGGCATAAGCTGCCTTCGCTGCATTTTCTATTTCAAGATCCGTGGCATCCATTTTGCCGTATCGAATATTTTCCTTTACCGATTCATTAAAAAGGATCGGTTCCTGGGTCACAATGGAAATATGATCCCGCAAGGATTTTATTGAAAATTCTTTGATATTTTTTCCGCCAACCCGCACAGCGCCTTCCGTAACATCATACAACCGGGGCACAAGATTCACTAAGCTTGTTTTCCCTCCCCCGCTCATTCCCACAAGGGCCAGGACTTCACCGGGTGCCACTTTTAAATTAATATGATTCAATGCCGGCGCCTCGTTTTCATTATAGGAAAAACTGACGTGATCAAATTCAATATCAAAGGTCCTGCCTTCAAGGATTTCAGGGTTTTCTTTTTCAACAATGGAAGATTCTTCTTCCAGGACATCAAAGACTCGTGTGGCGGCGGCCACGCCTTCCTGGATCGTATTATTCAACCCGGACAATTTTTTTACCGGGTCATACAGCATCATCACAGCCGTCAGAAACGAGAAAAAAGTGCCGGGTGTTGATGTCCCGTTAATGACTCGCATCCCGCCAAACCAGATAATAAAAGCAATGCCAAGCCCGCCTAAAAATTCCATAATCGGAGAAGAGAGTGCCCTGGCAACCACTTTTTTCATTTCAAGCCTGAAAAGTATTTTTGTTTTTTCTTTGAATCGTTCTTTTTCAAACTTCTGTAGATTAAAAATCTTAATAATTTTACTGCCGGCAAAAGTTTCATGCAAAAATGAATTCAAATCCGCCATGGTCTCCTGGGTCCCGGTGGAAAATTTCCTGACCCGCCGACCAAACAGAACAATGGGATAAAATGCCAGTGGCAGAACAACAAAGGCACCCAATGCCAGTTGCCAGTCCCGATAAAAAATAACAAACAAAAATGCAATCACAGAAAAAGAATCTCTGAACACATTAATGACTGCCGTTGAAACCATGCCTTTGACAATGTTTACATCATTTGTGATACGGGACATTAATGCCCCTGTTTTTTCTTTGTGAATAAAGGAGATGGGAAGATCGGTAATCTTTTCATACAAAGATTCTCTGAAAAACCGGATAATCTTTTCCCCGATATAATTCATCAAATATTCAGATCCATACGAACCCGCGCCTTTTAAGAAAAAAATAAGGATGGCAATACCGGGAATTAATAACAACATATCCTTGTTCTGATTGATAAAAATATCATCCATGACCGGCTTGACCATCAAGGCCATAGCGCCGTTTGCACCGGCGACAACAACCATGCAGAAAGCGGCCAGCAAAAGTTTTGGCCAATATTCAGAAACCAGGGAGATGATCTTTTTACGGCGCAAACTGGATAATTTCGGGTTTTTCTTTTCCATAAACCTTAATTTATTATACCAAGAGGTATTGTCAATATTTAAAAAAAATGAGAGCATATGTCCCCATGACAAAGAATGCCTTTATACTCAATTTTTTCAAACTTTACAATATGCTCTGGAAGATGAGTCTTCCTTTCCTTAAGAAAAATAACCGGCTGACATCAGAATTTCAAAAACGCATCACTTCATTCCACCACACAAAAGCGGATATATGGATTCAGGCGGCGTCTGCAGGAGAAGCGTATCTTGCTGTCACACTTCTCAAAACACTTCAACCGGAAACAAAAACAAAAATCCTGGTTACCGCCACAACCTCCCAGGGAATTGACATTTTAAAAACCAGATTAACCGAAACCCATCTCAGCAAATTGATTCATCTTAAAATAGAATGGTTTCCCTTTGATATGCCGACCACCATTAAAGAGGCGGTAAAAATTATCAATCCGCATATCATGGTACTCCTGGAAACAGAAATCTGGCCGGCGCTGCTTTATTATTTGAAAAAGAATCAGACCAAAGTCTTTATCATAAATGCACGGCTTTCCCAAAAAAGTTTTACCCGTTATCTGAAAACAAAATTTTTATGGAAACACCTGGCACCGGATTTTATCCTTGCCACGTCTCAACAGGATGCCCAAAGATACCAACAGATTTTTGAAAAAACAACCATTACCACTATGCCGAATATCAAATTTGAATCCATTGAAACGGACATTCCAGATTCCAATACGCTGGAACACCTAACAAGAATTCTCCCCCAAACCCTGCCATTGACCCTTCTGGCATCTGTCAGGAAACAGGAAGAAAAAGAGACCCTCCTTATATTAAAAAAAATTTTAACGGCATTCCCGGAACAGGTGGTGGCCATTTTTCCCAGACACATGCACAGAATCAATGCCTGGAAAAAATACTTGACTACCCAAAAATTAACCGTTTACTTAAGATCTGAAATAACATCTCCCCTGACCCAACCGGGAATCATTTTATGGGATGTATTTGGAGAACTTAAAACTGCCTATGGATTTGCTTCGGTTGTCTTTGTCGGTGGCAGTCTGAAACCAGTGGGCGGGCAGAACTTCATTGAACCGGCCATTGAAGGCGCTGTCACTGTTACAGGCCCTTATTATGATGATTTTGCCTGGGTAACAGATGATATTTTTAAAAAAGGAATCATCATTAAAAAACAAAATTGGGAAACGGTTGCTCAAACAATCCTTAAATCCCTCAAAAACCCTGTTAACAGGTCAAGTCACAAACAACTGGCTCGAGAATATATCGCATCCCATCAGGGAGGGGCAGCACAAGCCTGCAATGAAATTTTAAAAACACAAAAATTTAAAAGCCTTTGACGAATATTCATAATTCGTATATATTGAATGTAATCAACTGATAGTTCTACTCTTTTATTTCTATATCTCTTGTCCATCCTGATTTTTTTGTTTACCCGGCACCAAGGTGCTATTTTATAACTCAAAGGGAGGGAGGCAATTATGGAAAATCATACCCTGTATTATGACACGATTATCCGGTTAACCACTGCAATTTCTCAGTGCAGGGATCCGGAAGAAGTGGCCTTGCTTACAGCAGAAAGTGTTAAAACTGCATTTAACGCAAAAGGCTGTGCAATATTCTTGGTTAACAGGGAAACCCGAGAACTGGGCCTTGTTGCATCATTCGGTTTAAGCGATGAATATCTGAAAAAAGGCCCGATTCATTTCATGCAGACCATCAGGGAGGCAAAAGACGCCATCCCCATTGCCATTTATGATGTAATGGATGACCCTAGAATTGAATATCCTCAAGAGGCCAAAAAAGAAGGCATCTCGTCCTTGTTGGGCGTTCCCATTATCAGCCATAATAAAATTATTGGCGCACTTCGTGTTTATACCGATAGTCCCTGGGAATTTTCCTTTAACGATATCACGCTTGCCCAGGCCGTTGCATTGATATGCGGCATGTCCATGGATATGTGCAGAATGTATAAAGGTTATAAAACCAGTATTGAGATTCTTAAAAATATGAGAGGGAAAGATACCTATAGCCCAAACAAATGGACACCCCATGAAGGCGTACCCAAAAGCGTTGACCCGTCCATCTGTGATTATTAAGAACTGACGCCGCTGACCCCGTCCAGTTCATGTTTTAAGGAACGATTCATTAAGCGTTCAACTGACTCTTTGACAGGAAGATCTTCGAAAAGAACAAAATAGACTTCATTACAAATGGGGAGGTCAACTCCCAGCTTTTTTGACAGGTTGTACACGGATTTCGTTGTTTTAACCCCTTCAGCAACCATTCTCATTTCGGAAATGATCTCATCCAGTTTTTTGCCTTTGCCGATCTGCTTTCCCACTGTATAGTTACGGCTTAAATCACCCGTACAGGTCAATAACAGGTCTCCGACGCCTGCCAGCCCCGCCAGGGTCAAAGGGTCAGCCCCCAATTTTGTTCCCAGCCGGTTCATCTCGGTAAGCCCCCGGGTAATCAGCGCAGCCCTTGAATTAAGGCCCATGTTCATACCATCACAAATACCGGCGGCAATGGCCAGTACATTTTTCATGGCACCACCGATCTGAGTGCCGACAGGGTCATCATTGACATACACCCTGAAGGTTGAACAGGAAAATATTTTCTGGACAAATTCTGCTATATCCCGGCTGATTGATGCGACGGCAACAACTGTTGGCACTTTGTTAGCGACTTCTTTGGCAAAGCTTGGGCCTGAAATCACCGCAATATTTTCTTTGGGAAGAAAATCAATTTTTTCGGCAAGAATCTGGGTCATGGTCATATGTGTTTTATTCTCAATCCCCTTGGATGCTGTCACAACGATGGTTTCAGGACTGATGTAATTTTTCATCTGTTCTGCCACATCCCTCATGCAGTGGGATGGAACCACAACCAGCACCAAATCTTTTTCTTTTACCGCGATGCCAAGATCATGGGTTGGCATAATATTATCCGGCAATATTATATTGGGAAGAAAAATCTTGTTTTCTCTATCCGTTTCAATCTGTTCTTTTACTTCCTGCTCAAACGCCCAGAGATCCAGAACAAATCCTTTATCTGCAAGCAATTTGGCAAGGGCAGTTCCCCATGCACCCGCACCAATAACCCCTATCCGGATTTTTGCCGTATCAATTATCCTGCTCATGCGTTAAACGTCCCTTTCAGATCTGATAAGATCCTGATATTAAAAATAGTATCTCATTGAGCACAAATGGCTGTTTATACACTATACCAAAATCAGGATCAACTTTATTCTGGCATATCCAATGCTCTGTATTCTTAGTTTTTTTCTCCTGAATCTGTATCATGAAATACCTTCAGGGTTTCCCGAGTACTCAGATAGTTGTCAATATCTTTTAAAATTTCAGGATTACACTGTGAAAAAAGAATAGACCCGCCTTTTTTCCCGAATCGCAATCTTTGAAGCAATATCTTTTCAAGAGCGCCATCTTTAAATAAAAATAAAAAATCCTTGCCTGTTCTATCATGGCAAATCCAAAAATCTGATACCACCAGATCTTGTCCCATTTCAAAAAGTTTTCTTGATCTCAACTCAAAGATCTTATCGGATTCACACACCCTGATGGTCCTGATGGTTTTTCGTCTATTGATCTTTTTTAACACGGCTTCTTTTGAAAGGCCAATTTTGAACTCTTTATATCCTTTTCGGGTATAGGAATAGATGCCGGATGGATGCACCGCCACCATTTCTATTAAAAAAGCAAAAAATATAAGGCCGACGCCCAAAAATATCTGCAGTCTTCTCTGCTTTGCCTTTCTTTCTTTTCCCATGATGCTTGAAACCCGTTCTATAATTTATATTTTTTCTCAGCGGTCACAACCAGTGTTTTATATTTCCCTGACATCCAATTTTCAAGATCCGAACAATACCATTTTGAGAATCTACGGTCAGACGGACCACCTGCCATGTTGGTATTTATTTCATCAGTAGAAAGATCAACAACCATCCTGAATCCCGGAGCAAATGTGGTTTGCCTGCCGGCACTCTCAAAAATCTGTCCCTGGTGTGGCGTAGAAAGTCCTCCGATAATAGTGATCGGCCCACGGTCAAACCCGAGAAATCTGGGGAGTTTCCCATCAAAAAGAATATTTTTCATTATGACTTTCCTTGTATTGCCCCATTTTTCAGGTTGAGCTTTCAATGCCTTTTCAGCAGCCTTCTGATAAATCTCCTCTCTTGTATAATCACCGAACCATACTGAGGCTTCAGAAAGAAGTATCCGGTCAAAATTTATATAAAAATCATTAAATATTCCGGTCTGCTTGTCAATATGGTCAACTGCATCTGTGCCAAACCCATTTTTACCGAAAACTTCCAGGTAAAGCGCTTTGTAAACCCTGTCAAAAAGGAATGCGCCTTCAGAATCTGCCGAGTATTCAAGATTCCACTTTTTGAGGAGTTTTCCCTGGGGAGTGTCCGGGAGAAGAGGAGCAAGAATCTTCATGAATACCGCCGCCTGTGTTGAATAGACATCATAATGAATTTTATACATGTCCTCACGTGTGATATCATTGTTTTCAGAAAGCAGTCCACCAATCCGGTCTGAGCGGTAGGATCCCATGCCCATATTAATCGGATCAACATTCCCATATTTATTAAGATCCTGATTTC
>Ga0190329_1000255_pt1 | contig 16151 bp, 18 predicted proteins | sample 48720423_MG_FD_161655 | JGI IMG/M metagenome (GOLD analysis project Ga0190329, IMG submission 161655) | Hydrothermal vent sediment bacterial communities from Southern Trench, Guaymas Basin, Mexico - 4872-04-2-3_MG | ecosystem: Environmental > Aquatic > Marine > Hydrothermal vents > Sediment ... | reverse complement strand
ACGCTTCATCAAGCACATTCCTCTCTTCTTTGGTGGCGATACATGTCCCCGTTTCCCTGTATTCCTTCGCTGTTATCTGTGCCCATCTCACACTTATGCCGTATAGCTTTGCCACATACTTAGCAGGTAATCCATGTTCAACTATATCCTTCGCTATGTGTATCTTATTCTCATAGCTCAGCTTCTGGTTCTTGTACATCAATCCCGTATTTAAATCCTTGTGAACTATTTTGCAGATAACACATTATGGAAAATTAATTCAAAAAGTTAATATAAAGAGAAGTTTATTTAGATTATGTGAAAACCCTTGTTCTCTGCATTGACAGAGATGATGATCTTGGACGAAAAGCGGGTATAAAGGGACCTATTATAGGAAGAGAAGATAATTTAAAGGCAGCCACAGCTTTAGCGTTGGCAGATCCTGAAGATTCTGATGCCAATGCTATTTTTGCCTCAATATCACTTTATGATCGCCTTAAAAAAGAGGGAAAGGATGTTGTGATAGCCACCTTAACGGGAAGCGAGAATGTGGGTATGAAAAGTGATGAGATAATAGCCAAGCAACTGGATATTGTGATAAAAGAGTTGAAGCCGGATGACATCATATTTGTGAGTGATGGAAGTGAGGATGAGTATGTTCTTCCAATAATAACTTCACGAAGACCTATAAAACATATAAGAAAGGTGATAGTTAAGCAATCTCAGAATATAGAGAGCACATACTATATTATAAAGAGAGCACTAGAGGATAAAAAATTTACTAGAAAAATTCTTATTCCTGTAGCGCTGATCTTCTTGGCGTATGCAATTTCATCCCTTATTATAATGTCTTTGAAAATGACTTATCCTTCTTTTAGCTTCATCTCTCCGGGTACACTGGCACTTACCGTGATAACCCTTACCTTGGGGATTTATTTTATTGAAAGAGTTTATTCCGTAGGGTCAAAGATAAGAAAACTTATTGCGGGGGCAAGAAGAGCAATGGCTGAGGCAAAGATTACCATCATTTCAGATACTCTAGCAGTTCTTATAATTCTTACAGGTCTGGATTTTGCATATAATTCTGCTCTCACAAGCAGTGATATAATAATTCAGATTCTCCTTTTCCTTCATACCCTTGTTCTCTGGGTGGTTTTTGCAGTTCTTGTGCGGGAAGGCGGTAAAACCTTTGATATCTGGGTTCATAAGGGGGAGTACACCCGGTCCTTCTGGATTGCTCTTCTTTCAGTGATAGCAACAGGGATTATTATCTATGCAGCTCTTGACTATCTCCTGCTCATACTCAGCGCCGTGGGTAGCGCTTCGATTGTTCCAATAACTATAATGGTAATAAGTGGAGTAATTATAGCCATAATAGCTGCCATACTGAGAAGACAGATAAGAGAGGAGGAGAAGCATGAAATGGAGGGAGTGGGAGAAAATCTACAGACTGATTGAAAGTTATTTCAATTTTCCTCGAGAGAAAGAGTATAGGGCGAGAGATTATCTTTCCAAGCTTCTGGGTGATAATTTTGTGAGGGAAAGTGAATTAAAAAATCTTATTGGTGACGAAGTTTATGTTGTGGGCTTTTCCACGAATCTTGAGAAAGAAATCGAGCTCATACCAAAGGATGCAACAGTGTTGGCAGCAGATGATGCTGCTGTGATACTTCATCAGCATGGTATAGAGCCAAGAGTGGTTCTCACGGATCTCGATGGAGACATATCATCGCTTCTGAAAATAAAAAATGCGGTTTTTGGCATCCATGCCCATGGGGATAATATTCATCTTCTTCACTATGTCCCTTTCTTCCGCAGGAGATTTGGAACTACTCAGGTGGAACCAGTATGGAATGTTTATAATTTTGGCGGGTTCACGGATGGAGATAGATGTGTATTCCTAGCGGCGCATTTCAATGCTCGCATTCATCTTGTTGGATTTGATTTCAAAAAGGTGAGAATTAAAAAGGGAAAAGATGCGGAGAGAAAGCAGAAAAAACTTCTATGGGCAAAATACCTCATTGATGAAGCAAGGAGAAGGGGCGCAGATATACTCTGGGAAAATTTAAATGGGAGATAATTATTATTCTGTGAAGATGATTATACTGGAACCACATATTGCAACGATTCTAAGCGCACTGATGGTAATTTATATAGGGATAGTGGTAGAAAAATACTATGTTAGCTGGAGCAGCGTGTATGCTAACACCCTGAGCTTCATAATTCTTCTTGGGTCCATAGATATAAGTGAAACAGTGTTTCTTTTTCTCCTTGCCTATACTATTCTTGGATATGTAGCAGTAAAGCTAAGATGGAAGAAAATTTTCCCCTTATTTGGGTGCAAAACCTACGGCTCATTGGTCCTCGTTCTCACCCTTGGCTCTGAGGGATATCTATTGGGAATCTACACAGTAGAATCCGTTATTATCTCTTGGGTTATTGTAGCGCTTGTTGTGCATCTCATCGGAAGATGGTATATAAAATACTCTCGAAAGAGGCGAAGGATATGATAAGAGATATTCTCAACGAGTATCGGTGGAGGAAGGACAGGGATTTTTCTCTTATTGTGATTCACTATATTGATAGATTGAGACCCGAGGGTTATGCACTACTCAAAGGTGAGGATATAGTTGATATGGGAAGCAAGTTTATATTCACCAAGAGGGGAATGATACCGTACCATAGAATCATAAGAATTCTCTATAATGGGAAAGTCATTTACCAGAGAGTGGAGAGTTCTGAAAGACATAATAGAAAACAAAAGAAGTAAATGTACCTGCAAGTGTACCTGTCACAATTCTAATTAAATTACTGCTTTCGTATGAGGTGAAAAGTTGCAGTAAACCATCGAGAACAAGAGGCAGTATGACAATGATGTAGAGAGAGAAACCAATTCTTAATTTAAAGAGTGAGCCTATAAATGCGCCAAAGGCCATACCAAGAAATATCCCCGTGCACCTTGCACAGTAAGCCATCTGGTTTCCATTTAGAAAGAAAGATCTATCGGCATGTTGATGGCACATAAAATCTCCAGAGAAATAAACTCCTCGAGAGATTGGATTCTTAATATTATTTTTTATATAAGGTGTATTATCCATAACGCTAACCATTCCATTATTTCCCAGAGAAATTGTTTGGGGTGTTTGGGTAAAAGGTGTTAGAAATAGGAGAAGGAGCCATGCAAAGAGTAGAATAAATGCCAAAAATGATAAGGGGGTAAGCTTATTTTTCTTCTTTATGTCCATCGTGAGACTTTCCAATAACCGTTCCCTGGTATTTTTCACCATTCATCACCTTTTCGAGTTCTCTTATTTCGCTTCCAATGATCACTATCTCTATTCTGCTTCTCTCTGCTATTTTTAAAGATAGAAGATCAAATGGTATATTCAAGCCAGCATTCATCTTCCTCTCCATAAATAGTTTCTCGGCATCCTCATAGCTCATATATTCTATGAGCTTTGCATCTCGGTGAACCTTTGGATCTCTATCATATATTCCTCCTACAGAGGTCATGTTGATCACTTTTCTCTCTCCGGCTCTTTCGGCTAGTAGAAGTGTAACTGCATCGGTGGTATGTCCTGGCTCCGTGCCTCCCATAACAATAACATTGTAATTTTTGCCTGCAACAAATGCCTCTTCGATATTTTCTGCCACCTTGGGATAGGAATAATCACCAATGAGAAGATAGGCATTCAATCTTGTAGCAAGTATACCCATATCATCCAGTATATACTGGTTGAGCCTTAGTTTTTGACCGGCCATTATATATTTTCTGGCGGTTTTACCTCCACCTACAACAACATAGAATTTGTATCTCTTGGAGTATTTCTGCAGAAATTCGCGGAATTTTAAAATATACTCCAGATTTATCTCCTCACCTGCCACTATGGAGCCTCCGAGGGAGATGACGGTCATAGAGAGATTATGCGGTTAGTGTATTAAAAAATTTGCATGTTATGGGACAAGTTTTACATATAAGAGAGAGATTGGGGGAATAATGAGAAAAAAGATTCACGGGATTTTCGTAATTCTAGTTCTCCTTTTCGCCCTGTTGATAATGACAACAGGCCCTCCCTCTAAAGGGGACTATACAAATCCATCTCTTATTATAAATGAAATTGCTTTTAACACCACAGATCCAGAGGCGGTTTGGTTTGAGCTATACAATCCCACTGAGCAGAGTATAAATTTAAGTGATTGGAGATACTCTTTTGAAGGAGTAAACTGTCTATTTTCTCTTCCACCCGTAACTCTAAAACCCCATGGTTATGTGGTGATAACCCCATCTGTTGATAATTTCACCCGTTACTGGAGAACAAATATTTCTAATGTTTATTCTGGCGCAGTGTTTCCTCTCGATGGTAATTTAAGTATTTTCAGAGTAAATTCTAATGAGAAAGATGTGGTGAGGGTTTTACAGAGAACTTTACCACTCAACTGCTCCTGGGCAAGATATAGAAATCATCCTTACACCGGTGATTTTACAGAAGATTTTTATTTGGAAGAGCAACCCACTCCGGGCATGCCCAATAACAAAGAAAAAGATACATTTTCATATTTTTTAAAGATGATAGGGTACATAGGTATAGGCATACTTTTGATAGGGACTATGGTTCTTATACCTTATTTGGTGGCATATCGTATAAGAAAGAAGAAAGGTTTGATTTAACCATCTTTACCTTCCGAAAATCGAGAAAAAATTACTAAAATCGTAATATTTATTAGGTGGGACACAATCTTCTATTATGTGTCTTGCTATTCCAGGGAAAGTTGTGGAAATTCGTGATAATCTAGCCATTGTAGATTATGGAGGAGTGAGAAGAGAGGCAAGGATTGATTTTATAAGGGATCTTAAGGTGGGCGATTATGTAATCGTTCACACAGGATTTGCCATAGAAAAGATGGATGAAGAGGCGGCTAAAAGAAGTATAGAGGCGTGGGATGAACTCTTGAGCTTAGATGATCTTGATTCTATGGGGGATTGAAATTGCTCTCTGAATTCAGAGATAGAGAAATAGCAAAAAAAATTCTCAAAAGAATTTTTGAGGAAGCGAAGAAAATAGGAAAGGAAGTAAGATTCATGGATGTATGCGGTACCCATGAAGATACAATTACCAGATTTGGAATAAGGGCACTTCTTCCAAAGAATGTGAAAATTCTTGCGGGTCCAGGCTGCCCTGTGTGTATAACTCCGGTTGAGGATATAGTTAGAATGATGGAAATTCTAAAGAGAGAAAAAGAAAAGATGATTGTTACGACTTTTGGAGATATGTACAGGATTCCTACACCAAAGGGGAGTTTTGCGGATATGAAAAGTGAGGGCTATAATGTCAAGATAGTTTACTCCATATACGATTCCTACAAAATTGCAATGAGGAATAAAGAAAGAATCGTTGTTCACTTTTCACCAGGATTTGAGACCACAACAGCCCCCACTGCAGGTATGCTCTGGGAAGCTATAGAAAAAGGAGTTGAAAACTTCAAAATATATTCAGTTCATCGTTTGACCCCCCCTGCTGTGGAATACCTTCTGCGACAGGGTACAGCTCTGAATGGACTCATAACTCCCGGGCATGTATCCACCATCATAGGAGTGAGAGGATGGGAGTATCTTACAAGAGAATACAAGGTACCTCAAGTTATCTCAGGATTTGAACCTATTGATGTTCTCTTATCCATACTCATGCTTCTCAAGATGCTTAGGAATGAAGAGATAAGAATTGAGAATGAGTACACCCGTGCGGTAAAATATAAGGGCAACGAGGAGGCACAGAAAAAAATAGAAGAATTGTTTGAAGTTGTAGATGCAAAATGGAGAGCTCTTGGAGTCATACAGAGAAGCGGTTATTCGCTTAAAGATAAATATGGAGATTATGAAATATCTAACATTTATGATGTTGAAGTGGAAGAACTTCCTGATTTGGAGAGAGGATGCAGATGTGGTGAAGTTCTTAGAGGTCTTATTCTTCCTACTGAGTGTCCTCTCTTTGGAAGAGTTTGCACTCCTCGCCATCCTGTAGGACCATGTATGGTATCATTCGAAGGGACATGTCAGATCTTTTATAAGTATGGTTCCCTCTACGGGTGAGAAAATGGCCTATCTGCTGAAAGTGGACGGTGTAGTTCAGGGAGTGGGTTTTCGACCCTTTGTTTACAGAATTGCATATAAATACGAAATAAGAGGTTATGTGAAAAATCTGGGAGATGCGGGAGTGGAAATTTTTGTCGAGGGAAGAAAAGAGAATGTGGATAAATTCTTGAATTCTTTGAAAAATGAAGCTCCACCCCTTGCTAAGGTTGAAAATCTTAAAATAGAGGAAGTAAACTCAAGGGGATATAAGGACTTCAGAATTGAAAAAAGTTCCATGGGAAATGGAGCAGGAGATTCTATAATACCTCCGGATGTGGCTATATGTGAAGACTGTCTTCACGAATTGTTTGACCCGAAAGACAGGAGATATCTTTATCCTTTCATCGTATGTACCAACTGCGGACCTAGATTCAGTATAATAGAGAGTTTACCTTATGACAGGGAGAATACCAGTATGAGAGATTTTCCGATGTGTGAATTATGCAGGGAAGAGTATGAGGATCCTCTTAACAGGAGATACCATGCAGAGCCCACATGCTGTGAAAAATGCGGGCCAAGATATGAGCTCTATACAAAAGATGGAAGGAGAGTTGAGGAGGACCCTTTAAAAACTACAGCCAGGCTGATAGATGAAGGAAAAATAATTGCAATAAAAGGGATTGGGGGTTTTCATATAGCGTGTGATGCCACCAATGAGGAAGTGGTAAGAGAGCTGCGAAATAGATTAGGTAGAGAACAGCAACCCTTTGCCATTATGGTCAAGGATCTCGATACAATAAAAAATATTGCTTATGTAAATCCAGAAGAGGAAGTGGAGCTTAAAAGCTACAGGAGACCCATAACTCTTCTCAGGAAAAAAGGAAAATTTCTGGCAGAATCTGTGGCCCCAGGTTTGCATACTGTGGGGATAATGCTTCCTTATGCGGGAGTGCACTATATTCTCTTTCACTATTCCTCATCGCCAGCCTACGTCATGACCTCTGCGAATTATCCCGATATGCCCATGGTTAAAGATAATGAAAAAATATGGGGTATGATAGATGCTGTAGATTATATTCTTCTTCACAACAGGAGAATTGTCAATAGAATAGATGACAGTGTTGTGAGATTTGTGGATGGAAAAAGAGCCATAATAAGAAGAAGCCGTGGTTTCGTTCCTCTTCCCATAGAGATGCCGTTCAGCTATAATGGAATCGCACTGGGTGCAGAACTGATGAACTCAATCTCTCTTGTGAAGAAGAGAAAAATTTATCTCAGTCAGTACATAGGGAACACCTCAAAAATTGATGTTATGGATTTCCTTCAGGAAGCCATTGAGAGATTCAATAAAATACTTAAAATGAAGGATTTCGATCTCATCATAGTGGATTCTCATCCACTTTACAACACCTCGAATTTTGGGAGAAAAATGGCAAAGGAGATAGATGTGGAAGTTCTGGAGGTGCAGCATCATTATGCCCATATTGCTACCCTTCTTCTTGAGAATAAAGTTAAGGAGATCGTTGGAATAGCTGTTGATGGTGTGGGTTATGGAAGCGATGGTAAAATCTGGGGAGGTGAGATAATTTACCTAGGAAAAGATGGAGTAAGAAGGTACTCGCATATTACCTACTATCCCCTGCCGGGAGGAGATCTTGCTTCCTATTATCCCATTCGCTCCTTAGCAGGATTATTATCTCTGGAATATGGAGAGGATGAGATTAGAGAACTCCTCTATAAATTCACTCCGGGAGCCATAAGTAGTCTGAAGTATGGGGAAAGAGAGTTTGATATCATACTTCAGCAGATAGCTAAGAGGATAAATGTAAGTGAGACTTCATCAACGGGAAGATTCCTAGATGCTATATCCTCTCTTCTTGGTGTATGCTATCGCAGAACCTATGAAGGAGAACCTGCTATGAAACTGGAAAGTTTTGCATTGAAATCCACAGGATATGAGGAACTTTCTATCCCTTGGGAAAAGGAGATAGGGGTACATAAAATTCTTCCGCAGATACTTGAAGCCCTGCGGAAAGGGATGAAAAAAGAGAAACTTGCATATGCCACTCACAAAGCCATAGGCAAAGCCCTAGCTGAAAAAGCTATGGAAGTTGCAGAAAATCTTGGAATAAAAGATATAGGGGTGAGTGGAGGTGTGGCCTACAATCAGATAATTATCGAAGAAATTAGAAACATATTGAAGAGTAACGGTTTCGTATTTCACACAACTCAAGATATTCCACGAGGGGACAATGGAATAAGTGCAGGACAGGCTTATTTAGGAGGCATGTATCTGGAAGGATATGTAAAAAAGGATGAGGTGAGATAAATGAAAATTAAAATGATGCATGGAGCAGGTGGAGAAGCCATGGACGAGCTAATAAGAGAGCTAATCCTTAATACTTTTCACCTAAAATCTATGGGTAAGGTGAGTCTTGATGATCTGGATGATGGTGCCAGTGTTACTCTTGGAGCTCATGAGCTAGTATTCACCATAGATGGTCATACGGTAAAACCTTTATTCTTTCCGGGCGGTGATATAGGTCGCTTGGCCGTAAGTGGTACTGTAAATGATCTTGCGGTGATGGGCGCAAGACCCCTTGCCCTGGCAGTTTCTCTTGTAATTGAAGATGGTTTTGATGGAGATAATCTCAAAAAGATTCTGAAATCGATGGATCTTACCTCTCAAGAAGTTCCTGTGGCCATAATAACAGGAGATACCAAGGTAGTTGAAGATAAAATAGGCGTGTTTGTAATCACGGCCGGCATAGGTAAAGCCGAAAGAATAATAAGAGATTCCGGAGTGAAGGAGGGAGATGCTATCCTTATCAACGGCGGAATAGGAGAGCATGGTTTTGCCATAATGAGTGTCCGTGAGGGAATTGAGTTTGAAACACCCTTAGAGAGTGATGTAGCTCCTGTTTATTCTTTGATAAAGGATGTTGCCTCTGCGATAGGGTGGGAAAATATACACGCTATGAAGGATCCTACCCGAGGTGGTCTGAGCGAAGCACTCAACGAGATGGCAGCAAAATCTGGTGTGGGAATAAAAATATGGGAAGATAAAGTTCCAATTAAAGAGGCTGTGAGAGCCGCAGCTGAAATGCTCGGAATATCACCCTTCCCTGTGGCCAATGAAGGAAAGGTTGTCATGTCTGTTGATAAGGAATTTGCAGAGGATGCACTGGAAGCAATGAGAAAAAATCCACTGGGAAAGAAAGCTGCAATAATAGGTACAGCCTCAAAGGAGTATGTGGGGAAAGTTATTGTTGAAACTGAAATTGGAGGAAGGAGATTTCTTGAGAGACCGCTTGGGGACCCTGTGCCCAGAGTGTGTTGAATTAAATGGAATGAATAATCTTATATAGTTGATTAGGATATAAACATTTGGTGGTAGGATGGATGTTACAACCACATTGATTTATATAATATTAGGTGCAGTTCTTGGTATGGCAGGTCAGAGTATTCGTGTGATCATAGGTATAAAGAAGAACTATGAAAAAGCGGCTTTAAAGGGAGAGAAAACAAAAGATTGGTTTGATCCAGCAAGATTGTTAATAAGTCTTCTTATAGGATTTGTGGCAGGGATACTCGCTGTAATATATCTTTGGGATGCGGAAATTAATCGTCTCTTTCTACTTAGTATAATGGCTGCGGGTTACTCTGGAACTGATTTCATCGAGGGAATCATAAAGAAATATATGCCAGAAACTGAGGAGAAAAAATAAATAAAAAGGAGTTAAAGCCAGTAGAGCCAGAAGAAATATATACCAAAGATTACAGCAAGGATGTACATCAGGGGGCTTACATCCCGGTATCTACCACTGGTCAGCTTAGCAATTACATAAGTGATTATCCCTGCGCCAATACCATTGGAAATGCTGTAGGTAAAGGGCATAGTGACAAGAGTTACAAAAGCAGGTATGTATTCGGTGTAATCCTCGAAATTCACAAACCTCATGTTAGAGAGCATGAAAAGACCTACTAGAATAAGGGCAGGTGCCGTTGCAGCGGATGGAACTAAGGCAACGATAGGTGTTATGAATAGGCCTATGGTGAAGAGAAGAGCAACAACTACGCTTGTTAGACCTGTTCGGCCACCTTCCTCTACGCCTGCAGCACTTTCTATATATGTGGTAACTGTGGAAGTTCCAAGGAGGGCACCGAATGTTGTGCCTATGGCGTCTGTGAGTAGCATTCTGGTGAGGGGTTTCTCAGGAATGTTGCCTTTCTCATCCAGATCCCCCACTTTGGCAGATAATCCAGTAACAGTACCCAGAGTATCAAAGAAATCAACCATGAGGAAGGCAAATATTACACCTATAGCACCCACATTAAAAAGACCGACAAAATCCATGTGTAAAGCTATAGGTGCTATGGATGCAGGCAGAGATATCGGTGAAGATGGAAGAGAGAATCCTGCAGGATACAACTGGGATGCAGCCCCTGAGTCGAGAGTTGCCCAGATAACTGCAATTGCTGTAGAGCCCAGAATGCCCCATAGAAGAGCTCCTTTAATTCTGTTTACAAACAGTATGATGGTTACGATCAGACCTATGAGTGCTATAGCAACTGAAGGAACGTTGATATAATTCAGGGATACTAATACACCTACGGCCTCTCCTGAGGAAAGAAGTTCTTGTGCTGTATATCTAATTAGGTGCGCATCATTCAGACCTATAAATGTCAGAAACAGCCCTATTCCCGCGCCAATTGAGTATTTGAGAGTCACTGGAAATGCGTTGGCCACCATAGTACGTACCTTTGTTACAGATAGCACAATGAAAATCAAACCTTCTATGAAAACTGCCGCCAAGGCAATTTGCCATGTATAACCCATTACTATTACCACGCTGTAGGTAAAGTACGCATTGAGACCCATCCCGGGAGCCAGTGCATATGGTTTTTTTGCATAGAGACCCATAATAATAGTAGCCACTGCAGTAGCTATCACCGTTGTTGTGACCAAGGGAGCAAAGGGCATGCCTGTCTCACTGAGTATAGCTGGATTAACAAAGATAATGTAGGCCATAGTCATAAAGGTAGTGAAGCCTGCAATAATCTCTGTTCTTACTGTTGAGCCCTTTTCACTTATTCCAAAAAACGAGTCAAGTTTTTCAGCCCATGTCATGCAGCCACCAAAATAAATATGTCTTTCCGATATTTAATTTTTTCACCTCTTTTTTATTCCACATCAAAGCTTATTTCCAGCAGCTGCTTTGAGTTGCGATATCTTGTTTTCCTTATTTTTATGCTTCCTATTTCACCTGTTGTCTGTGTATGCTCTTTATTACAAGCATTCACATTCCAGTTTTTGATAACAACAACCTTTAAGATTCTCACATCCTCGGGTATAGGAAAAAGATCATAAATCTCCATGCCAAATTTTTTCTCTGCCTCATCCCTTGGTAAAGTGTAAATTTTTATTGGAACATTTTCCCTTATTTTTTCATTGCTCAGCTTTTCAATCTTCTTAATCTCCTCTTGTGAGGGTTTTCTTTCACACTTCACAGTCAATCTTCCATGGAAACCTTTCACATACACACTGACTGTCCATTTAGCACCCAGCACCTTAACAACAGCACCCTTGAGAACATGAAGAGCTGTATGCGTCCTTATTTCCACATCCTCCATAGAGAGGAAATAAGCACAGGATATTTATCTTTTACAGTCCCCAGAAGGGCTTTTCCTTTCTTTTAATTCGAGCTATCTCCTCCAGAACTTGTTGTTCTTCATAGCTCAAATTCATTTTAAATAACTTCCTACCATGATCCTCAGGTATATCTATGTAATAGACCTCTCCAGCTTTTAATTGTCTACCAATGGTTACATCATCTATGGCTATGGCAACTTCCTCCCCCATTATTGCCTCCAAAACATTGGTATCATCCTTCCTTATGCTCTTTATTCTGCCCACAACTCTTCCGTCTTCTCTAAGAATTCTTTGCCCTACCCGAATTCTACCACCTAATACGCGTACTCCAACTATGGCTGGCTTGCTTAAACGAAATACATATTCGGGAAGTATCTTAAACTTTCCAGGGAAGGTAATTTCCATTCTCTTCTCCGCCTCAAGCTCTCTTTTTTTCTGCTCTATCCATTCCTTGTAATCCTCAATTATTTTGTAAATCACATTGTTGGTGAAAATCTTTATTTTATGTGCCTCTTTCTCCGCCTCTGGAAGAACACGCACATTAAACCCAAGAATGACACGATAAAGCGGATTTCTTATGGTTAAAGAGTCCACAATATCCCTTTTGCTTATGTCCCCTATATCTGCTTTTTTTATGGGTATCCCTTCTTGCTTTAACTCGTAAGCGAGGGCTTCTAGAGAGCCAAGGGCATCTGCTTTTATCACCACGCCCTCCTCCTGAAGCTCTATATTTATCCCAGTTTCTTTCTTAACTCTGTCTATTGCATCCTGAATATTCTCATTGACAACTATCACCGGAGAGCCCGCCAGGGTATTCTCCAGATTTGGTGCGGCTATTTTTATGCCCGCAGCAGCATGAACCTCTTTCACACTTAGAAATCTATCTCGTGGATCTCTCATCTCATCCAGGGGCTTAGGTTTTAGGATAGCCTTTATCTTGGTCACTATTGGTTCAGATGTGGTGGTTCCCACAACTATGGTATCTCCTTTTCTAAATGTACCAGAATAAACAATCACATCTATTGTTTTGCCTAATCCACGCTCCTCTTTTACCTCAAGAACTGTACCTTCCCCTGGCCCCTCCTCTGTACGCAGATTTCTTTCAAGAAATTTTTGAGCAAGACCAACCAGCACAAGAAGGAGATCCGCAATGCCTATACCCAGCTTGGCACTCATCGGGATTATGGCAACATTCTGTGTGAAATCGGAGATGCGATCATACCGCTCTGCTGAAAAACCCATTTCATAGAGTTTTTCCACTATGGAATATATCTTTTCATCAATGGCTGTCTGAACTTTTTCCTTCTGCTTTTGAATTGCAACAATGAATGGCTCATTTTCACAATTTTTCCATCCGAAAATAAGGTCTATTTTGTTTGCAGCGATCACAAAGGGTGTGCGATATCTTTTAAGAATATTTATGGACTCTACCGTCTGAGGCATTATGCCTTCGTTTATATCTATAACTAGAACTGCCAGATCAGCAAGACTTCCACCCCTCGCTCTTAGGGTGGTAAAAGCTTCATGACCTGGCGTATCTATGAAAAGAAGACCCGGAACTTTAAACTCTCTTTTTATTAATTTACCGCAAATTTGGTAAATGATATCTATTGGAACCTCCGTGGCTCCTATGTGCTGGGTTATTTTTCCTGCCTCTCTTTGGGCAACAGAAGTACCTCTAATCTTGTCAAGAAGTGTGGTTTTACCATGATCAACATGACCGAGAACACTCACTATTGGTTGCCTGATATTCATTTCAATCCGTGATTGTTCCATTCCTTTTAATGGTTTTCTTTTAAATTGCTAAATCCAATAAAATTTAAGTGTTTAGAGGCAATAGGGTTTTATTATGGCGTCCACAGTCCGTATCATCTTTTTCGGAACTGGAGGTTCATGGCCTTCCCCTGATAGAAATGTAATAAGTATAGGACTTCAGGTAGATAGCGAGGTTCTTCTCTTTGATTGTGGCGAGGGGACACAGAGACAGATGATGCATACCAATATGAGCTTTATGAAAATCAAAAGAATCTTTATCACCCATTACCACGGAGACCATTTTCTCGGTCTCGCAGGGCTCATTCAGACAATGACTCTCAATGATAGAAAAGAGCCTCTAGAAATTTATGGACCTACGAGAACGGTGGATATTCTAACCAACTATCTTTCCTCGGGATATTATTCTCTCACGTTCCCCATTAAATTGTACGAGCTGGAAGGAGGAGAAACTCTGGATTTTGGAGATTATACAATTTCCACGCTGAAAGTCGCGCATCCAGTGCCAACCCTGGCATACGCTTTCAAGGAAAAGGATATACCTCGAATAGATAAAAAGAAAGCGGATAAGTATAGGCTTGATAGCAAAATCCTGGAAAAACTTAGAAAAGAGGGAGAGATAATCCGTAATGGCAAAAGGATAAGTATAGAGGATGTGAGAGGCGGTATAAGAATTGGCAGAAAAATAGTTTATTCAGGGGATACTGCTCCCATAAAGGAGATGGAAGATTTTGCAAAGAATACCGATATACTGATTCACGAGGCAACAGTGGAATCTTCGCTTGAGGAGAAGGCAAATCAGTATGGTCACAGCAGCGCAAGACAGGCAGCACTTATTGCAAAGAATGCTGGTGTGGGAGAACTTCTTTTAGTTCATATAAGTCCTAGATACAAAAACACCTCTTCGATAGAGAAAGAGGCAAAGGCAATATTCCCAAGAAGCAGAGTGGTCAGAGATCTGGAGGAAATTGTTGTGAAAGTACGAAAGAATCAGGGTTCTTTATAAATAACATATCTTTTCCCATTTAGTTCTACAGCCAAGTAGTTCTTATCTTTCTCCACAATCATTATGGTGCCAGATGGGTCTATTTCAAATCTCCTTCTCATTGAAGACCACCCACCATAATCGAAATAAGGGAGAATATGATTACTATTTAACTTTTATCTTAATCCCAAGAGACGATGTCCTTAATGCGCTCTTTTGCTTGCTCTCTTCTTTCATGGAAATCTCTCAGCCACTGGGTAAGGAGTTCTGCAGCCTCCTTTTTGCACGCTCCACATACACGCTCACCTGCTTTGCAGTCTTCATATATTTCTCGGAGATAGCGGTCATCGTCCACAAGATGATACACAAAGAGCTCGTACACCGCGCATATCTCCGGATTACCTCCGTATTTCCTGTGCTCCTCCAGCGTCGCACCGCCTCCTGTTTTTGCATTTCTAACCTTCTTGATGGCCTCTTCTGGACTATCTGTGAGAAATATCGCAGTTTCGGGCATGGAGGATGACATCTTCCCTCCAGTGAGACCTGTCATAAGACGATGGTATGTGGCTGCTGGAGGATAAAAACTCTCAGGATTGAAATTTTTCTCTAAGGAGATTAGGGCATCATCTATCCTAATGTAATCCTGTGGCACTGCATCCAGAACATAGAGTGCTCTATAAGGCACATTCATTTCAAATTTTTGAAATCCACACTCTTCAAGCTTATTCTGTGCCTCTTCCAGCCTCTTTTTAACATTTTCTCCTTTATAAAATATTCCAATCCCTCTCTCCTGGAGAGAAATGCTGAACACTCGCCATCTCGAAACTATGTCACGAGTTAGCCTCATGTGAGGATCTTGGTCCACACCTACTGGCACTATTATCGGGCGGCGTCCTCCAAATTTCTCGTACTGCACATGGAGAATATCTCCCACCTGTATGAGTGGGGAGAATATATGCGTCATATTCGTCTCCCCGGAAAATCCGTATATTGCAAGAAATTCGCTTAAATTCACTTTTTTTGCAAGTTTCCATGCGATGTCCTTCACTTCCTGTCTCCGGGATTGAAAATAAACCTCTGCCCTATCAGGGTTCATCCCCAGCGCGATGTAACTCGGAACATACTCCTCCAGGGCTATCTTCTTCGCCTTTTCTAGGGATATTCCACGGGATGCAAAAGCCTCTATGTCCGCAACGGTGATGTGAATATCTGCACCCAGATTCTGATAATACACCACCTGGTCAATTGTCATCTTGTGCCCGAAATGCATTTTCCCGGAAGGCATCAGACCTGTGAGAACCCCGAATCGTCCGCCTCTCTTTATTCTATCATAGATGTATTCAAAGCCCCTGTGACCGAAGATTACCCCTCTTCGAAATATTCGCGGCGCATTTGGTAATTCAAATTTGAATTCCTGTATGCCAAACTGGTCACGAAGTTTCGCGTAATCCTTGTACTGCTGTGAGGACCAGGGATTTATGAGTTGTTCCATGGAGATGGCATAGAACAAAGAGATAAATATTTTTGGTTAAATATTTTTAATGAATGTCTCAAAAATGCCCAGTTCTTCAACGGTAGAGATGTGTCCGGAAAGAAGCTCACGGAGTTTTCTCCACAACCATAGACGACAGTGCACTCCTGCATCGGTGAGCAGTACCCTGACCTTCTTAGTAAGCACATTTCCCTTTCTA
>Ga0190329_1000254_pt1 | contig 16173 bp, 11 predicted proteins | sample 48720423_MG_FD_161655 | JGI IMG/M metagenome (GOLD analysis project Ga0190329, IMG submission 161655) | Hydrothermal vent sediment bacterial communities from Southern Trench, Guaymas Basin, Mexico - 4872-04-2-3_MG | ecosystem: Environmental > Aquatic > Marine > Hydrothermal vents > Sediment ... | reverse complement strand
TCTGGAGTGATAGAACTTCTGTCAGGTTCCTTTCAGCGGGAGAACCGGTCTTTACAATATGATAATTTTTGAAATTTCTACCTGTCACAATTACCCTTGTGGATAAAAAGGCTGCTTCAAAAGGATCGTGGGTAACCATAACCGCTGTACAAGAACGCTCTGTCCATAAATTTTTAAGCATTTTAAGGAGTTTCATTCTCGTAACGATGTCAAGTGACGAAAAAGGTTCATCCAAAAAAAGTATTTCAGGGTCTAATGCAAGGGCACGAGCGAGACAAACCCTCTTTATCATACCGCCACTGAGTTGAGAAGGATGCTTTTTGGCGTGTTCTAACACTCCCACTCTTTTCAACAGAGTTTCAGCATGTTTTTCATCTGAAACGATCTTAACATTATAGAATGCATTTCTCCATGGGATCAAGCGGTCGTCTTGAAATACAAACCCTTGCTTGGAGAAATTTCTGGTTATCGTTCCTTCATCTGGATCCAGAATACCAGAAAGGAGCTTGAGAAGGGTTGTTTTGCCACAACCCGACTCTCCAAGAATGCTTAAAAATTCCCCTTTTATCACCTCAACGGAGAATTTTCCGATAACTTCAACGCCGTTGAACCTTTTGGTGATTTCTTCAGCTTTAACTAACATAATTGAAAACCTTCTTTGAAACCGCGTTGAAAATAATCTCACTTGCTAATCCCAGAAAGACGAGAACTATGGTGTATGCAAAGACATTTTTTGTGTCAAGGAAGTATTTGGCATCAGCTATTTTCCTGCCAATACCCGTGACCCCAACCATGAATTCGGCAACCGCAACAGATTTCCACATTATCCCGGAGCTTATTTTTAACGAAGAGAAAACAAATGGAAGGATGGAGCCAAGGTAGATGTCTTTGAAAATCGTTCGCCTTTTGAGGGAAAAAACCCTGGCCATTTCGATTAGTTTCACATCCACGCTTCTCACTCCCTGGATGATGTTCAGCGTCATGATGGGGTACAGAGTGAGAAAAACAATATACATAGGTGATTGAAAGCCTACTCCCCACCAGAGAATCGCAAGAGCCAGCCAGGAGACAATAGGCACTGCCTGAAGCACGAGAATCAGCGGCCTGAACAATATATAAAGAAAGCTGGAAATCCCAAGCAAAAAACCCGTGCTCAGCGAAAGCAACAAAGCCAGCAGCATGCCAAACATTGCTTTAAGCACCGTAGAAAGCAGGGGAGCCCAAAGTGCCCCTGTATTTATCAGTTTTATCAATTCGGCTATTGTTTCAACCGGTCCGGGCAATAACAGAGAATTCCCGACCATGAGATATCCAATTTCCCATATGAGAAAGAGCAATAAAATTGACAGAAAATAGCCCTTATTCATCACCAGAATAGGTTTTCAAAGTCAATTCCCTGATCCAGCAATTCTGGCTCTATCTTTTTTAGGGTATTTAAATAATTTTCCACAGATCCCCTTGCTGTGTCAGAGCGTTCAAATTTGAACAATATACCTGGCATAGCTTTTAGCAGCACTGGAACAGGAAAGCCTCCCATTTTTTCTGACACGATTTTCGCCGTCTCTTCCGGATTGGCAAGGGAAAGCAACAATGATTGTTCGTAAAGGAGCAAGAAAGAATCCACTACATCTCTTGGAATCCCTGCTTTTACAAAAATCCCTGAAGTGGGCACATTCGGGTATTCCGTAGAAATAGACTTCCACATTTCCTGTATAGGCAGATATTTTTCGGCTCCTTGCACTTTGAAGCAGGCAAGAGAAGCAAAGGGTTCGGGTACCAGTAGTGCATCTGCCTTTCCCGCTGCAAATAGTTGAATAGCCTCTGGACCAGCTGCATACAGAATAGAAATGGAATTTCTACTTAAACCCGCAATATCAACAGCGGTTTTCAATATAACATCAGCGGTTTGACCGGGGGAATGCAGTGTATACACAACCTTTCCTGACAAGTCTTCAATGGTATTTATTTCCTCCTTGGAAACAAAATAAAATCCGTTCCACATACTCACGGCGGCGAGCTTTATCGGTACACCCTTTGCATAAAGCTGAGCTCCGATTACCACAGGCAAAAGGATAATGTCGGCTTTTCCGGATACGACGTTTGAAATTGCTTCATCCACCGTTTTCCAATAAGAAAGCTGGAATCCAGCGACTACCCCATTGTTGTTCGAATCTGCTATCATTCTTGCCACGGGTATCAAAGTAGGACCTATGGGGTTCACATAAGTATAAGCTGTCAAAGTACTTACAACAATTATTATCAGCGCAGTTGCGATAAAAAGTCTCCGCATTCTTATCCCTCCCTTACCATCATTACCTTATCATTATATAATACAATATCCAAGTTGGTCTTGGTTTTGATGCAATGGAGTGGTAGAATATATGCGAATCCTATCGAAAGGGGGGGAAAATATGAACAAAAAAGAACTGGTAGCAGCATTGGCAGAACGTGTTGAAACTTCTAAAAAAGAAGCAGGCCTACTCCTTGATAGCGTCGTTGAAATCATTGAAGAAAAGCTTTCTAAAGGCGAAGAAGTTAGGCTCGTAGGTTTTGGGACTTTCAAAGTTGTAAAAAGAAAACCGAGGATGGGGGTCAATCCAAGAACTAGAAAGCCCATCAAGATCCCTGGTGCTAAAGTACCTAAATTCGTACCCGGCAAAGAACTCAAAAACATGGTAAAGTAAGCTTCAGGGCGGCGAATGCCGCCCTTTTACGGAGTGTACATTTTGAGATATATCAAATGGATTTTTATACTTGAACTCTTTATAGTTGTTTTGCTTCTTTTTGTTTTTCTGTCGCTTTATCCTCTTAATTTTGGTTATAAAGGGACCGGAGTAAGGCTTACGGTCACACCGTCTGTTGAAGGAATCAATATTATACACGATACTGATATTTTACTGATAATCAATGAACTCTATGCTCTTGGACTCAAAGAGTTTTCCGTGAACGGCGTTAGGATTGAGCCTTATACGTATGTGAGATGTATAGGACCTTCTTTGATGATAAACAACAGAAAAATAACTTCCAGTTCCCTAAAAATAAAAATACTCGGTGATCCCGATTATATCCTCTCAGGTCTTTCGCTGTTAACGGAATATTTAAAGTCGAAGGGATTTTCAGTGAGCGCCCTTTCACTTGAAAAACTCACTATCCCTTAGGGAGATGATGTTTGTGGCCAGATTTGTTCCCGTAGTTTTGCTGGTTTTGATGCTGCTTTCTTCAGGCTGTTCTTCGTGGTGGGTAACCCGTGGCGAATTCCGGGATGAAATTTCCGCAATTCAGAAAAAGCTGGATTTCATCACCGAGGAACAAAAACAGTTGCAGGATGTGGAAAATGCAATTTCAAACATATCAAAGCAGCTGGATTATCTGACGGGTTCCGAGGAATTCGTCTCCAATGCCGAAGACCTTAAAAGCCTCCAGGCACAGTTGCTGGAACTTAAAAAGTTGGTCGAGGCCAAAGGAGAACTCATCGAAGAAAACAGCAAAGTGACCCAGCAACTTCTTGCCCAGCTAGATGATTTTGCAAATGCAAACCTTCAAGGGCTTCAACTCAATGACGAAATCAAAAGTGAGCTTTCAACCATTCAACAAAAGCTTGATTCCCTTGCTGAAGAGCAGAAGCGCCTGCAAAATATAGAGACTTCCATCACGAGCCTTTCCAAACAGCTTGAATATCTGACAGGATTCGAAAAACTCTCAGTGAATATAGATGATTTAAAAAGCCTTCAAGAGCAACTTTCCGATTTGAAAAAAATGGTTGAAGCAAACGGTAGCAATATTGAAGAAAATAACAAATTAACCGGGCAAATTTTTGAGAAACTGGATAATCTCGTCAATACAAATATTCAGCAGTTCTTTTATGAAAAGGAAATAAAAGATCTGAAATCACAGTTGGATATTCTCCAAAAAAGATATGAAAAGGACTATTCATATCTGGACGAGCGTATAAGCAAAATAGGTGACTTCGCCGCTTCTAATACCAGTTTTGTTTCCATAGACTTCTTCCTGGCAGAAGTGGCTGATATCAGAAGTCGTATTGGCCAAAAGGAAATCGAAGCTCAAAACTCCGATATTATCACTTACATTATTCAATCTGGAGATACCCTGTGGACGATTGCACGAGCCTATGGGATATCAGTTGAAGAGCTCAAAAAAGCAAATCCAACGATCAAAGACGACATTATCTACACGGGGCAAGAAATAAATATTCCAGTTTCACTTGATTCTTTACTTCGTTCTGATACTCTTCAATCCCATTTTGGACTTACCTATAACTATGAAATACTCATTAAAGCCATTGTATCGCCTTTTGGTAGCTATGAGAAAGGCTATGCGAATCCAGGCATTGACTTAAAAGTATCGCCATTCACTGCGATAAAAGCCATTCTTCCTGGACACGTTGTTATAGCTGAAAAGCTAAATGATGAATATGGTAACACCGTCATTATCGATCATGGCAATGGAATTCGTACAGTTTATGGAAAATTAACCAACCTAATGGCAAAAAGAGGCGATTTTGTTCGCGCAGGGGAGATTATCGGGGAAAGTTCTGATGCCACACCAAATTTGCACTTTGAGATATGGCGGAATGACATTCCGGTAAATCCCTCTGAAATATTCTTTGAAAATGCAGGGGATTTCAATGTCACGATGTATACAGAGTGGGACGACGGGAAAAACCCAACATCTCCATCTTTCAAAGTGACAGCAACCGGGAATTACGTGAAAGCTTACAGAACTGCTGCTGCGGATCCTTCTATCTTTCCACCCGGAACGGTTATATACATTCCTTTCTTTTCCAATGCGCCGAATAAGGGGTTTTTCATCGTCGAAGATACAGGCTCAGGGATAAAGGGCAAGAGGCTTGATATCTATACTCATGACATCAATCTTGCTTCTGGATTTAAAGAAGAACTCCTGGTTTACGTGGTGAAACGACCGTGAAGAAGATCTTTTGGATTGTTTTGCTTTTTGGAATTTCCTGTAATTTAATGGCCCTACAAATTATTTCAAGACAGGAACTCGGGCTGGCACCTTTTAAAATCGAAAAAGCACAGAACAAAGAGAGTACTTACTATATCGTTCTCTTGAAAGGGGATTCAGAACTTCTGGTACTTGATTCAACGTTTAAACCCCTTCGTTTTTTAGAGGACTCTGAAAATGAAGGTATTAATGATTTTGTGCTGAAAGATGAAAAACTCTATTGCTTTGGCTTTTTCAGCGGCAGGGTTGTTGTGTACGACATATCAGGGAATCCTTCCAGATGGAAGCTTGAAACGAAAATATCCACCGGGGAAAGGTTGATCACCGGTGCCTTTCTGAAAAACACCCTTGGGATTTTAGGAATGGATAAAAATTTCCTGTTGCTCAATATAGAAAATTTCGAGATTACAAAGAAAATCGAATTGCCTGTTGAAGCACTTAGTGTTATAGCAGATAGCAAATTTTTCTATATCAGCCTTTTTTACAACTATAACCTGCTCAACAATGATTTCGATACCTCTTATGGATTATTTGTGATCGATCCCGCTGGCAAAATTCACAAAAAAATTGCACTTGGCAAAAGGCCCTCCTACATGCTCCAGGATTCTGACAACCTATATGTGGTGAACTATCTGGACGGGACTCTTGATGTTATTTCAAAAGAGAACTTCCAGAAGAAAAGAGAATATAAATTGGGAAAATTGCCAAATTTTCCTATCATGAATGATAGAGAAATCTGGGTAGCTTGTATCGGCAGTAATGCGGTATATCAGATTGAACTCGATACTGATGTTGTTCATCAGTTTAAAACTCAGGGTTCAGGCCCATTGAAAGTCCTGATAGCAGGAAAGCATCGATACGTGATGAGTGTGACCAGCGGTACAATCGAGATGCTTGATAGTCCTGAATCAAAAGCGCTGAAACTCTATGGATACCCTATTGACGCTGTCGCTAATAACGACAAAATCGCTGTTTTACTTCAAGAGGATTGGCTAAGTGGTAGTGTGCTTGGGTCACTTGTGATTCTTCAACAATAAAAAAACTGAGGTCTTTACAAAAAAATCTTGCATGTATAGTCGGCTTTGTTGTATAATTGCTCTGAAATAGTCTATTTACAAACCCAAAATCTAAATCTCTAAGAGGGGGGAAAGTATATGAAGAAGCTCCTTATTGCGAGTTTATTATTGCTGAGTGTAGCCCTCATGGCTGTTAATATGCCAGTTCAATTGCCCTTGTGGATCGATTTTGATACCAGCAAGGTTGAACCAGCCGGAAGAGCTGAACTCATCAAGTTGCTCTTTGCTGATAATCTCGACCCTGTCTTCAATGTATCGGAATACGGGCTTATACCACTTGAAACTGCTGAAGAACTCGCCCCATTTGATCTTACAGATCCCATCACTCCTTACGAAGTGCTTGCAATGCTGGTCAAGTATTTTGGCCTTGAGAGAGAAGCCATCGAATATCCTATGAATGCACCTTATGACAACAACATCAAATCTGAGTTTGAACAGCTTGGCTATAAAGATGGATTTGATTATACAAGGATTTGGGGTTACAAAGAAGTTCTTGGCAATCGGATTGCATTGAACTACAAAGAAGATTTTTTAACAAGAGCTGAATACATCAAAATTCTTGTTGATGCCTTTGTTGAACAGAATAAACCTAACTACGATTATCTGCTGGACAAGGTCGGTGAACTCAAGAAACTTTACAAAGGATTTAAAAACGCCGAAGAATCCGCTTACATCTACGTCTTCGAAAACTATTTCCTCGTACCAGGAGAAGATGGTAAGGCATTGCCTTTGTTGATGTCTGAAGAGCTTTACACAAGGTCAGATTTTTTCAACAGGGAATATGATGTCCCGGTCACAAGAGCTGAAGCCTATGCCCTTTTTGCAAAATTGGCTCTTTCTCCAGTAAAAACTGCCGAAGAACTCGGGCTTGAAGTACCTGTAAGAAACATTCAGAATGTTGTATCCTACATGAAGAAATATGATGGACAACTTGTTTTCGGTGAAGCCGCATTGCCTAAAGACATGGTAGCCGAAATAAACGTGTACGACCACGATGCCATAATGGCTGTGTGGGAAGAGAATCACAAAGGGGATCCAAAATTCGAAGAACTGAAAGAAGAATTCGAAGCAAAGTTGAATGATGTCAGCGATTTTGCTTTAATCAAAACGGAATCTGGCAAAACCTACATCATGCTTGATTCTGCCGACTATGCTTACATGTTCCCGAATGGCCCTCTTCCTGCATTCGAGAATGCTGCTAAAGACGGATTTGTGGAACTTTACAAGAGCCTTCCTGATACAGCACCGTCTAAGCCATATACGAAGACCTGTGAGGCAGCAGTGAGAGAAAGGATAAGCGAAAATTACATCGTCACCTTTAACGCTGCATGCAAGACAACCCCCACCTTCGATGAAGGCGAGTCAAAGGTAAAAGAAGTAAAGGTTGACGTTTCTTCCCTTGCCGGAGTGAAAATGGTGGTCCACAGTGCCTGGGATGAAAGCAAAACGACAACAATGAATGTTGATAAGGTATATCCATATGAGCTTATAAGCTTTAATTACAAAGAAGATACTGTTTACCAGTGCAAGGAAGATCTGGACAAAGAGGTTTTCGCCGGTTCCGAAATAACTCTTTACCCCGTGGCTGCGAGAATTCTCTATTCAACTGACGAGTTGAAAGTAAGCACCCTGGAAGAATTCAAAAATTCCTTTGGAAGTAGCCTTGTTTCTGCTGACGCGGAAGTTCCTACAAGAGTGCATTCCATTTTCAACTTTGTCGAAGTGCTTAGTGAGCTTGGGGTTCCAGAAGACGCTGCGTTTGTCTCTATGTTCAAATTCAGCCGTGAAGGAATTGAGCCGACTTCAAAGGTAGAGATTACCGATCCCACTCTTCACTACACTCTCCTTGGAAGGTTGGTTAACGCTGAATTCGCCGAAAAGGACAAAGTGTTCTTCTCCAAATTCACCACAGAGATCCTTCCTGACCCTGTAAGCTTTGTTGGTAATGTTTACCTGATCAAAGAAGGTTCTGAAAATGTGGTCAAGAACGCCGGCGTTATCAACGAATTGTTTGACCTTCAGGATGGACTACCATTAGGGCTTTCAGGTACATATACTGTACTGCTTGAATACCACGCTGATGATGAGAATCTTGATGAATACTTCATCAGGGTCTTAAATAAGTAAAAAGTGCTTTTTTCATCGCGGCCCGCCAGTGGCGGGCTGCTTTTGTTAAAGAGGAGGTGTCAAAATGAAACGCAGTTTGAAGCTCACAATAGGGATCGCAATACCAATTGCAGTATTGCTGGTACTGCTTTATTTCTTCCTCTGGACACCGATAACAATAACCGTTAGTGTTTTATTTCCCACTGACGCACAGGGCAACCCTACAATAAAGGCGGTATCTTCCATCGAAGAAGTCAACTTGAGCAAAAATGAACCATCTGCTAAGTTAAAAACCAAGCGAAGTGATTCGGTGGAATTTGTAACGCTTGAAGGGGTTCTACTGGAAAGAAAGGAAATAGCCAGTGGCACTAAAGAGTTGAAGTACGCTTTTCCAGAACCCAATATAAGCTCATTTGATTATGCCTTTAGCGAAGATGGGAAACAGTTAATACTGAATTGGAGAGCAGAAAGTTCTCCTTACAATATTGACACCATAAGCCTTGAGAGAAATGGGACTGTTGTAATCAGAAAAGGGAGTAGTTATACAGATAATATTGTGGATTTCCAGGGAAAAACATTGTCGTACGATCTAACCATCGGATATAAGTATGGTCCTGTCTACATAGAAAAATCGAAGGTTATCAGCGTTGAAGTGCCTTTATTACCCGTTGAGGTTGAAGTAAAAGTTACCCCCGGAAAGGGGCTCGATCCTGAAAAAGTATCCCTTATACTTGATGAAATGCCAAATAAACTTGAAGCAAATCTAAAAGCTGTTTTCAGCGCTGTGGCACAGGGGAAACATAAGCTTGAATTGCAGTATGATGGGATAACACTGTTGACAAAGGAAGTTGTCCTTAAATGGAACGATGATATTCCCTACCTCTTTGAATTTCCCATTGACTCAATTGAAATCAGCGAGCTATCAGCAGTCAGAGATGGAGACAGCGTGAAACTCAGCTGGAAAAGTGATTTGAAATCCTATGTAGAGACTGATGTGAGCTACCTCATAACCGTGGATGCCTCAACTTTCAAGACAATGGAAAATTCTTACATACTTCCACTCCCCGAGGAAACCACGCAAATTAAAGTAATCCCTCTGTACAAAGGAGTTCCCTTTGGCCCGGAAAAATCAATTGAGGTTATGGGCAAGCCGTATTTTGAATTGGGGGAAATACCGGCTTTCGTTCCTTCAGATAATTTGATAATTACTTTCAAAGCGAAAAATCTCTCAAATCTTATATTTTCTCTTGATGATGGTGCGCCAGTAAAAGTCGATATCCAAAAGGCTGTGGTTCCTTTTAAAAATCTTTCTGAAGGGCTGCACCGCTTAGCTTTTAGCATCATCGATCTCTACGGCGATAGTTTCACAAAAAGCGCAACTTTTGTTGTTGATACAACCCCACCCAATGAACCGACATTGCTGAATTACAGTGTTGACGAGAACAGAATTGTTGTGGATCTTGGGATCAGTTCAGACACCGCTTCCATCTTTGGTGAAGTCATCGTCTCTAATACAACCACATACCATATTGAAACGGAGACTAATCAAATAATCATTCCAGTCCCCTCTCCAGAAACGGGGTTTAGCGGGACCCTTGAATTTTTCCTTACCGCTATCGACAGAGCCGGAAACAAATCAATGAAATCATCCTATAAAATCGAATTGGTCAATTTCAAAAAGATAAAAGATGCTCTTAGTTTCAATGTGATTCAAAAAGACTATCAACCTGTGACCATTAGGGTAGCAAATACCATAGCCAGTAAAGATGCTTCCCTGACAATTTTTGTTGAAACACCCAAAGGAACCAATACCTACACCTATGATCTTTCAAGAACCTTTAACGTGTTAGAACCCTTGGATGGCATTTATTTTGGCGATTTAAGGATCCTGTATAGTATTAATGCGCTGGGGATTGAATCCCCCACATATGTCGCTACTGAAACGAGGGTTGACCTGAAGAACCTTGAGGGGTTCTACGCTTACCAGATAGACGAAGATGGTAAGTTCAGGGTGAGGTTCTATCCTGTACCTGATCCGGATGTTAAATACAGAATCCGTAGAAAAATATTAAATACACCTATCAACCAGGAAGTAAAAACAGTTTTACCGGATGAGATTGATTTCAAAGACGATCCTCCCATCGTGAGAGATTTTGATTCGCCATTGCTCCTAACCAACGATGCAACAACGGAAGTATCCGTTGAAGTGGAGATCATAACAGATCATTACAGCTACAAGTTCCCTGAAAAGCTCTTGACTCTGTATAGAGGAGCGTCAATATTGACCGGGACTGCAACCAACGCTGCTTTTGACGAAAATGCCTACCCCATTTTGATAGCTGAAAATTACACTATTCCTGACAATGTTGAGGTTTCAATACAGGGAGATGGCTTGCTTCTTATCCAGGATGGCGCTTCATTCGTTGTAAATGGCAAGTTGAACGTATCAGGAGATAACAACGGTGTAATCTTGAAAAGTGAATCTAACAATGGCATTATGCTTTATGGTGGCGAGTTGAATCTGAAAAAGGTAACTGGAAATGAAACCTCTATCTTTGCTTCCGGTGCTATGCTATACATCGAAAACTGTGCTTTTATGGACACCTCGAACCCCTTGATTGTCAAAAGCGGTTCTTCTTTATGGCTTCACAATGTATCTATAAACTCAGCCGGGACAGCAGGGTACATTAGTGATGCAAACGTCTTTGATGCGCGTAATATTGAGATAAGAAATTCTTCAAAAGGATTTATAATATTAAATCCCAAAAAGGTTTACATAAGTGAGTACAAAGCTAAAGAAGGCATAAAGAATACCGGTTTGGAGATCAAAAACTCAGATTCTGAAGATATTTTGCTTGAGGAGTTAGACATTTCATCCGGACGTTTTGCATTGAACCTCGAAAATTTGAAAAGCGTGTTTTTGAACGGGGCCCAGTTGAAATCATCCAGTTTTTATGTTATCGCACTAAGCAACGTAGAAGATGCTCAAATAGCGAATGTATCCGTTAGCAATATACCTGAAAAGGGAAAGCCAAACATTGGTTTCTTCATAGCCAGTACAGGAGGAATATTCAAAAACATCTCAGTAAACCAATGCAAAGAGACCGGGATTTTTGTAAACAACAGACTACTTCCGAAAGCACTTATGGATGTCTATAAGGCGCTCTCACCAAAAGAAAAAGAAAATTGGGCACCCTTAATTTTATATGCAGACGCTACGGCATTCTCAAATAACTTTTACGATATTTATATCGAAGGCATTTATAATCTTTACGCTCCGGGGTTAGATCTTAGTCAGCTCAGAATCTACGATTATAGAGTTGACAAAACGTGGTCCAACGAACTTGGCAGAATATTCCCCAGAGGAACTGTCATAGTAAAGTGAATTAGAATATGCTCAAATAACGCTCATAATGGTCCGGTGCCACTGTGGCTACTTTCTCAGCGGCACCGGATTTTTTAAATTTATAAGCCGCTGCAACGTTGGCTCCCGATGAGATTCCTACCAAAAGCCCCTCTTTCTTGTGAAGCCACCGCATCATTTCAATAGCTTCTTCAGAACCAACGGTAATCACATCATCAAGAAGTGCCCGGTCAAGAATAGAAGGGACAAAGCCAGCACCTATACCCTGAATTTTATGCTTTCCAGGTTCTCCACCGGAAAGAACAGCCGATTCTTCTGGCTCAACACCTATAATTTTTATTTTTGGTAGTAATCTTTTCAAAGCTCTACCAACACCCGTAATAGTTCCTCCAGTACCAACACCAGCTACAAAAGCATCTAATTCATTACCGCATTGCTTAAATATTTCCGGTCCAGTAGTGATCTCATGATAATAAGGATTACCGGGGTTTGAAAACTGGTCCAGCATAACAGCATTTTCAAGGTTATTGACAATTTCTTTTGCCTTTTCAACAGCTTTTTTCATACCCCCTGATGTGTCTGTCAAAATAACCTCAGCGCCAAGTTCTTCTATGACCTTCCGTCGCTCTTCACTAACACTTTCGGGCATAACCAATATCGCTTTATATCTGAATTTACTTGCAAACATTGCTATGGAAATTCCTGTATTTCCACTGGTAGGTTCAACAATTGTCATTTCTTCTGTATATTCGCCTTTATTTTTTGCATATAAAATCATCCCCATTACGGCTCTATCTTTCACACTACCACCTGGATTGTTTTTCTCAAGTTTTAAGAGAATACTGCCAGCTGGATCTAAACTATTTAAAGCAACAAAAGGTGTATTTCCTACTATCAGATCAATGTTCATAAATTTGCCTCCTTTTGAAATGTTTTTGATGCTTTTGCGGGAATACCAACATATGTCTGCGCTTCAGACACATGTTCAAGGACAACACTATTGGCACCAATCTGCGCATTATCGCCTATAATTATGGGGCCTAGTATTTTTGCACCAGCCCCGATGATTACATTACGTCCGATATCCGGATGCCGTTTTCCTTCGACTATTCTTCTACTACCGAGTGTTACCCCGTGGTATATCAATGTACCGCTTCCAATAGTCGCAGTTGACCCTATAACCACACCTATTCCATGATCAATTACAACACCTGCTTCAAAATAAGCAGCTGGATGTATGTCAACACTGAAAAGCACTCTGTTAAAATAATGAATCAACTCTGCTGGCCAGAAAAATCGGAGATTCCAAAGTAAATGGGATATCCTGTACAAAAAAAGCGCATGAAAACCTGCCGAAGTCAAATATATGTGAATTTTCGATCTCGCTGCTGAGTCTTTCAGCAAATATTCATCAAGGTCTTTCCTAACCGCTTTTATCAAACTCATCATTTCGCTTGTGAATTTATTCACCCTATCACCTCATCTATATTATACTAAAATTATCGGAATTTAATTATTGTTATCGTTAATATTTTCCTGATAAGTAAACATTTTGCAATGGTTTTATTGAATTAAATCGACGATATTTCCTTGGAATTTGATAAATAACCATTTGTTAGATTCATTGTGATAGAATTTTTAGAGGGGGGATATAATGAGGAATTTTTTTCTTTTTTGCACCTTTTTAGTGGCTGGAATAGTTTTCTCAATGACATCGATCTACTTAGGTATATCGCCAGGCCTTTCGCTTAATAATTACGGGTCTGTTGATGGAAGTTATGAGCCAAACCTATACGATCTTCTAAGGTACTATTCACTTCCCGCACTGGGAAAGGCCGGGTTTCAAATAAACACAAATCATCTGGAGGCTGCTATGTTTATTGAAGCGCGCCAGGATTTTTCCGCCTTTTTGCTTGGGAGAGATTTTTCCAACCTTCCGCTTTCAGTTGGTTCATGGGCTCCATTTTTTGACGCAAATTATCCACGTGTTGGCTACATCCAGTGGAGCTCCGAAAACTTTCTCATTTCCGCAGGCAGAAGAAAACTAAAATGGGGGCCCGCTACCTATGATATTGGGCTTTCCGACGTTCCTGTATATTATGATCACCTATGGTTACAGTTTGATGATGACACTCATTTTGGTAACTTCGATTACAACTTCTTCGCAATTTCCGCCGACAGAAGCGTGTATGGCGATCCAAAGACACTTTTTGGGCACAAATGGGCTTTTTCGGGCGAGGTTTTCAGACTGTGTTTTGCTGAGGAAAACCTCATTTATGGGGTTTATCCGGATTTGCAGGATATAGGACCTTTCATCATTTACCACCATAGTTACCAAACCCATTCCAATGTCATGTTTTTTGTAACAATGGAATCTATTCTGAAGAACTTCAGAATTTATAGCGAATTTGGTCTCGATGAATTCAGGTTAAATACTGAAGGCGAAAATTCCAGACCCACTGCCTTTGGCTGGCTTGTGGGTGTGGAATGGAGCAGCAGCGATAGCTGGAACAGAATCAGAAACAAAGAATATTTTGAGGATTTCACCCTTTCTGAAAGGGGATTATCAGTTCCTTCCACGGTTAAGTTGAGGTATGAATATTACCACACGACGCCCTATCTATATAACAGAGATGCTGATATAGGGAAATTCACCTACCCCATTAGAATGAACGTCATGTGGCTTAGCATGTGGCCTGATATAGATTTCTTCTTTGGCTTTCCCTATGGCCCTGATGTATCTTTGCACCTGTTAAGACTTCAGTGGAATAAAAAGAAGATTGAATTTTCTACAAAGCTGGAATTTTTGGCTATGGGAAGTTATGGTATAAACAGCCCGTACCATGCCCCTTACGAACATAACTGGTACAAGCTCGTTGAGCCCATTAGTAGGCAAATAGTAATCACTGCTAAATTGAAATATTATCCAAAAATCGATTTTGGGCTATTTGGATTGTTGTCATTGAATTTTTCTTCTGATGGCCCAAAGTGGCTGTTGAATATTGGCATAAACAAAATCTTCATATTTTAGGAGGGAATGCGATGAGGCGTGTCCTGGTAATTTTGGTTATTCTTGTTCCTTTAGTAGTACTAGCAAATATGGCGAACCTGAATTTCAAGAATAGTGAAGGCTATGTTATCTGGAAAGGAAAACTCCTGCTAAATGGGGAAGTTCCATACATACCAAATACTCCCATCAGTTCAGCTTTTCTGGGGGAATCCAAGCAATATACGAGCAACACTACCGCTTCCTTCATTACTACGCCACAGCTTACGCTACATAATTTTGATCCCTTCACCACAAGGAAAGGTTGGTACAATCCCTGCGTTCCACTTTATTTGAGGTATAGATACGATACTTTACAGCCCTGGGCAGTACTGAGATTTGATTCCGGGATTGGGAATAATTTGAAAACAGTGATAAACCTGGATTTTAGTAAGGACTATCGGAGTTATATAAGCCATGGTCCTTCCGGAAATGCCACACCCTTTATCAATCTGCCGGTAGAGTTGCTCAAAGGAGATGTCCGAGCACTGAATTTCAGCTTTCCGAGCTTTGGCTATGCTGCCTATGCAACAAAAGAATTTCAGGCAAGTATTGGACGTTACAAGCTGAGCTGGGGACCTATGAGAAATGGTCTTACGATCAGCAATGCTTCTAATTATTACGACAATTTCAGCTCTTCATTCGTGACACCCATGGGCAAATATGGTAATTTCTCTTATACCTTCAACATGATCTCCGTAATACCTTTGCTCAGTGGAAGCGAATGGGAGCGTCAAAGGAAAGTGTCGGCAAGTAGCCCGCATTACTGGGACCTCAATCAAGACCAGGTATATGATGAGCCCTCAAAACTCATTGTTGGACATCGTTTTGACATAAAGCTCAGCAAGCGATTGCGGATTGGCGTGGGCGAAATCAACGTAGTTGGGGGGAAACATCCCGACCTCACTGATTTCAATCCCTTCATTGTGTTTCACAACACCTATGGCGAGGGATTTTCAAATGTCATGATGTCTCTGGACTTTTCTTTAGTACCATTCAAGGGATTCCAGATCTATGGCGAATTCACCATGGATGATTACTCAGGACCGACGGAAGCTGGTGCTCGCGGAAAGCCTTCAGCCATGGCATATGGTCTGGGTGCAGAATATTTCCTTGAAGGTCTTTCTGGTATGTTTCGTATCTCTGCTGAAGCGTACCACATCGATACGTGGATGTACAACAGATGGCAGCCACTGTTAAAAATCACCAATAGAACCATAACAAAATCAGAGCTTCCCGGTGCGAGAGACGCAAATGAATATCCTTTGGGCTTTAAATATGGACCTGATCTCAACGCTTTCTCACTGCTCCTGGAATGGTTGGGAAGCGCTATTTCAGCATCTGTTGAATTTGAGCATTTTGTACAGGGAGAAGTTACACTGGATACTCCATATCTGAACATGAATGAACCCAGCGATGAACCCGGAGAATTCACTGATCCTGAGTCCTGGAGAGGGCCTGTTGGCGAGTTAAAAAAGGCGAATATCTTAACTGTCAATTTGAAGGGAACTCTCTGGGGATTTAAGATTGGTTCAGATTTTAGTCTTTATTTCGGAGATTATTTCGAGCAATATACATCCCGGAAAATCACCTAT
>Ga0190329_1000253_pt1 | contig 16204 bp, 15 predicted proteins | sample 48720423_MG_FD_161655 | JGI IMG/M metagenome (GOLD analysis project Ga0190329, IMG submission 161655) | Hydrothermal vent sediment bacterial communities from Southern Trench, Guaymas Basin, Mexico - 4872-04-2-3_MG | ecosystem: Environmental > Aquatic > Marine > Hydrothermal vents > Sediment ... | reverse complement strand
ATTGATGGCTATCCTTTTCCCGAACTCCCGTATATTTTGATTCTTGCTTTTTAATTGGGGAACGTATCTGATTCTTCCAGTTAGTGTCCTAATAAATCCATTATTTTGGGCTTCACTGATTGTCTTTTCAATCCATTCTCTAACCCTTGGAAAATTAAGGAAGAAATTTTCTATTAATATGTATGCTTCCTCCACTGATATGTTTAATTCCTTTGAAAGACCGTAAGGGCTTATGCCATAGCTTATACCGAAATTAACTGTTTTTGCCTTACGTCTTTCAATATCTGTAATTTTTTCTTCTGGTTTGTTAAAAATCAGAGAAGCTGTTTTTCTATGAATATCATGTCCTTCTCTGAAAACGTTCAGAAGATTGTCATCTTGGGTCATATGAGCCAGGATTCTGAGCTCTATCTGTGAGTAATCTGCAGAAAGTATTAAATATCCAGGGGGTGCAATAATGGCTCTTCTCACTTCCCTACCTATTTCCGATCTTATGGGAATATTTTGAAAATTTGGATTTTGACAGGAAAGTCGCCCTGTAGCTGTTCCAGTTTGATTGAATGTAGGATATATCCTTCCTGTCTCAGGATCTATAAGTTTGATCAATGATTCAAGGTAAGTTGATTTTATTTTATACAGTTCCCTGTAATCAAGTATTAATTTTGGGACAGGGTGCACCATACTCAGTTTTTCAAGTACTTCCTGATCAGTGGAATAGCCTGTTTTAGTTTTTTTAACAGGTTTCAGCTTCAATTTTTCAAAGAGAACCTCTTGTAGCTGCTTAGGTGAGTTAATGTTGAATTCTGTTCCTGCATGGTTGTATATTTCTTTTCTTATTTTTTCCAGTTTTCCATCGATATTCTTTAAGAGTTTTTCCAGATGGTTTTTGTCAATATAAACTCCTCTTCTCTCCATCTTTGCAAGGACCTTTTGTAAGGGGAGTTCTATCCTCTTGTAAAGATCATATAACTCCATGTTTTTCAGGGTAACTTCAAGTTCTGGCTTCATCTTCGCAACTGCAGCCGTTATATCCATAATGCGTTTTTCCCCTTCTTCGTTTAGTTTCCAGCCAAGGGATTCCAGGATAATGCTATCAGGATCATACCGGGGTTTATCACTTTCAATGAGGTAGGTTGCAATGCTTATATCAAAATTTATCGTTACATCAATATTCCTGTCCATTAAAGTCTTATAGGTCTCCTTCGAATCAAAGCTCCATTTTTCAACAGATTTATTAGTTAAGAGCGGTTGGGCACTTTCCAGTAGCATTATGTAAACGTCCTTCCCAGTGGTCGAAAAATAGGCTGTATTATCCTTTACCTCCAAAGCAGTACCTTTAAGAAGTTCTAAAGGTATATGGCTTATTTTTCTGATACTGTAAATAGGATAAGATGCCAGCTCTTTCATTAGAGAATAAAATTCCAATTCTCTAAAGATGATAAAAAGTTTTTGCCTGTCCCACTGACGGATTTTAAGGTCCTCTACATTGAAATCAATATCCAGGTTATCCCGTAGTTTCACAAGTTCCAGGGCAAGTTCTATACTCTGCCTGTGTTGCTTTATTAACCTTGAGATTCTGTCCTCTCTTCCCTCAATCTGTTTAAGCAAATTTTTAATGTCTCCATATTTTGTAATGATTTCTTTTGCTGTTTTTTCACCAATGCCGGGAACTCCTGGTATGTTATCGATAGAATCTCCAATGAGAGCAAGCATATCAGGTATTTTTTGAGGAGGAACACCGAATTTCTTAATTACTTCATTATAGTCATATAGGACAGTTGTCTTAGGGCGTGTATCTACAACTTTTATTTTTTCATCAACTAGCTGCAGTAAGTCTTTATCTGAGGTTGAAATCATAACCTCAAATCCCTTTTCACGCGCCTTTTTTGCGATAGTGGCAATCACGTCATCTGCTTCCACTCCAGGGATTTCAAAAATGGTTATATTCATAGCCTCAACGATTTTTTTAATCCAGATCAGCTGCTCCAGGAAATCACGTGGAGCCTTTGGTCTCTGGGCTTTATATTCTACATATTCCACATGCCGAAAGGTTTTACCCTTCGCATCAAATACTACAGCTATGTGAGTAGGTTTTAAATCTTTAATCAATTTGATCAGGGAGTTTGTAAAGGCAAAAGGAGCACTTGTATTCATACCTTTGGAATTTACAAGAGGATTCTTTATAAATGCGTAATAAGCTCTGTAGGCAAGAGAAGTTCCATCCACCAATAGAAGTCTCATTTTATTAGTATATCACCCGATACAAATGAATTCAAACTCTTGACAAATTGACCAATAGCGTGTATAAATATTTATCAGAAAAAGGAGGTTTGTTTATGGTTAAAAATGCAAAATGGATTATGTTAATTGCAGCATTGTCTTTGGTTGCTGCAGGATGCGGGCCTAAGAAAGCAACGAAAGAAACTTTGTCGCAGATAGAGGAATGTAAAACCGCCTACGAAGAGGCAAAAGCGAGAAAGAGTGACCTGGAGAAAGAGCTTGCAAACCTCAAAGCTCAGCTGGACGAGAAGCAGCAGACCGTTGAGAGCCTGAAGGCAGAAAGAGATTCTTTAAATGACTGGCTTACTAATGTACTCGAGAAAGGTTATTGATAAAGGAGGTGTATGATGAAGAAAGTATTTGCTTTAATAATTATGAGCTTATTTGTCACATCCACTCTTTATGCTAAAGAAAAGAAACTTACTGAAGAAGAAGCATTGAAAATTCTTGAGGAATGTAAAGCAAATCTCGATCAGATTAACGCAGAGATAAGCGAATTAGAGGCCCAGGTTAAAGAATACAGAGATAAGGTTCAGGCAGTTGATAATGAAATCAATTCTTTGAAAGAAGAGATTGCCTCCCTTAAAGAGGAGATTGCGAAATATCCATCTGAGTATACTGTTGAGGAGGGAGATTATCTCGCCAAGATCGCAGGGATGAGATATATATACAATAATTCTAAAGCCTGGCCAAGAATATACAGAGCAAATAGAGACCTTATTAAGGATCCCAATCTTATTTATCCCGGTTGGGTTCTCAAGATACCCCATGGTATTGTGAAAGAATTTGAGGTTATTCCTGGTGATTATTTGTGGAAGATTGCTGGCTTCACCTGGATCTACGGTGATCCCACAATGTGGACCAAGATTTATGAGGCAAATAAGGATCAGATTAAAGACCCTGATCTGATTTATCCAGGTCAGGTATTCACCATACCCAGAGATTGATAGAGAACGAGATGTGAGGTAAAAGGGGGTTACACTACTAAGGTGTAGCCCCCTAATTTTATATGGATATTGCAAGTAAAAAAATCTATATAGGCGATATTAACGCTCTTGAACTCCTGGGAGTTCAAGATGCTAATATCTCTGTTTTGAAGAAAAAGTTTCCCGGAAAGATTGTTGTCCGGGGAGAAGAAATTCAGATTAAAGGCTCTAAAGAAGAGATTGAACTTATAGAAAAAATTATTCTACTTCTTAAGGAAAAGATTAAAAAGGAAGGTAAGCTGGAATCCCAGGAAGTGGAGGAGTTGCTTTATAGAGAAACTGGTAAATTAAGACCGGTAGGAGAAGAAATAGTTATAGTCACCCCTAAAAGGAAGATTTATCCCAAAACACCTAATCAAAGAAAGTACTTGGAACTTATAGAGAAAAATGATATAGTGGTTGCCATTGGGCCGGCTGGTACAGGTAAAACCTTCCTTGCAGTCGCAGCTGCACTTAAGAATTTGCGGGAAGGGAAAGTGGAGAGATTGATACTAACCAGGCCTGCTGTTGAGGCAGGAGAATCTCTTGGCTTCCTTCCAGGCGATTTTCAAGAGAAGATAAACCCTTATCTTACTCCACTGTATGATGCCCTATATGCCATGCTTCCTCCAGATAGAGTGAAAAGATTAATTGACACAAGGGTTATAGAGATCGCCCCTCTGGCTTACATGAGGGGCAGGACATTTTCCGATGCATTTGTAATACTGGATGAAGCTCAGAATACAAAAGCTGTCCAGATGAAAATGTTTCTCACCAGATTGGGTCCCAGATCCAAGCTCGTACTGACAGGAGATATAACCCAAATAGATTTACCTTATGACGAAAATTCCGGTCTGGTGGAAATCCAGAAAGTTCTCAAGGATATTCCAGGCATAGCCTTCATTTACTTTGGGGCAGAAGATGTTATAAGACACAAACTTGTGAAGAATATCGTTGAAGCTTATGAAAGATATAATAAAACAAAAAAAGAAAAAGAAACGTAAAAAAATCAAAAGGTTAAGTTATTCCATTACTGCTTACTTTATATTTCTTTTTATTGCCTTTTATTTTTATCCATTTAAAGAGACTGCCAAGCTCAGTAGCATAAAGCCCGGGGAAAGGCTTAAAAATGATATTGTAGCACCTTATTCCTTTGTGGTAAACAAAACCAAGGAAGAGCTTGATGAGGAAAAACAGAAAATTATAGAAACTACCCCTCCGGTGTTTGTAAGAGATACAACTGTTTATGAACAAATATTGAATTCTCTGGAGAGTTCGATCCTCCCTGAAGACGTGAAAAAAATAAGCAGGAAATTTTTAGGGCGGATCTATAAGAAGGGAATTGTAGCAACAAGAGATTATTTGTACGGTGATTCAGTGTTACTGTATGAGCGGGGTAAATTGACAACAGTTAAGACCACTGATATCCTTGGGCTTGAAGATGTATACACCCTTGCAAGGAAAAATGCTTTTTCAGAGTTTCGTACAGATACCTTGAAACAAAAAGTCTTTTTAGACTTTGTGAATCGGGTTGTAAAACCAAATATGATATTTGATTCCCTCAGAACTGATTCTTTAAGGCAGGCACGGATAAACGAGATAAATCCCCTATTAACCAAGGTCTATAAAGGTGAGGTAATAGGTAAACGGGGTGAGGTGGTAACGCCTGAAATGGTCAAGAAAATAGATGCACTCCGTGGTACCCGAAAAAAATATTTTACAGGTAACCTCTGGAAATATTGGTGGTTAAGACTCATTTATTTTTCTATTATATTAATTCTCGGTTTCGTTTATTTTTATAGAATGCACCCCGAATATTATTTCTCGATTTCCAAAATCACTGTGTTTACTATTTCTTACATTTTGCCCCTTATTGTAGCCAGTTTCTCGTTTAGGCAAAACATTTCATTCTTTATAACTCTTTTACCATTTTCCGGTCTTTTAATTGCAACTATAATGGAAGAAAAAAGTGCATTTGTGTTTTCTCTATTTTTAGCTCTTATTATAAGTATTTATGCAGGTGAGAATGTCTCTATATTGATTTACAACCTGGTGGTGGGAGTTACTGCTGCCATGACTGCCAAGATTATAAAGGGGAGATTCGATATATATCTTTCCATGTTTTTCACGCTTATAGGTGCCCTTTTGTTGTCTTTAGTTATAAATTATAACCTAAACGATAACTTTTCAGGGGTGCGAGTTACACTTGAGGCATCCGGTGCTTCAATCCTTTTCTCATATCTTCTTTTTATCGGTGTTTTGCCTGTTCTCGAAAGGATTTTTAAAATCAGTACAGACTTTTTGCTAGCAGAACTTTCCAATATGAATCATCCACTATTGCGAGAGCTTCAGAGGAAGGCCCCTGGAACCATGACCCATAGTCTTATTGTGGGTAACCTTGCTGCACAGGCAGCCAGAGCTGTCGGTGTCAATCCGATACTTGCAAGAGTGGCTGGTTACTACCATGATATAGGAAAAATTAAGCATCCTGCCTATTTTATTGAAAATCAGATAGAGGGTGAAAACCCCCATGATAAACTTTCTCCTAAAATGAGTGTATTGATTTTGGAGGATCATGTAAGAGATGGCATTGAATTGGCGAGGCAATATAGGCTACCTAAAGAGATAATAGGAGTTATAGAAACACATCATGGTACTACTTTAATGAAAACTTTTTACGATAAAGCAAAATCAGCTGGCCTGGAAGTTAAAGAAGAAGATTTCAGATATAAAGGACCAAAACCCCGTACAAAGCTTGAAGCTATAATAATGATTACAGATAGCATAGAGGCAGCAGCTCGTAGTTTAAAGGATAGAAGTGAGGAAAATCTAAAGGATTTAATTCACAATATTATTTACAATAGGCTCCTTGATGGTCAATTCGATGAGGCTGATATAACTAACAAAGAGCTGAAAATGGTAGAGGAAAGCATTCTCCCTTATGTAAAAAGTATATTCCATCCCAGGATTGAGTATGGAGAAGAGCAGGGTTCATCTAAAAAGCCTGAGAGTTAAACTTCCATACGGTTTCAAAAATAAAGCAGAAAGGTTTCTGAGAGATGTTGCTAGTCGAGAAAAATTACACAAAAATATTTTTATTATTTTTGTAAATGATTCCTACATTAAAAAACTTAATAAGATTTTTTTAGGTAAAAATAAACCAACAGATGTGCTTTCCTTTGATCTGGGCAACGAAGCAGAAATTTATGTTTCCGTGGATACCGCCAAAAGAATGGCACTTAAATTTGGTATTTCTCCTGAATTTGAATTGATACGTTATGCCTTGCACGGTTTATTACATATTGCAGGTTACGATCATAAAAAAAGCTCCATGAAGCAGTTCATGCAGAAAAAAGAGGAGGATTATCTTAAAATATGGGAATCTCTGTAGTAATACTTATCCTTTTCCTTTTGCTTTCCTTCTTGTTTTCTGGAACAGAAGCGGCGCTTTTTTCTGTCCTTGAGATAGAAATTGAGAAAATAAAAGGGAGTAGGATTAAAAATTGGGTGAGAAAATTACTTTCGAAGCAGGAAGAAAGCCTTTTTGTAATACTTCTTGGGAACATGATTGTGAATTCTTATGCCTCAGCTATATTCCCTTCAATCCTCGTGGGCATTTTGGGAAATGTGCATGTTTCAAAATCGTTGGAATCTGGCCTGGAGATAGTTCTTTTTACCTTTATTCTCTTACTTTTTGGCGAAATTACACCGAAACTAATAGCCATAGATTCCCCGTCCAACTTTTTGAAAAAATCTATGGGGATATTTTATCTTTTTTATTTAATTTTGAAACCATTTGCAAAACCTTTCACTATAGTGCTTGAATGGATTTCTAACCTTTCTAGAAGAACTTATGAAGAGGAAGAGGTCTTGAAGAATCTCGAAGAAATGACCCTTGGGTCGAGAAGCGGCTTACGGAGCGGAATCTCTTTGGTGATGTACACTGCAGAGGAAATTATGACACCAAGGAAAGATATTATTTTTATGGAAGCAACGATGAATATAGCTGAGGCAAGAAGTAGAGCAAAATTGTATGGGTTTACGCGCTATCCAGTTAGGGGTGAATCTCAAGATGATATCAAAGGTATTTTTGAAATAGATAATCCCGAATTGATAAATGCAAATGATGAAGAGGATATTCTGAAATATATAAAAGAAGCGGATTTTGTACCTTCAGGCAGAAAGGTTACTGAACTGGTTAAAATGACGGTTGAAAAGAGTAGAAAAATGTTCATTGTGGTGGATGAGTATGGGGGAGTGAAGGGAATCGTTACCCTGGGGGACATTCTAAAAATACTTGGATTGAAAAAAGAAAAAAGAATAAAGAAAATAGATGTAAATACTTTTGTTGTTCCTGGAGATTACCTGCTCGGTGAACTGGAGGCACTATTACAAAAGCCTATATCCAGTGAAGCCACTACCATTCAGGGGTTACTAATGGATATTACAGGTAGATTGCCCGAGGAAGGAGAAAAGGTTCTTATTGAAGGATTAGAGTTTGAGGTATTGGAAAAAGATAGGGGGGAAATTAAAAGGGTAAAGGTTAGGGTATTATGATATATTTGTTTTTATTTGTAATGGCATTGTTGTTTACAGCAATTTTTACATCGTATGAGATTGCATATATTACGATACAATCCAGGAAAACATATATTGTCTCAGAGAAATACAGGAGAATTTTTGAAGAGCCGGAGTTAATGCTTACCACTATACTGGTGGGGACAAATCTTGGTGCTGTGGCCACCACCATATTTCTTTTAAGATTTTTTGAGAGTTTACATTTACTGCAGGCAAAAGCGATTGGCGCAACAGGTTTGTTAAGTGCACTTGCCCTATTATTTATAAGTGAGGCGATTCCCAAGACCCTATCACGTTCCCACCCTGAGAGTGTTGTAGGTAATCTTACTCCCTTTATATTTTATTTTTACAAGGTCACATTGCCCATTATAAGATTTTTCCATTTTCTGGCGCTTCTTATTAAAAGGAAGGGAAAAGGCAGAGAGGTTGAAGAGGAAAAGACATTCGAAAATTTACTTATTGAAGCGAGAAAAGAAGGTCTTATTAATGAGGAGCTATTTAATATTTTGAGATTCTTTTTAGTTTTTAAAGAGATAAAGGTGGGAGAATTTACAATACCTCTTAATCGCTTTGAGACCGTTGATATTAGGATGTTTGGGATTAAAAAAAGATTTAAGTCCGAAATACTTATTGTTTATGAAAATACAATTGATAATATAAAAGGTATAGTTGAATTAAAGGATGTGTTCCTGACACAAAATATTGATTTAGCGCTTAAGCCTCTCCTGGTGGTCTACGAGGGAGTGGAAATAAAGAAAGTGTTAGCTAAGATGGATGAGGAAGGTGTGTATACGGCTTTAGTACATGATGAGTACGGTAGAAGTGTAGGAATTTTTAAATTAGAATATCTTTTAAATTACATAGGGAGGGTAGAATGAAGGTAGAAAAAATTCTGTCAAAGTTTAAAGATAAAAAAGTACTGGTTGCAGGCGATATTATTTTGGATATATACGCATATGGACTGGTAGAGCGAATATCACCAGAAGCACCTGTTCCTGTTGTAGATCTTCGAGAGGAGTCCTATCGTTTAGGAGGGGCGGCAAATGTGGCTTTGAATTTAAAAACACTTGGTGCAGAAGTAGTGTTAAGTGGAGTGGTAGGAGAGGATTTTTACGGAAAAAAAGTACTGGAGCTCTTGAGAGAAAATGGGATCTATGATGATGGGGTGGTGATTACCACCTTCCGTCACACTACTGTCAAGACCAGAATTGTTTCTCAGGGTCAACAAATAATCCGTATAGATAAAGAGAATAGAGAACCCTTAATAGAGGAAGAAAAGAAAAAAGTTCTTAATTTTTTGCAGGAAGATGCTGTGGATGCCATAATAATAGAGGATTATAATAAAGGTTTTTTTTCGCCTGATATTATAAGGGTTATAATTGATGGTAAAAAAGCACCTGTATTTGTAGACCCTAAATATAAATATTATGAGCATTTTAAGGGTGCATATCTTGTTAAGCCAAATTTTAAGGAGTTTGTAAGGGTATCCATGTTTAATGAAGATGAAATGAATGTACTACAAGCAGCATTCAGCTTCAGGAAAAATTTTGGGTATGAAAATGTTGTAATTACACGAGGTGATCAGGGTATGCTGGCTGTATCTCAGGAAGGGATCTATGAGATTCCCGCACTTAAGCGAGAGGTGTTTGATGTTACTGGAGCGGGTGATACGGTTATTTCAGTTTTAACATTAGCTATGATAAGTGGCTTTAGTATTGAAGATGCTGCACTCCTTGCCTCTATAGCGGCGGGTATTGAAGTCACCAAGGTAGGTGCCAGCCCCGTGTTCCCAAGTGAGCTCAAAGATGCTGTCAAAGAAGAATGGAAGAAGATGAAGGAGAAGGTTAGATTCTTTGATTTTACTTGAAATTACGTTTATTCTTTAAATCATGAAGGTTTTAATAATTATCCCTACGTACAACGAAAGAGATAATATTGAAGCCATTATTAAGAAAATCCATGAAGTTGCACCACAGGTGGATGTGCTTGTTGTGGATGACGATTCTCCTGATGGCACTGCTCAAGTGGTGGAGAGTTTACAGCAGAATAATCCATGGATACATTTAATTAAGAGAGAAGGTAAACTGGGATTAGGTACCGCCTATGTGGAAGGATTCCATTTTGCATTAAAAAATGGATACGATTGTGTTTTTGAAATGGATGCCGATTTTTCCCATAACCCCAATGATATACCCCGATTTCTTGAAGCGATTAAGGATGCAGATTTGGTCATAGGCTCCAGATATATTAATGGTATAAGCGTTATTAACTGGCCATTATCTAGGCTTTTTCTTTCCTACTTTGCCAATCTTTATGCAAGGATTGTTACAGGAGTCCCTGTGAAGGATTTGACTGCTGGATATAAATGTATCAGAAAAGAAGTTTTAAAAGCAATAAACTGGGATGAGGTGAAGGCAGATGGGTATGGTTTTCAGATCGAAGTCAATTTCCTTGCTTGGGAAAAAGGATTTAGATTAAAGGAGATACCTATAATCTTTGTAGAAAGAAGAGCCGGTGTTTCCAAAATGTCCAAAAAGATCGTTTGGGAGGCATTCTGGTTGGTGCTTTCTTTAAGAATTAGAAGGATAAAAAATAGTATTCTTAAATTGTTTAAAAAAAATAGAAATAATACTCCATTGGCTCATTCCTCAAGATTTAAGTAACTTTTATTTAAGTTAAGATACAGGTAATAAAGTGATGATTCTTGCCAGACCGGAGTATTATATTAAAAATGAGTAGCGCCTATATATATTGAAATCTTGATCAGTTCTGAGAATAATCAGTATATTTTATTAAGTAAAAGAAATACCAGGTGGATGATTTACAACAAAATCATCGTCGAGTAAACCCTCTGAATATTTCCTTAATGCCTTCTTTGTATTCTTTTATTCCTCTTTTAAACCGACCATAATGTAAAACCATACTTATAATTGCCCAGAGGAGTATAAGAAGAATTAAAGATGGAGCTTCCCGGTATATAGCTCTCAGAATCAGAAGTAGAAGGGGGAGCTCCAAAGATATTATTAACGCCTTGGATCCTACAAGAAGAGCAGTGCCGATTAAAACAATAGCGTAAACAATGAAAAACTGTTTGCTATAGTATCCAAGAGAAATAATGAAAAAGAAGCATGATATTACTAAGGTAATATCGGCCGCAAAATCCAGATGAGCGAGCTGGCCGTGTTTTTCACTTCGTCTTGCAAACCATCCATCGAGATTGTCAGTAGTCCAGGCAAGAAGTGCAAGGATTACAAAAAGTGTGAGATTATGGGTACCTGAAATTGCAAGCCCCAAAATGATGAAAGTTATAATAACTCTGAATAAAGTTAGAAAGTCAGCTATCATGCTAATTAATTATAACTCAAACTTTATGAATGTTATATTTTTTAAGGTAAAACCTAACAAATTTTTCTCTGTGGGGTAGAAGACATCTACTACAATCCCAGTATCCATATGCATTTCTGAACCCGTATTTACTGTTTATGATGCATCCTCCATAAATCTCCTTCTCTTCATCCCATACGGAATAATCGAAATACGGACAGGCGCAAAAAAAGCAAATTAGTTTATTATCCAGCAAATCATGACATTTTGTTCCTTCCTTAAATAAAGGGCAAAAATCTGGTTCCCGGTTTTTCAGATTTGAATATCTAAAAAACTCAATGATTTCTTCTATGGTTCCCAGGTTATATTTTTTTATTAAATCTGCCCGCTTCTTTTCAAAGTTTTTTTTCCATTCTTTCAGAGGATTCATCATTCCTTCTCATATACAAGTATGGCCTGAGCCCCTTTTCCAACCCCGAGCTCTATTGTTTTTTCTATGGTATAATCAAGAGCATCTAAAATTAAAAGGTAGTTCATTCCAGAGCTACTAAAAATAGTAAGATATACCTTACCATTTTTTGCAAAAAGCCTTGAAGTCCCATACCCTGTGGAGATAACAGTGTCTTCTCTGGTTTTCAGGTTGTATGCTATCAATCCATTAAACCAATCACTTGTAAAAATAGTTTCTTCTGCATATGCAATATCTCCTGGATGGCCACCGATATGTACGGAATCCACAATGGAAGGAGTTTCCGGGTCTATTTCGAGGACCCAACCATCCTGGGTATTGTAATCTCCTGTACAGAGTACAAACACCCTCCCATCTGGACTTATAGCGAAATCCTGTGGGTTTGTCTTTACAGGGATAGAGTCTACTGTTGGTACACTGTCAGGATTTTTTATTATATAGACATATCCTGTGTCATAAGTGTAGTCCGGCCTCAATCCTGTGGATGCAACAAGAATTAATTTTTTGTAATATATTATGCCTTCAGGCCATCTTCCGATATTAAGGGAGTCTATTAAATTAAAACTTTCATCGTATACATATACCATATTTTTTGCAGCGAGAGTAACAAAGAATCTATTACTGCTTTTTGCTATAGCCCATGGATTGGAACCAGGTGGTAGCTGTATCTCGTTTACTATTTCATTTGTGGAGAGGTCTATCACCTGTATGGATGGTGTCCCGCCAAATCCTGAGTTCACAACATAAGCAAATCCCTCCGTTTCATAAATCTCATTTGGGGTAACCCCTGTAGTTATTACATCTTCAAACAATGTATCTCCTGCTTCGTAGTATATACTCACGGTCTCTGAAAGATTATTCACCACATATGTTCTCAGACTTTCTATCTCTGGAGCTGTTGTTTCCTCATTCTTCGTACAGGAAACTATAATTAAAAGTAATACTGGGATTATAGGCATTACACGTTTCATGGTGCCTCCTTTTTGATATTTAACTTTAAAAAGAATTGCCTCCCTGGTTGAGGATATCCCCGGATAATCTCATAATTACAATCAAATATGTTTTCGATGCCGAACCTTATTTGAAAATTGTAATTTTTGAAGATAATATTTTTTTCAATGTCCATGTTAATCAGATAAAGTGCTGGAAGTTTTTTGGGACTGTTAACCCTGGCGGGCCGTTCACCTACATATGAAATCTGTAGATTTACAAGATTTAATATTTTGCCGGAGATTAAGTATGAGATATTAGGTCTGTATAAGAAAGGCTTATCATTTTCATAAGCCCTTAAAAGATTGCCTGAAAAATAAATTGAGAACCATTTCCTTGTGTTCCAGGAGACTTCCCATTCTATTCCTGCTGTTTTTAATCGGGAAAAGTTTTTGGGTATCCATTTGCCGTCACTGACCCATAATATCTTGTTTTTTACGTCTTTATGGTATAAAGACAGAGTCATAAATATATTCCGTAATAATATTCTCAATCCTGCATCGATATTTTTTGAATATTCGGGTTTAAGGTGAGGATTACCCTTGGCAAACTGATCTTCAGGCCAGTAAAGTTCATTAAAAGTAGGGGATCTGAAATTACTCGAAAGATTTACAAAGAAAAACATATTTCTTCCAGATTTTCTGGAAAAAGATAAGGACCAGGTGGGAATCACATTAAAATTCTGAAAGTGATCCAATCTTAAATGAGCATTAATGTCAAGATACCTTAAATTAATGGTTTTCTCTAACCTGAGATAAGCATTGTATTTCCACCTCTTTTCTATTTTTGTGGATACAACTTCATCCAGATTTAAGCCGCAATACACCCATGAATATTTTAAATGTGTATATATGGCTCTGGTTCTATGAGTATCAATATTATCTGTTTCAATATATTTAAGGAAATGCTCATTTCCGGATAAAGAAAATAGAATTTTTCCAGTTTTTTTTGTTATTCTGAATCCATAGAGTTTTTCTTCCTTTGAGGCGGTTAAAATGGAGCCTTCTGGTCCAGGTGCTCCACTTTCTCTCATAAGTAAAATAAAAGAAATTGGCATTATAATACGACTATTCCAGTAGAATGCTTTTTTAGTATATTTGGTATTTCTATAATAGACTTCATCGTTAAACTCATTTTTATAGGGGAAAGAATCTGGGAAAGCTTCATAATAAAATGAAAAATTTATCCTGGGTGTGGATAAGGGAGAAAAGAAAAAGGATTTTCTATATTGACCCAATCTAATTCCGGCTATTCCACCTTCTGATGGTAAAAGATTTACAATACCTCCTATTCCATTTGGGCCTGAAAAAACAGAACCACTATGTATGAGCTCTATACCAGAAATCAAATCTCTGGGAAGTAAAGTTATATCCGTATATCCAGATTGGGGGTTTGTGAGAGGAATACCATTCAAAAGGATTGTATTTTCTTCTGGTGTTGTACCACCTATTGTTATTGTTCCGTAATTGGCTCCAGGAAGAGAAACTATACCGGGGAGGCCGTTTAAATCAATGCTCACAATATCTAAATTAATGTAATGAAAGTTATAGGGGAATGTAAAGTATGTGTATCTTTTAGTGTAATTTGCTTGAACAACGATTGTGTCCTGCCAGTATATCTGTGAAAGTATCAATATAACGATAAGCTTCATATTACCTCCAATAAAAAAGCCCCGACCCCCGGAATAAGGAGATCGAGGCTTTGCTTTCCGCCTGTCTCTCCTACCCCTTACCCCCGGGGGTAGAAGTCATGTCTCCGGTTCAGGTCTCCCGGCTCGTGGCAGATACCATGCCTTCCCGGATGGAGAGCTTTCACCCAACCATCCAGTGGCTATTATGGTATCCTTTAATGCCACTCACGGTTGCGGGGGCAGCCAGGGACTCTCACCCTGTTCCCTTCACCGGAGTATTTTTAAAAGAGCAATACTTTACTTATAAAGCTCATTGAGCTTTCTGTAAAGCTCAATGAGAGATTCTCTCTCTTTTTCTATTACCTGTTCCAGTGCAACCAGTGCATCTTTATCTTTTATCTGATCCTTGAGCTCTCGGAAGTATGCCATTCTATCTTTTTTATTCTGGATAGCCAGGTGCAGGATGCTCTGGAAATCTTTTATCTTGGAGTTCAAATCGGCTATGTTGGCCTTTTTGAGTGCTCTGTCCTCAACGATAAATTTTATGAAATTCACAACTCTTGGATCGTCACAAATTACATCATCAATAGCCTTGAGATCACAAACCTTACTTTTTATATGATTGAATTCTTCAAGGTATTTTCTTTCGTTTTGAAGAAGCCATGAAAGTAGCTGCTTTTTATCCTCTTCTTCAATTTCATTTAGTAAATTCTCATAGAAATTCTTAGCCTCGTTGGAAAGATTCAGAGCAATATCTATAACATCAAGGTACGTTAACTTTTCCATAATATCACTTCCTTTTATAAATTTTATAATGCATTAGTTTCATTTTTTCAATAGCTTTCTATTTCCCATGTTTCAACGACTCTTCCATCCTCCAGAAATTCAGGCTCTCTCACCATCTTTGCTCTTTTATTAAATCGTTTTAAAAGAGCGAACATCAGCGAAGTGGAAATATGTGGAGGGACCATTTTCTCAGATATAAGGGATGTTGCCGCCTTCAGTATTGCAGGGTCGGACATTATATATTGGAATCTTTTTTGAGATAGTTTCTTAAATTCTATACTTGAAACATATCCCACGTCCTCTAAATATCTTGCAAGATTTTGGAGCGATTTGAAGAGATCACTTTCTACTATACCTGTCCTTTCTTCAATTTGCTTGAGAGCTATTTCACCAGATCTCCAGACAATTCCCCATGCTTGTTCTCCTACCATTTCAAAGATAGATTTATATAATGAATATATTGTTATATCAAAGAACTCCTCTTTAATAGCCATAGTCCACTATCTCCTTATTTTTGTTTACTTTAAAAGAAAATTTAATATCAAACTTCTTGGGGCCGTGACCCTCTACTGTGCATCCCCGGGCATAAACCCAGTAAGCTCCAGGAGGAAGGAAATTAACATATATTTTTTCTCTGCTGGTGGGGCCCGTGGATTTTGCTATTATCTCTTTTTTGGAATCTACTTTGAGGTTTCCGTTTTTGTCCCTTATGAGGAAAAGATCGAGATCAAGCCCCTTTTCTGTAGAGTTTGTGGTTATCAGTACAAACCTCAACGTATCTTTCAAAAATAAGGGTCCGTAAATCCAGCTAGCATCAGGAATAGTGTCTTCAGGGTTATCCTGATATACAAATTGATCTCTAAAGAAGTTCTGGGGTAAAAGTTCTATTTTAAAAGTGTCAGATACAGTCTCGAGATTACTTTTATCACGGGCTTTGAAAAGAATTCTATATGGTCCCGGAGGAATAGGACCTCCCGAAGAGGTATTCCATTTAAAGATTACATGATTCCCGGAACCTATCTTTTGCCATTTTTTACCGCCATCATTTGAGAAATATACCGCCTTGATACCAGACTCATCCTCTGCAAAAATTTCAAATTTAATCTTATCGCCTTGAAAGTAAGGTTTTTCTCTATCAAAAACTACATTAATTTTGGGAGGTTTTCTTCTGTATTTTCGCGT
>Ga0190329_1000251_pt1 | contig 16296 bp, 14 predicted proteins | sample 48720423_MG_FD_161655 | JGI IMG/M metagenome (GOLD analysis project Ga0190329, IMG submission 161655) | Hydrothermal vent sediment bacterial communities from Southern Trench, Guaymas Basin, Mexico - 4872-04-2-3_MG | ecosystem: Environmental > Aquatic > Marine > Hydrothermal vents > Sediment ... | reverse complement strand
AAAGCTGGAGGGTCAATATAATGACTTCCATGGTAATGATCAAATAAATTCTCCGGAAATTATTTATCATTTTGGACAATCCAGCTTTGATACTCTCCTGCTTACTACTCCACCTGGAGAACATGAAGAGGGGCTTATCGTAAGAGTAAATAACCTCACACCCCAGGGGTTTACAACCCTCATACCGGATACAACCTTAACTTTCAGGGATCCTCATGGTTATCCTTTCTATATTTTTATAGAAACTGGAAGTGAACTTGCTTACAGAGAAATTCCTCCGGATAGTATAGATATTATCGGGAATGTATCGGAATTCGACGGAACTTATCAGATTAATCCTCGAAGGCTTGAAGATATAATACTTAAAGGTAATGGAACAGGTAAAATCAGCTTTCATCCTCCTTACTTATTTAAGGACCAGGCAGAAAATCTCTATGTAATAATAAAATCTACTTACACTCCTGTAAAATCCATGGAATTGAGTTTCAAAGGGGCAACCTTTGATACTCTTGTACTTCTCGGCAGCGGATGGAGAAATATCTCTGCTCCAGATTCACTTGCTACAGATAGTCAAAATACCTACATGAAATTTGTTGGAGGTATTTCACTTTATGAAGATACCATTGTTTTTATAAATTTTCATCCCTCCGAAGATATAGATTCCATAGTTTTTCACATTAAAACATCAAAAGACTCTGCAGGGTTGACATTCCCTGTGATGCAGGACTTGGTTCTTTATATTGCTACACCAATAGCTGAGGTGCAAACTCCAGGTGATGATGGAGTTACATCTCAATATTCCGGGGAAGTTGTAACAGTATGCGGAGTTGTCACGGCTCCTTCCCGTGTATTTTCCACTACAAGAACATCTTTTTATATCCAAGACCTGACTTCCGGTGTGAACGTGTTTCTACCTTCCACTTATATTCCCTTTGAATTGGGGGATTTGGTAAAGGTAAAGGGAACTGTTACCGAATACAATGGACTCACTGAAATAGAGCCTTCTCAATCTGGTGACATGAAGATAATTGGAAAAGGAGAGCTTCCGGAGCCGTATATCCTATCCCAAGGAGAAGCCTTAAGGGAGGAATTAGAGGGAATGCTTGTTAAGGTGAAAGGAGAAGTAGCCCAGAATCCCTATACCTCAGGCGCTGGCAAAGCTTTCAGTGTTTGGAATGGAACTGTTCCCGTAGATATTTTTGTTTACACAACCGCAGGTATAGATTTGACTTCTGTGAAAAGTGGAGATATATTAGAAATCACTGGTGTCTGTGGTCAGTATGACTCTTCACCTCCTTATACCTCTGGATACCAAATATTACCAAGAGAGGATAGCGACTTTCAATTGTTGGGAACCAGAATTTTTGATGAAATAAAGCTCTCGGTAAGCCCCAATGTTTTCTCACCTACTCTTGGAGAAGCTCTTGAAATAAAAGTAGAGGGGCCTATAAATGCACGATATTATCTAAAAATATTTGATTCCAGAGGAAAGCTTATAAGGACACTTATGGAAGGTACCACTTCGCCACGGGTAGTCTATTGGAAAGGTGAAAATGAAAGTGGCAGGATTATGCCCATAGGGTCTTATATTGTTGTACTGGATGTTTCAAAACCAGATGGTACCCACGTGAAGAAGCACAAACTGGTTATTCTGTCAAAGCCCAGATAGGTGAGATAAGAGAAAGGGGAATTTTTTCGAAATAGGGGTTGTACACTTTAATACCTTTACGGGGAAAGAGTATTTCCTCGGGCTCACCTGATGTCAACTTAAAAAATTTCTCCATATTTTTATTCAGTATCTTCAACCTGGATGCTATTAAAATGGCTGGTTTGTTGCGTCTTTTTGCTTCTTCCAGAATTATCTTTGTCCCCACTTTATTGACAAAATACTGACCAATAATGGCATCAGCGCCTGTCACAACCACATCGACGTAGGATATTTTGTCCAGTAAAACAATGTCGGTAAAGAGATGAACCTTAATCCCACTGGATGCCAGTTCAAGGGCTGTTTTAATTCCCTCCATAGAGGGGCGCGCTTCAGAAAGGAAAACTTCGAAATCACTGCCACTGAATCTCAATGCATTAAGAACCTGGATAACCTGAGAACTTCGAGAATAAGTAAGGATCTTTTTGTAATGCCTGAGAACCTCCAGACTCTTTCTCTTAATATAATCCTCTTCCTCCTTCACCAATTTTCTGTATGCATGGACAATTTCTCTGAAACTCTGGGCTTTTATACTTCTTTCTACAAAATCTATAAAATTAAGGATTACGGCCATACTGGAATAAGAGGTAAGAAGAAACTCTTTAAATTTGTGCCAATCCTCCAGAGAGGGACACTCTTCAACCCATTCCAGAATATCCCTGAGAATTTCAGTGGAGCCCGAAACCGTGTCTTTTTTCATAGAAAGTTGCTATTTTGAAAAGAAGATCCTCCCTGAAGGAAGGAGCAATAAGTTGAAACCCTGTGGGTAAATTAAACTCTATCCTGCCTGAAGGCAATGAAATTGCAGGAAAACCTGTAAGATTGGCAGGACTTGTAAAAATATCTAAGAAATAAAGGCTAACAGGATCAGTGGTTTCCCCTATTCTGGGAGGCGGGAAAGGAGACACCGGCAATATAACGATATCTACATCCTTAAAGGCCTGAAGAAAATCGTTCTTTATCAGCCTTCTTACTCTGAGGGCCCGCAAATAATATGCATCATAATAACCATGGGAAAGAGCAAAGGTTCCTAGCATTATTCTTCTTTTAACTTCCGGACCAAAGCCCTGACTCCTTGTCTTAATATACATGTCTTCCAGAGTATCTGCATCCTCTCTAAAACCGTATCTCACTCCATCATATCGAGCAAGGTTTGATGAGGCTTCAGAGGTTACAATAAGGTGGTACACCTCCACGGAATATTTTATATGGGGAAGCGAGACCCTTTTGATTTTTAACCCTTCACTCTCAAAAAATCTTAAAACTTCATCAAATTTTTTACCGACAGATTCTTTTACATTTGCCTCATCCAGGAGGTCCGGGACCCCTAAGGTGAATTTCACATCTTCTGAACTTAAAAGCTCTTCGAGGGCTGGTACTTCCAGATTCATACTGGTGGAATCCAAGGGATCGTAACCGGAAATTGCGACAAAAACCCTTGCTGTATCCTCTACACTTCTAGCTATTGGACCAATTTGATCCAGAGACGATGCAAAGGCTACAAGACCGTATCGAGATACCCTTCCATAAGTCGGTTTTAATCCCACAACCCCACAATATGCTGCTGGGAGTCGGATTGATCCCCCTGTATCTGAACCCAGTGATGCCACTGTTTCAAAGGCTGCAACCGCAGCAGCAGAACCGCTTGATGAACCCCCGGGCGAAAATTCCAGGTTGTGTGGATTTCTCGTAGGACCAAAATATGAATATTCACCAGTAGCCCCCATGGCGAATTCATCCATATTTGTTTTGCCAATAATAACGGCACCTTCCTTGAGCAAGCGCTCTACAACAGTTGCATGATAAAGAGATTTATAACCCAGCAAAATCTTAGAAGCACAGGTGGTACTGTGACCTTTTACATTTATGTTATCCTTAATGGCAATAGGAATACCAAAGAGCAAAGGCAGGTTTTTCTTACCCTCCAGAATAATGTCCAGTTCTCTTGCCCTTTCCAGAGCTTCGTCACGAAATACTTCTATAAATGCATTTATCTGATCCTCTTTTTTCTCAATGGATTTTAAAGAATCCTCTACTATATCCTCAACCCTGATCTCCCTTCTTAGAAGCTCCTCATGCAATTTGTCTATAGATAAACTCGAAAGTTCCATGCAGTTATTTTAAGATAATATGTGCATAGTTTCAACTTAACGAATCGCCTCATTAAAAATTTATACGAAATACATTGCTTTTCTAATGAAGCAGTTCCGTAACAAAGATACAGATAACTTAACATCATAGAGCCTTGAAGAGAAATGGTTGCCAGACAAAACAAACCTTATTCTTTAGCAACTTGGATTAATAAAGAACAATATGATATATAAATTTTTTCGTGAAGCGATTTTTATTAATTCAAAAGTTTGACATTCAGCCAAAATTTGATTTAAAATTTACAAAACAGGAGGTTGGTGATGCGGGTGAACATTATATTAGCCTTATCGTTTATGTTCTCCTTTGCTGGAGCACAGCTAATTGTGCCAGGAAATACCATGGATATTCCTCATGCTTCTCCTTATACGGATAAACCCCATTTAGAATTTACTCTGCTGGGTTCCGCAGAATTAAAGGAACACGGACTTTCAGATATTTATAGTGGTCTTTGTCCGGGGTTTGGAGCCTATCTTGGTGCATATTACAAGGCTTTTAAGGCTGGCCTTGCTATAACACAGAAAAGAGGGGTAGAAATAAGCTTTATTCATACCCCTATTCTTACAGATAAATACAATGTCGCATGGGGTATAGATGGTCTTATAATACCCGATATGGAATCGGAAGGTACTGAAAATATTGTGGAAGATTCAGCATCTACATTTGAAAGGATTCCTCTTTTTGCTCAGGTAGGAGTAGCCCCAGCCGAATATCTTGCCTTTACAGGTGGAATCGGGCTGGGTAAATATGCTACAGAAACTTCTCCAGTGAGAATGAAGTTACCAGGTTTATATATAAGTGTTGAAGTAAAGCCTATCGAAAAACTTAAATTATTCTGGGAAGGATTTTACCCATCGCAAAAAAGAAATCTAGGAATCTCTTACTCCCCTCTGGATGGCATTGAAATAGCCATGGGCGTGAAATATGCTGATTATACTTTAGAAAAGTTCACCGCGGACCATGCAATATTTGCCATCAGGGTATCGAAGCCTTTGGAAGCACTTTTTGGCCCCAAATATATCATCGTGACTGGTAGAGTATACAATGTGGAAACGGGAGAACCAATAACATCAGGAACTGTATCTTCCCAAGAAGATGCTTTCGAGCCTGCTCCTATAAGTATGGATGGAAGTTTTCTTCTCAAACTTAAACCCGGGTATTACACCCTTATAGTAGATGCTGGTAAAAAATATGAAAAGCTTGTAAAACTTATCGAGATTCCGGAAGGAAAGGAAAAATTAGCCCTCGACATAAAGATAAAATATAGCAGAGAATATAAAACCTATCTTAATTATTTAGAAAAGGCCAAAGATTTTTTGGAAAAAGAATATTTCGACCTGGCATTAAGTGAAGTTGAAAATGCAATTAAAATCTTCCCTGACGAAGTTGAGGCACAGGATTTGAAAAGTAAAATAATCGAAACAAAGAAAAGAAAAATAGCTGAATTAAAAACAAAAGCCACAATGAGCGAGAGGAACAAGGATTACCAAGAGGCTCTAAAATATTATAAGGCGGTTCTTAAAATTGACCCCACCGATAAAGAAGCAAAGGAAGGTGTAGATAGAGTTAATATTTTAATGCTTAAAGCCAGAAAAAAAGCAGAGCTTGAAAAAGAAAAACGTCTCAAGAAGAAAAGACCAGCAAAAAGGGCAAAACCTGATATTTCCAAACTTATTGCCAGAGGAAAGAGACTTTTCTTTGAAGGGAAATATAAGGAAGCAAAGTCTGTTTTCCTTCAGGTTCTACGGGTGGATCCAGCTAACAGGGAAGCTAAGTTTTATCTTGATAAAATAAACACCTATCTCCGGGCGTTGGAGAAATAGAAAGTTCGCAAAACTGACTTTTGTAGTTAAATTCTATTTCCTTTTTGACTGAACATAATAACTATTTTAAAATTTTCACGTTAAAAAGGAGGGAACAATGTCTTTAAAACCGCAAATCAAAACCCAGCTTCCAGGACCAAGAGCAAAAGAACTATTGGAAAAAGATTCAAAATATATTTCCACTTCCTATACCAGAACTTATCCTGCTGTCATAGAAAAAGGTGAGGGAGTATGGGTTTATGACGTGGATGGAAATCGATTTCTAGACATGAACGCAGGAATTGCTGTATGTGCAACTGGACACGCTCATCCTCAGGTAGTTAAAGCTATAAAAGAACAGGCTGAAAAATTGCTTCATTATTCTGGAACTGATTTTTATTATCCTTATCAAATTGAACTGGCGGAAAAACTGGCAGAGATTACCCCGGGATCTCAAAATAAAAGGGTCTTCTTCTCAAACTCAGGAGCAGAGGCGAATGAAGCAGCTCTCAAACTTGCACGGTATAAAACGAAAAGGCCAATTTACATTGCTTTCTTAGGAGCTTTCCATGGAAGGACCTTCGGAACAGTTAGTCTCACTGCTTCCAAGGCTGTGCAGAGAAAATATTTTTCTCCACTTCTTCCCCAGGTAGTTCATATTCCCTATCCCAATCCTTACAGGCCTATCTTTGGAGTTAAACCAGAAAAATTGACTGATACAATCATAGATTATCTCGAGAATTATATCTTTAAAACCATCGCCCCTCCGGAGGAAGTAGCAGCAATAATTTTTGAACCTATTCAAGGAGAAGGAGGATATGTTGTACCTCCTCGAGATTTCTTCCCTAAATTAAAAGAACTGGCTACAAAGTATGACATCTTGCTTATAGATGATGAAGTCCAGGCAGGTATGGGAAGAACCGGCAAAATGTTTGCTATAGAGCACTGGGGTGTTATCCCTGACATAGTTACCATAGCCAAAGGTATAGCTTCAGGACTTCCACTGGGTGCTACAGTTGCCAGAAGATCGCTTATGGATTGGGAACCAGGGACACATGCCAATACCTTTGGTGGAAATCCAGTTTCCTGCGTGGCTGCATTGAAAACTATAGAACTATTGGAAAACGGCCTTATTGAAAATGCTCGTGTTGTGGGAAGTTATCTAAAAGAAGAACTTGAAAAACTTGCACAAAAATTTGACTTTATAGGTGATGTGAGAGGATTGGGACTTATGATTGGAGTGGAAATTGTTAAGAACAGGATATCAAAAGAACCCGCACCTCAAATTAGAAATAAAATTGTTAATGAGGCGTTTAAAAGAGGACTACTGCTTTTGGGATGTGGTCCTAACACCATTAGATGGTCGCCTCCATTAATTATTAAAAAAGAGGAAGTAGATATCGCTCTTGAAATTTTTGAAACTGTACTACAAGAGATTTAAAAAAGGAGGATAATATGAAGAAAAAAGTTATTATAATGGGTGCTGCAGGAAGAGATTTTCATAACTTCAATGTTTATTTCAGAGACAATGAAGAATTTGAGGTCGTTGCTTTTACAGCAACTCAAATCCCTAACATTGAGGGAAGGAAATATCCAAAAGAACTGGCAGGAAAACTCTATCCCAATGGTATTCCTATATACCCTGAAGAAGAACTGGAAAATTTGATCAAGAAACACAATGTTGACTTAGTAGTTTTTGCATATTCTGATGTTTCTCATGAATATGTGATGCACAGAGCTTCACAAGCTATGGCTGCAGGTGCCAATTTCATGCTTATGGGAGCAGATTCCACCATGTTAAAATCAAGAAAACCGGTTATTGCAGTGTGTGCAGTTAGAACAGGGAGTGGAAAGAGCCAGACCACAAGGAGGGTAGCAAAAATACTTAAAAAACTGGGGAAGAAAACTGTTGTCATAAGACATCCAATGCCATATGGAGATTTGACTAAACAAATTGTGCAGAGATTTGAGACATTTGAAGATCTCGATAAACACAACTGTACTATAGAAGAAAGAGAAGAATATGAACCTCATCTTGAAAGAGGAAATATAGTTTATGCAGGTGTGGATTACGGAAAAATTCTGGAGCAGGCGGAAGAGGAGGCAGATGTAATTCTTTGGGATGGTGGAAATAATGATATGCCCTTTTATAAACCAGATCTATTGATAGTTGTCGCAGATCCTCATAGACCTTATCATGAGGTTACATACCACCCCGGTGAAACAAATCTGAGGATGGCAGATGTCATTGTGATAAATAAAGTTGAAACTGCTTATCCTGAAGATATTGAAACCGTCAGGGAAAATGCAAGGGCATCAAATCCCGATGCCATTATACTGGAAGCTGCTTCTCCAATTTTTGTTGAAAACAGCGAGCAAATAAAAGGTAAACGTGTTCTTGTTGTAGAAGATGGCCCAACTCTAACACATGGTGAAATGAGCTACGGTGCAGGTGTGGTAGCTGCTGAAAAATATGGAGCCAGAGAGCTGGTAGACCCAAGACCCTATGCAGTTGGCTCCATAAAGAGCACTTATGAAAAATATCAACAGATAGGTGCCCTCCTTCCTGCTATGGGGTATTCAAAAGAGCAGCTTCAAGAACTTGAAGAGACCATAAACAAAACACCTGCAGATCTGGTGGTTGTTGCAACCCCTATAAATCTTGGCAAGATTTTAAACTTGAATAAACCCTATGTTAGAGTAAAATATGAACTTCAAGAAATAGGTAGACCAACATTGCAAGACATTATAGAAAAGTTCTTTAGGGGGGTATAAAATGGAAAGTAAAGAAGAACTCCGTAAGGAAATTACGGAGATTCTTTCTGAAAAAATCAATAAATACCTGGAAGAAATTAGCAAAGAGGTTGAAAACCTTCTAGGCGAAATTTCAGAAAATCTAAAAAATGCCGTACATGAAAAGGAAGAAGCTCTTAAAAAAGAAGTTGAAGAAAAAATCCAGGTAGTTTCCGCCAGCGAGGATGTAGAAACCTCATTTAAAAACAAAATCAATGAGCTGTTGGAGGAGAGTGAACATAAAATTGAAGAAGAGCTCCATAATATTGCCCAGGAGGTATTCGAGAAGAACAAAAAAAACATTCAGAAAAATATCGAGAAGGCCATCAAAGATAAAAATACTGTGAAACAGATAACTGACTATATCCTCGTATGGTTGAAGGAACAGGAGGATCTTATAAAAGAAAATCTCCTCCCTCTTTTTGATGAATTGAAAGAAACACAGAAAGCTGAACTCTCAAAAACCTTTGAAGATACATTAAAGAATGTGGATATCCTGAAAGACTTAAAGGAATATACGAAAGAACTAATAGAGACTCAAAAAGAAAAAATAGAAGAAAATATTAGAGAGACACTGAAGGAATACATAGAAAATAACGACAAAGTACTTTTAAAACTCAAAGATGAGATCAAGGGAGACCTGGAAGAAGAAATCAAAAAGTTCCATGAGAGTATAGAGCAAATAAAAACTCTTAGAGAAGATTTAGAAAACCTTAAAAAAACAATAGAGGAGTTGAAGGAAACCTCTACTGTCCTGAAAGCTACTACAGAAGAAACTTCTGAAGCTGAGGAAGAAGCAGAAGTAAAAGAAGAAACACCACCTGAAAAAGTTGCTGTGGAAGAGGCACCTGTAGAGGTGGAAGAGAAGGCAGAGAAAGTTGAGAAAGTTGAGAAAAAAGGTATAAAACTGAAGACAGCCATTGAAATAAGATATTTTGGTCATTCCTCTTTTCTTATCTCCACAGATGATATTAAAATACTAACAGATCCGTATAAATCAGGTGCTCTTGATGGAGCAATTATGTATGACCCCATAGATGTTGCCGCTGACATTGTAACTGTCAGTCATGCACATATGGACCATGGAGCCTGGAAAGAGATTCCTGGAGAGCCCAAACTGGTGGAGGTCCCGGGAGAGAAGGTCATAGATGGAATCAAATTTAAAGGAATTCCTGCCTTTCATGATAATGCAGAAGGAACTATAAGAGGCTCTATTATGATCTATACGATAGAGCTGGCCGGGGTTAGACTCTGTCACCTTGGAGACCTCGGACATATTCTTACTCCTGAACAGGTACGGGAAATAGGCATACCTGTGGATATTCTTTTTATACCGGTGGGAGGATATTACACTATTGGGCCAAAGGAAGCATGGGAAGTAGTTCACCAGCTTGATCCGGTAATAGTCATTCCCATGCATTATAAAACACTAAAAGTTGATTTGCCCATACAGGAAGTTGATGCATTTATAAAAATGTCAGAATTCCCTGTTAAAGAACTTTTTAAATCCTCAGTAGAAATTGAAGTCCTCCCCACGGAACCAGAGGTATGGGTCCTGGATCCTGAAAAGTAATGCCAGAGGATAAAAACCTACTTTCCCTCGATAGAATAGCACTGAGGAAATATATAAGACAATTAAACGAAAAAGACTTTCGAGTTGACCAGATACTTAACTGGTTATGGGATAAGTCTGAAAATAATATCGACAACTTTTCAAATATTCCCAAAACCTTAAGAAATCAATTGAAAGAAGATTTTTATATTGAAAGAATTAAGTTAGAAACTGCACAACATTCCTCTGACGGGAGTATCAAATTTCTATTCTCTCTCGCAGATGGTGAGAAAGTAGAAAGTGTTTATATTCCAGATGGTGAAAGAAAAACCGTATGTGTATCTTCACAGGTGGGATGTGCATTGGGCTGTCTTTTTTGCGCTACAGGTAAATTAGGCTTTAAAAGGAATCTGAGATTTTATGAAATTACAGAACTTGTAAGATTCATTAGAGATTACGTAAAGGAGAGGATTACAAACGTCGTATTCATGGGAATGGGAGAGCCCTTCTTAAATTATGATGAGGTTATCCGAGCCTCACGACTTCTTAACGACAACTATACTTTTAAAATTGGTGCCAGAAAAATTACCATTTCCACATCTGGAGTAATACCTGGAATTTACCGCCTGGTAGAAGAAAAAGAACAGTTTAAACTGGCAGTCTCTTTAAACAGTGCTATCCAGAGCAAAAGGGAATATTTAATGCCAATTGCAAAAAAGTATAATTTAACTGATTTAAAGAAAGCAATTATGTATTACTTTAATAGAAAGAGAAGATGGGTTACATTTGAGTATATTCAAATACCCGGGTTAAACGATGGCAATGAGGATGTTAAAGCTTTAGAAGCATTCATTGAAGATATACCTTGTAAAATCAACCTTATACCCTATAATCCGGTTCCCGGATCTCCTTTTCGAGCTCCCACTGAAGATGAAATAAAGAAATTTCATTCAAGACTTTTGAAATTAAAATACACCGTAACCTTGAGAAAATCACGAGGTAGAGATATCAAGGGAGCCTGTGGTCAGCTGGCCTATTTAAAATCAAAGGAATAAGGTAAAAGCTCTTTCAAATTCTTAATAATAACTTCATCTCCTTTCTTTACAATAACCTCCATACCTGGAGAAAATTCAGCCAGAACCTGTCTACAGGCACCACAGGGAAAGGGAGGGGTTGATGGATCATCGGACACAATAGCTATGGCAATAAATTCCCTTTCTCCTTCATTCACTGCATTAAAAAGAGCGACTCTTTCCGCACATATGGTAAGCCCATAAGACGCATTTTCTATATTAGTTCCTGTATAAATCTTCCCGGTTTTTGTCAACAATGCAGCTCCTACCCTATATCCCGAATAAGGTGCATAGGATCTTTTAAGCGCTTCATTGGCTATCCTTAAAAGTTCCTGGATTTTTCTACTGTCCATATGTCAAGGCTCCTTATGTATTCTATTTTAAATACAAGTCCATTTTCCAGTTTGACTTTATGTACTTCTCTTTTTGAGCCAAGAAAGTTTACAACTATCCCAAGAGGCTTCCATTCTTTAACCATAACTTTATCACCCTTAATCATAACAGCCACAGGCTTCTCTCTGTATTTTGAACCATCATACCATATCACATCGTAATCATTCATATCTTATTTCCTTTATCTTTTTGACTGGTTCAACCGTTTCAATGATGTCTTGTCCCTTTTCGAAGTATCTTTCACCGAAACCCGTAAATATCTGAACCAGGAAGGGACCTATTCTACTCTCATATACATATTCTTTAACCGGCTTTATTTTCGCCAATACTGAAACCATTATTCCCGCTATGATCATGGCCTCCAGTATACCCAGCACCATACCCATTAATCTATCCACAAATCCAAGAAAAATAAGCCTCAAAAACTTAGAAAGAAGAGCTCCTACAATCTGGGTAACAACAACAATAGCAAGAAACACTACTATAAATCCCACAACTTTGGCTAAGGTGACATTCTTAATCCCCAGGAAATGTGTGGTATTCTGAACAAATTTGAGGGCAATATAAAAACCTAAAATTGTCCCCCCGATGGAGAATACCTCTCTTATGAGGCCCTTACTAAAACCCCTTACAGCAAGCAGGACCACAAGAACAAGAATAGCTATATCAAGACCGTTCATCAAGCTCCTCCAGGTTTACCTCTAGTGTGTCAAGGTCCAGCTCAACATATGTGGATTTACCGGTAAGATATCCGCAGGCCTCTCCAGGATTTATAAGGAGAGTCTTACCCACTTTCTTGGAAACGATCTCGTGGGTATGTCCAAAAGCAATTACATCAAACACCTCCAGGCGAGGTAGCTCCTCTATAAACAGAGGCTCGTGCATCATGACGATTGTTTTTCCATTAAGTTTAAGGATGTGGGGAGCTTTGTAAAGTGCAATGTTGAATTTTTTAGCCATTTCCTTGAGGAATAACTTTTCTCCATCATTATTCCCAAAAACCGCATATAAATTACCAGTATAGACCTCTCGTATAAATTTAAATACAAAAGGGGAAATAATATCACCCAGGTGAATCACATTTCTGATATTCGCATCTTCAAAATGTTTAAAAATCTTTTTAATAACCGGTATATTATCATGTGTATCTGAAATAAGTCCGATCTTCATTTTACACCCCCTATCCATATAGCCACGAGTACAGGAATCATTAAAATTTTATAGAGCAAACTCAAGAAAGTAAAATTTCTACTTATGGCAGAAGCGACCAAAGTGATCACACTCACCAGTGTAATAATGGCAAGATAAATATTACTTCGATAAGCGAGAAGATAAACAATCACGGCATATAAAAGTATCAACGCATTATAAAAAATCAAAAGAGCTTTTGTCCCATTTATTCCCAGTACCACGGGTAATGTTCTGTAGCCATATTCCACTTCCTTTTCAGAGTCTTCAGCATCCTTCACCAATTCTCTTGCTAGATTATACAACAGAGCAAAGAAAAAGGGGATTATCTCAGCCTTTACATTGCCACAGATACTACCAGCGAATATGAAAGTACCTCCCAGGATAACACTCACCATCAGATTCCCCAGGAATGCAACTCTTTTGAAATAAAGATTATATGAAATTATAAGCACAAGAATTACAAAAAAGATTATTCGAGAACTACGATTAACAGCAAAGGACATAACCAAGGTCAATACAAATAGAACTATAGTGAAAACAGCTGCTTCTCTGGAATTTAATGCACCAGAGGGCAATGGCCTCTTGGGATGCGCTGTTTTATCTACTTTATAATCCATAAAATCATTCATGGAATTCGCAAAAGAAGATAGCAATACCACCGCTAAAGAAGCTATAAGGAAATCGCTAAAGGTAAAACAGCCTGCTATACGCAAAGCTACAAACACCACAAAAATAGCAATTAGACTGTTGAGAGGTCTTGTCAGAAGAATAAAGGCCTTAAATTTGTTCATTTCTCTTCCAGCATGCCCTTGAGATCGAGTATAGTACTTTGGTCAGCTACAATAACTTTAATCTTATCAGATAGCTTATCCACATATAAATATTTTATATACTCGGGATTCCTTTTTAACTGGACTGAAACAATTTCAATGGCTCTGGCAGTTCCCTGTGCTTCTATCTTCTTCCTTTCTGCTTCTTTCTGCTCCTTCTCCAGCACGTACTCCATCCGCTCAGCCTCTTGCTGAGCAATCTGTTTTCTTTCAATGGCCTTAGCAAAATCAGCTGTAAAATGAACATCTCTTAAAATAACGTCCTCGATTACAAAACCATCAGGTTCAAGCAATTGTTTAATTCGCTTTTTGATTTCCTCCTGTATCTGTTGCCTATGGGCTGAATACACATCCATTATTGCATACTCAGATATCACATGCCTCACTACAGACCTTATGGCAGGTCTCACGACCTTTTCTGCGAAATCTGGCCCTATTCCTCTATGCACAGCAACGACTTTGTCAGGAGCTATTTTATACCAGCAGGTAAGGTCTATACCTACCTGTAAACCTTCCTTGGTTGGAGACCAGAGCGAGTCATCTATGTTTTTCTTCTTTCCTTCGCCTTTCCTCGCAGACATTGTGTATTCCTGCCTTCTTAAATCATAAACCTTTGTTCTGCATACAAAAGGCAAAACCAGTGTAATTCCCTCATGTGCCACTGAAAATCTTTTAGTAATTACATTGAATTTAACCATGGCATGTCCTACAGGCACCGTTCTTATACTGATGGCCAGTATAAATAAAATTAAAATAGCCACAGCTGAAGGCCAGACGAAATATGGTTTAAAATCAAATTTTCTCACGGTTTTTAACTCTCCTCCTCTCTCGATAACCACTACTTTCTGGCTTTTTCGCCATAGGAAAAAAGCAATAGCAAGTATCGCCACAAGAATTATTATTCCTAACATAATTCCACCTCCTTTAAAAAATCATTTATTTGTTTTTCCAAGAGATCCAAGGAGCCATTATTTTTTATTATAAAATCCGGCTCCATATATTCCTTCCCTTGCCTTTTCATAACTTCCTGGATTTTCTCGTCACTCCATCCCGAGTTTCTCAGTCTTTTTTCAATTATCCATTGATCTGCATAGATTACTATAATCTTTTCACAAAATTCTTTTATACCTAATTTATCGGGAATTGCCACATCTATAAAAATAACCCCCTCGAGTTTATCCAGTATATTTTTGAGTCTCTTTTTTATAAGCGGATGTATTATCCGTTCAAGTTCATCAAAGAGTTCAGGATTTCTAAAAACTACCTCGCCCAGTTTTTTCCTTGAGATTTTTCCATTCACCACAACTCCTTCACCAAATCTTTTCCTAATAATATCCTTATTTTCCTCCAGTATGACATGAGCAAGTTTGTCAACATTTATTATTCTGAAACCTCTTCTTTTCAGAATTTTTGCTACGGTGGATTTTCCGGCCCCAGCCTTTCCTGTTATACAGAATACTCTCTTCATTTTCCACTCTCTAACATTTTTTTATACTTCTCCAGCTTATCGAGATTATTCAATCTTTTTTCCACCTCAATAGCGTGTTTAAGAATCTCTTTATTTTTACCTCCATCTAATTCAACAGCCTTTTCTATATACAGTGCAGCCCTCTCATAGACTCCTTCTTTAAAATACAACCATCCCATAGAATCAAGAAAAAGGGGATTCTGAGGATCCATTTCAAGGGCTTTTTCTATCAATTCTTTAGCTCTTTCCAAATCTTTCCCTGCTTCAACCAGAAGGAAACCCAAGTTGTTATAATAAATGGGATTTGATGAATCTAAGCTTAACAGCACAGTATACAGGGACTCAGCAAGCTCATAGTTTTTAGTTTCCTGTCCAAGAAGTGCAGCTTTAAATATATTTTCCCTATCTTTTACTTTAAGAAATTTAACTCCTCTCAACAATACAGCACTGGCCTCATCCTGTTTTTCATTTTGAACTAAAAATTCCACAAAATCCAAATATCTTTTAACATTCGTACTATCAAGAGTTAGTGACGATTTAAAATATCTATAAGCAAGATCACTTTTTCCGGAGGATTGAAATATAAAAGCACATAAATAATTATAATAAGGATCATTACTACCCTGTGACTTCAATCTTAACAACTCAAGAGAGGCGTCATCCAACTTGTTGTTCTCAATCAAAAGATATACTCTGTAGAGCCTGTATTCGTACGTATCAGAGATCTCAATGGCTCTGTTGATTTCTTGGAGTGCATCCTTTTTAGCGCCCATGGCGTTCAATATGCGTGCTATATAGTAGTGTGCTTCTGCACTATGCTCAAATAATGCGCTCAATCTTAAATATTCATCAAGAGCTTCTGTATGTCGATTTTGTCGGTAAAGAGCATAAGCATACAAACTCTGTATCTTATAATCGTACGGATAAACCTTCTTTAGAATCGAGAGAATTTTAATAGCGCTTTCAATATCATTTTTATCTAAGTACAATCTTGAGAGGTTCAAATATAAAGTATAACTTGACTTACCGTCACTTAGAAGTTTCTCATAAATCTTCAAGGCCTCATCTTTTTCTCCCGTCCTAATTAATATATCAGCCTTTTTCAGAAGAATTTTTTCATCTTCACCTAAACTTTCTAATATTTGGAGGGCACCATCTAAGTCTCCCTCCTTTTCTAAGGCTACGGCGAGTAGAAATTTTATTTCCTCAGAGTCGGGGTAGACCTCACTGGCTATAAGAAGGAACTTCTTAGCAATTTTAGGGTAACCACATTTAAGATATAGTCTCCCGAGGACATTAGAAAAGGCTTGAGATTCGCTCTCTTGAGATAAAGCATCAAGG
>Ga0190329_1000247_pt1 | contig 16382 bp, 18 predicted proteins | sample 48720423_MG_FD_161655 | JGI IMG/M metagenome (GOLD analysis project Ga0190329, IMG submission 161655) | Hydrothermal vent sediment bacterial communities from Southern Trench, Guaymas Basin, Mexico - 4872-04-2-3_MG | ecosystem: Environmental > Aquatic > Marine > Hydrothermal vents > Sediment ... | reverse complement strand
TTAATTTTTTAATTAGGCAAGAGCCTTAAATAAAATACTGTTTTTAAACAATTACCGGTCACTTGTTCTGTTACAGGCCGTCACCCACCTGTTGAGATTCGGAGTGTTTATCCACCTATGGAGATTCAAGTGTGGCTTATTCTCCCTATCGCCTGAATAATTTTTGAATCTCCTTGATAGCCCAACCACCCCGATGCTCCCGATCGATAATTGCCAAGATCAGGCCATGAAAAAATGCCTGAATTGGGGATATTCCTTTACATCATTTCTCTGGTATGGCAAGGTGATTTGAAATGTTATTAAAAGTAAATTTAGAAACGGTATTAGATGCTTTAATTATGATATTATAAAAAAAATATATAGCGGTATTATGCAGGTTTTTGTTGCATAATATGATACGTTCGGCATGAAAGACTATTCCGATCATAGAAATAAAATTACTCCGCAGGAGCAAACGAATATAATTAAAAGAGATGGTAAAATGAAACAAAATGCAAATAGCAAAGTAATTGTATTGATGTTTTTTGTTTTTTCTGATTCCTACGGAGAGGATTTTAAAATGTATATTGTGTACTCATCTAAAACAACTCAAACTCGTGTTATAACTTATGATGCTGACAAAACAGAGGAAACAGACGTTGATATGTATGTGACGTTTTTCAAAGGAGGTAGCACAAAGTTAGCCTAGACAGCAGCGAAAATGAATAACATAGAAGTGATAACACTTGACCAATTATCTGAAATACTCATTAAAAAGGGGTGTATAACAGATGATTGTATTGATAAGGCATTAGATAGCATTCCATTGCGATAATCAGATGTACTCACAAAACTCCGAAATTTCCGGCGACAACCTGTTTAACTGCCCTATTGATAAAAATTGCCGAACCAGCGGGTGAACCGGACATCAAGGGTCTGCTTTTTATTAATATTGAAACAAACTTTGGAACGGCGTTACTTTCAATGAATTTTACTGAAAATCCTTGCTGCCCGTTACCCTTAACGTTATCTTTCAGAACCCAGAGTTTAAAGTGAACTAGTCCAGTCCGATTTAGTATACACAAATTTTACTGGGCTGTTGTGATTTTACTTGTAATTCTTCATGAGTTTATTATGCTAAAATTTATTTGTTCAACGAAATATTAAATAAGGAACAGAGAAATGAAACAACAGGATGATCATTCAGAGATAATAGGCCTTTTAGCCCAGTGGATAGTTGAAATCAAAATCCACAACGCTAATACTTCCTATGATATTAATACGAAATCTGAAGATCTGGCATGTAGTCTTTTAAATGAAATTTATGATTATCAACTAGTCAATCTCAATACTAAAAAACATAATTTCCCCGGCATTGATTTGGGCGATGAAGCTAAATCGTTATTGGCCTTTCAGATAACTTCAAGAACAGATAGTTCCAAAATAATAGAATCGCTAAAAATTTTTGTTAACAACAATTATGATAAAAGATTTCAAAACGGGATTAGATTTTTGATTTTGAGTGAGGAAAAGGTTAAGCTTGGAAGAAAAAATCCGAAAGCAATATACCCTGCTTTCAACAAGGAAAAACATATAATTACAATCAAGGAGCTTTCTAAAGACATTTTAACACTTTATAATACCAATTATAATAAATTCAACGCAATTAAGAAAATTCTGAAATTTGAATTATCCAAAAAGCAATTAAAGAAAGTAAATCTGGAGAAGCCGGACGCTTGGGTTAGAAGCGTTTGGCCTTCTAATATATTTGACAAATGACAAATTAATTTAGATCGTTTTTACCAGCCATTTACGAGGAAAAAAATCATAAACAATTCCGAGCATTTCAGGCGCAGGCAGAACGTAAACTTCAAATGCTTGACAGTGCAACCGAATTACTTGATTTGCGATCCCCTGTCGGTAACAGGCTTGAAAAGTTGAGTGGAAACAGACAAGGGCAGCACAGCATAAGAATCAACAAGCAGTGGCGTGTATGCTTTGTATGGTCTGATGAACCATGCGATGTAGAAATAACCGATTATCATTAGGAGATACAAATTATGAACAATATGCGACCAATTCATCCAGGAGAAATTATCAAAGAAGAGTACCTTAAACCTCTGGATATGAGTGTAAATGCTTTGGCAGTTGCTTTGCGTGTGCCGGCACCCAGAATTTATGATGTGGTAAGGGAAAAGCGAGGTGTCAGTATTGATACTGCTCTTAGGCTGGCTACATACTTTAACACCACTGCACAATTCTGGATGAATCTACAAGTCAGTTATGACCTCAAAATTGCCCGACAGAATATGCAAAAAATCAAGGATGAAATAATCCCTTTGCAAATTGCTGTCGCCTGAAGTAAAAAGAGAATAAAGCGATTCACTGGATTGCAGGGGTCTTAACGTTCGACGCCAAAATATACAACGAGATTTTAAGTGGAAGTAAACGTAAAACATAACTGTACCGGAGTGGATTGGGAGATAGTGTCAGAAACACTAAAATGTGTCGGAATGGCTTACCACGAACCGGATGTGCACAGAAAGGCTTTTGAAGCAAGCCATACAACTGTATTTATCTACCATGCTGATCGTTTGATCGGTTTTGGTCGAGCGATTTCTGATGGCGCCTACCAAGCTGCTGTTTACGATTGCGCGGTTCTTCCTGAATTTCAAGGAAAGGGACTCGGAAAGACTATCATGAGCTACATCTTATCCCAGCTCTCACATTGCAACATTATTCTATACGCGTCACCAGGAAAAGAAGACTTCTACCAAACACAGGGATTCCGGAAGATGAAAACGGGCATGGCGCACTTCATTAAAAGCAAATCTATGAAAGAACGTGGATTCACGGAATAATATCAGTAATTTTATACTTGTAGACATAGGAATACATGAGAATATATTTTAATAATTAAATGGAAAGGAGTTATAATCATGGCAAAAATGACTGATAGAATGAAAGAACTATTTGAAAAAGTGAGTACGGTGGCCCTCGGGACTTCAACCTCAGACGGCATTTCCAATGTTGTGCCAGTAGGTGCAAAAAAAATTATCGACGATGAGACCGTTCTCATCTCCGATCAATTTCTAAACAAAACCCTGGCCAATATGAAATCAAACCCGCGTGTTTCCGTGACCTACTGGGAAGGGCATGAAGGCTATCAGTTAAAAGGGACGGTTACCATTGAAACCAGTGGAAAACGGTTTGAAGAAACTGCAGAATGGATTAAAGTCCTTGGTGAAAAAAAGGGCTCCCCTTTGAAATCAAAGGGCGCAGTGATTTTGACAATTGAAGAAATTTTTGGTGTCGCACCGGGACCGGGTGCCGGAAAACAACTGGCATAATATGTGTGCATTAGAAATCAACCCAAATGGGAACATTGATCGGACGTGATATTAATGGATGTCCAAACCATACTATTGAAATTAAAGGATTGGTTTGAGGATTATACTTCCGGTTTCTACTCCGACGAACCCATGGTTCAGCAAAACATGATGCTGAAAGTTGAGCACACACGCCGGGTTTGCGAGGCAATTCTAATGATAGGAGGCAGCCTGGATTTATCCAGCGAAAATCTTTCTATTGCTGAAACATGTGCGCTTTTGCATGATATCGGCCGATTCGAGCAATACAAACGATACCGGACGTTTTTAGATCATAAATCAATAGATCATGCCGCACTCGGCGCAGACGTGATACAGAATTTGCATGTACTGGACGGCATTGAACCTGAAATGGCGGAGATGATTGTTCGGACGGTAAGATTCCATAACCGTGCAGCCTTGCCTGAAAATCAAACATCACGTGGCTTTTTATTTTTGAAGCTTTTGAGGGATGCTGATAAGGTGGACATCTGGCGCGTGGTGACCGAGTATTACCATCGTTCCGGAAATCAACGGAACAGGTCCATTGAACTGGACCTGCCGGATGCGCCACAGGTTTCGGATGCGGTTTACGATGCGTTGATGAATAAGACCCTTGTACAGATATCTGACCTCAAAACCCTTACGGATTTCAAGCTGCTTCAGATGGGATGGGTCTATGATTTGAATTTCCCCATGACATTCCGAATTGTCCGGGGGAAAAAGTTCCTCGAATCCATCCGGGATGCCCTGCCAACGTCATCCTCTCGCGTGCAAGAGATCTACAAACTGGTTCAGGCCCATGTGGCGGAAAATACGTTTCAAAGTAAAATTTCCTAGTTAAGCTGGTTGGCAAAGACACCGGATTTTTATTATTACCCTTTACTTAACCGATATCTTTACATATAAAATAAGTTCGTGTGTGTTTTAAAAGTGTATTCCATGATGCTTTTAAAAAATAAATTAATATTTAAAGGAGGTAACATGAAAAAGCTTGCTTGTTTAGTGGTTGTGGCCTTTGCCTTTGCCATGGTGTTTTCACCATCAGCATTCAGTGCAAGAAAAACGATTATCAAAATTGGTATCAATGCCCCTATGACCGGAGATATCCCAAAAGTTGGGGAAGGGTCTAAATATGCTGCATTGTTATGGCTTGAAGACATTGAAAAAGCCGGGGGTCTTGAAGTTGGCGGCAAAAAATATGAAGTTGAGCTCGTTATCGAAGATAATGAGTCCAAAGCAGAATCAGCTGTAAAAGCAAATACCAAAATGATCACCCAGGATGATGTTCTTGCCATTATTGGCCCTCAATCTTCCAAACAAGCAGTTCCTGCCGGTGAAGTTGCCAACAAATACAAAACCGTTATGATCAGCCCCTGGTCCACTAATCCTGCGACCACTCTTGACAGACCCTATGTATTTCGCGGTTGTTTCCTTGATCCGTTCCAGGGTCCGGTTATAGCCAATTTTATTACGGATGAATTCGGGTTTACAAAAGCGGCTGTTCTTTATGATGTTGCCTCTGATTATCCCAAAGGACTGGCTGAAGTGTTTAAAGCAGCATGGGAGAAAAAACATGGGGCAGGATCTGTGGTTGCTTATCAAAGCTTTACAACAAAAGACACGGATTTTTCTTCTCAGTTGACTCAGATTGTTAGATCAGGGGCCGAAGTTCTTTTTACCCCCCAGTATTACAATGAAGTTCCCCTTATCGTTCGACAGGCAAAAGAACTTGGATGGAAAGGTCCCATCGTTGGATCTGACTCCTGGGGATCTGCTGAAACTGTTGAACTATGCGGTGAAGCCTGTTACGGGCTTTATTTTTCATCTCACTATGCAGCAGCCGGCGCCAAAGGCGCAACAAAAGCATTTATCGACAGATATACTGACAATTACGGATATATTCCTGATGATGTAGCCGCCCTGACCTGGGATGCACTTCGTCTTGCCCAGCAGGCCATTCAGGATGCGGGTAAGCTTACCGGAAAAATTGAAAAAGACAGGGCAGCCGTTAAAGATGCCCTTACAAACATCAAAAACTTTTCCGGTATTACAGGAAACATGACCTTTACCCCGGAAGGTGATCCCATCAAATGCGCTGTTATTGTAAAAATTAATGATAGCGGTGAATATGAATTTTATAAATCCAGTTGTCCTTAGCGGGTCAAGTGGTATCGTTTAATTAATATGATGACTGCCATGCATTTTGTGCATGGCAGTCATCGTTCTATAGAACAGGAGTTGGTGAATGGAATCTTTGATAGAATTAGGTCAATTTATTCTTCAAAACCTGATTAATGCACTCCAGAGAGGCAGTTTCTACGCCGTAATATCCATTGGGTATTCAATGGTTTATGGTGTTTTAATGCTCTTTAATTTTGCCCATGGCGATATTTTTATGGTGGCCACATATATCGGCTTTGGGATTGCAACACTCTTTCTGGCTTTGTTTGCCGGTTTTTTACCCGGACCCCTTATCTTCTTGGCCACGGTTGTTGTCACCATGTTTCTGGCTGCCTGGGTCGGCGTTTTTGTTGAAGTGGCAGGCTACAGACCGTTAAGGTCTGCACCCCGTGCATCCGCAGCCATCACCGGTTTAATGATCGGCATTATTTTTGAGACGGGTATATTAATTCTGCTGGGTGCGAAAAGATTGAGTTTTCCCCCATTAATGGAATCTGTTGCCTACAATGTCGGGGGTATTTATTTTACAAATGTAAAAGTGATGATCATTATCATATCACTTTTCTTAATGATTGCCCTTCATACATTTATCCAGAAAACAAAATGGGGAATGGCCATGAGGGCAATGTCATATGATTTTCTTGCCGTTCCCTTGATGGGCGTATCCATAAATATTATTGCTCCCTTAACATTTGCAGTGGGTGCAGGCCTTGCAGCCGTTGCCGGAATTCTCTATGGACAAGCCTACCCGATTCTGGACCCTTATATGGGAGTTATTATTGGATGGAAGGCATTTGTAGCCGCAATTCTTGGGGGCCGAGGCTCTATGAAGGGCGCTGCCCTTGCCGGATATCTTATCGGATTTATCGAGATATTTGTTGCCACTATTTTCCCGTCAACCCTAAGAGATCTTATTGCCTATTCCATTATTCTTCTTATCCTGACATTCAGACCCAGGGGATTTTTTGGAATGGAACACAGCACAAAATTAAGGCTTTAATTGTTTAACTTCAATAGATACAGGAAAGCACCATGGAAATAGCAAGAAAATTTAAAAACATGTTTTCTACAGTACCGATGCTGGGATGGCTGTTGGGTATATTTACCGCCGTACTCATCGAATATTACTGGGGCTATGATTATATTTCATACTATCTTGGCTTACCCAAAATACCGGTTTTATTCGGCACTCTGATTATGCTTAAGGACCCAATGATGATACCCGGCGTGATTGGGTATGATCTTATCGTTTATGGTATTCCGATTCTTTTGATCGCAAAGGCATCCAATTTTTTCACCAATCCTGTTGCTGCTTTCCTGGAAAAAACACCGCTGTGGCTGTCAGCCATGATTCATTTAATTTTTTTCTATGGTGTGCTTCATTTATGGGCCGGAATCAATGATTATAGAGTACTTGTTGTTAAGCTGACGCTGATTTCCATTATCTTAACCATCAGTATTAATGTCATTAACGGATACCAGGGAGAATTTTCCTGCTCTCACCCCGGGTTCATGGCGATTGGCGCCTATGTTTCTTCGATCATAACGCTTTATTTTTTTGTTGCCGACAAAACCTTTGGCGCCGCTGTTTTATCCCCGGCCTTAGGTCCGTGGCTCTTTCCCTTTGCTCTGCTGGCCGGTGGAATTGCTGCATCTTTAGGGTCGCTGCTGGTAGCGATCCCTTCTTTTAGAACCCGAGGGGATTATCTGGCCATTATTTCTCTTGCATTTATGTTTATTGTAAAGAGTGCGATTGAAAATCTCAATGTCATCGGTGGTGCCAGGGGAATGGGAGGGCAGCCTGACTATGCCCCCTTACCCATCATCTTCATCTGGACCATGCTGTGTATCTGGGTGGTCCACAATTTTGTTACCTCTATCATGGGAAAAGCATTAAATGCTGTTCGAGATGATGAGGCGGCTTCGGAATCCATGACCGTTAAAACCCGGAAAACAAAAATGACTGCCTTTATGTTCGGTGCCTTCTGGGCAGGCATTGCCGGAGGATTGTTTGCTCATGTTCTGGCGTATATAAACCCGGGTATGTTCAGTATCAACAGACTTGCCGAAATACTCGCCATGGTCTATTTTGGGGGACTTAACTCTATTATCGGTTCCATTGTCGGAGCTGTCAGTATCAATGTTCTGGGTGAAGCCTTAAGGCCGCTTGAACTCTTTAAATGGATTATTATTCCGTTGATTTTAATTTTAGTAATGATTTTCCGTCCATACGGCCTGATTTCCTTTAAAGAAATCAATGCCAAAAGACTTTTAAGAGCCAAACATAAAAGAGAACAAGGAGCCTAATCATGTCAGCATTGCTCAGTGTAACGAACATGACCCATTATTTTGGGGGTCTTAGAGCGGTACATAATTATAATTTAAATATCAACCCCCAGCAGATCACAGGACTTATCGGCCCTAACGGTGCGGGAAAGACAACTATATTTAATTTAATCACCGGTGTTTATACGCCGACAGAAGGCTCTATTACCCTTGAAAATCAAACTATCAAAGGCCTTGAAACCAATGAAATCGCTGCCAGAGGATTGGGCAGAACCTTTCAAAATCTTGCCTTGTGGCGGCATATGACTGTTCTGGATCATATTAAAATGGCCCACTATTCACAATTATCCTATGGGCTGATCGGATCATTTTTTAATACCCCAAAATGCAGACAGCAGGAAACCCAGGTTGAAGAAAATTCTTATCGACTGCTTGAATTATTTGATATCAAGCAGCATGCCGATCAACTGGTTACCAGTTTGTCCTATGGTGCCCAGAGACGTGTAGAAATGGCAAGAGCCATGGCAACCAACCCGAAAATTCTTTTTCTGGATGAACCTACCGCAGGAATGACACCGGATGAACTGGTTCAAATGATAAAAATCATCCGTAATGTTCATCAGGATTTTAAAGTGGCCATTTTTCTGATTGAACACAGAATGAAATTTGTAATGGAATTATCCCAGTATATTCAAACCCTGGTATTTGGAGAAATCATTGCAGAAGGACCACCTGAAAAAATTCAGAATAACCCTGAAGTTATTGAGGCTTATCTTGGCAAGGAGGATTTAACCTGATGCAGCTTAAAGTTAAAAATTTAAAGGTTTCCTATGGAAATATTAAAGCACTTCACGGGATTAGTTTTAATGTTGAAGCCGGTGAACTCTTAACCATTATCGGTGCCAATGGTGCCGGGAAAAGTACCACGTTAAGGGCAATTTCCAGGATGATTCCGGCAGAGGAAGGATCTGTTATTGAATTTGAAGGAAAAAATCTTCTTAAATACAGCACGGATAAAGTTGTTTCAAAATTAGGCATATCTCACGTACCTGAAGGAAGAAGAGTCTTTGGAAATCTCACGGTAACAGAAAATCTCGACCTTGCCTGTTTTGCCAGAAAAGACACTGATCAAATTAAAAAGGATAAAAAATGGGTGTTTAACCTGTTCCCCCGACTTGAAGAGAGAAAAGACCAGCTTGCCGGAACCTTGTCCGGTGGAGAACAGCAGATGCTGGCGGTTGGAAGGGGATATATGAGCGGTCGTAAAATTATGCTGTTAGATGAACCTTCCATGGGGCTGGCCCCTCTTCTTATGCTTGAAATGTTTGATGCATTAAATGAAATCAACAAATTAGGCACCACCATCCTGCTGGTTGAACAAAATGCCCGGCTTGCCTTAAAATTTGCTCAGAGGGGGTATGTAATAGAAAATGGCTTTCTTGTTCTTGAAGGACCTTCAGATGAATTACTTGATAACCCGGATGTTAAAAAAGCGTATCTGGGTGCTTAAATCAAATCTCTAAAAAGCCTTGCCGGAAGTTTCTTTCAAGGCTTTTTTCCCTTTCAATATTTTTGCAATGGGACATCCCATTTTTTCATATATTTCCACACAGAGGTTCGACTTTTTTGAATTCGTCGCCCCACTTCTGCCTTATTCCAATTGCACTCGTCGAGTAATTTTAAAAGATCCGGTTTGGTCAGCTTTGCAACCTTATTTGTACTATATGAAATGTTTTCCAAGTACCCTTGGTCATTTCTGATCTCCACCGGCAGATCTTTGAGGTCAATCTGATTTGAATCGCAAATAACAAACGCATGCTCAATAGCATTTTCAAGCTCCCTGATATTACCCGGCCAAGCATATTCCATTAATTGTTTCATCCCGTGTGCATCAACCCGTTCTATGGATTTTTTCTCCCTTTTATTTCCTTTTTTGATAAAATGACTGACAAGGATTGGGATGTCTTCACGGCGGTCTCTTAATGGAGGGATGTTGATGGGGAAAACCTTTAATCGATAAAATAAATCTTCTCTGAATTTCCCCTGTTGGGTCAGTTCATAAAGATTCTTATGAGTCGCAGCAATAATTCTGATATCAATTTTTCTCTTTTTTGAGTCCCCTACCCTTTCGATTTCTCTTTCCTGAAGAACTCTGAGCAGTTTTACCTGCATATAGGGGGTCAACTCTCCAATTTCATCGAGGAAAACAGTTCCCCCATCTGCTTCTTCAAACCTGCCTTTTCGATCTTTGTGAGCTCCGGTAAATGCGCCTTTTACATGGCCAAAGAGTTCACTTTCAAGCAAAGTTTCGGAAAGAGCGGAACAATTGACGATAATCAAAGGACCTGAGGTGCCGGCGCCTGTATAATGAATGGCTTTAGCAACCAGTTCTTTTCCTGTTCCGCTTTCACCCTGAATCAGAACGGTGGCCCGGCTGTTTGCTACTGCCTGTATCGCATGAAAGACATTTTGCATGATAGCACTTTTTCCAATAATATTTCCAAGACGATACGTTTTTTTAAGCTTTTTTTGAGCATCTTCAGCTGTTTTTTTTATTTTTTTTAATTCAGTCAGATCTGTAATCGTTTCAACAATTCCAAGAATCTGATCCTTATCATCCCTGGCAAGTCTTGCATTCTTTATTACGGCAACATCGTGTCCGTTCTTGTGTTTGATAGAACATTCTTTGGCTTCTGTTTTGCCATGCTTGATTACACCGCATTTTTGAACATCCGCTGGGCACTTTTTACCAAAACACTGGCTGCATTCAAGCAAACGACAGGTATTGCCGACAGCTTCCTGTTCAGAATAGCCCGTGATTTTTTCCATTGACTTGTTCCAGGAGGTAATGATGCCCTGGTCATCCAGAGTGAAAAGACCTTCTGCCATGGTATCAAGAATCTGGTTTAAAAAATTAACATTCCATAATTGATAGGTTTCCATTATGGTTTGTTTTCCGGTACTTTTTTTTGAATTTTTTTCTTGTCTGTCACCTGACAGGCATCTTTCATTCAGGTGGATATACCCATTTTAGGAAGAATAACCACCTGTACCAGGATATAAATACCTAAAAAAATAAAAACATAAATCATCTCTTTCATACGTACCTCACGGTTAGAAGTTGATTTTATCATTATCAAATAAACAAAAGTGCAGTTTTGCTAATCTTCACTCAAGCAAAGGGTATGCCATCTAACCACACCTATTGTTTATATAATAAATATGATATGGTATTTGTCAAAAAAAACGTTACAAACCGAAACCGTTTCAAAAAGTAACGTTCCTTTTTTTAATTACACTCATGCTGCAATGATATATTTAGATGATGTATATTATTTATTTTCAATAAGTTAGCATGCCTTTCGCTGAGAAAAAAAACATGGCATGCTTTTTGATTGTAGTAAAATTTCATAATTGTTATTTTATTAAATCATTTATGGAGGGTATTAAAAATGGGGACGGAACAATTTCAGGAAACCATAGAAAATGGTGTTACACTCGTTGATTTTAATGCAAGCTGGTGCGCTCCTTGTAAAGCTCAGGAGCCTATCATCAAAAAACTGATCGATACATACCAGAATCGTGCATCTATCATTGAAATTAATATTGATGAACACAGAACATTGGCTACAAAATATATGGTTCAGAGCATTCCTACTTTAATTGTTTTTAAGGATGGCAAAGAGATCAAACGGTTTGTTGGCCTTCAATCCGAAAATACCATTGCAAAAAGCCTCGATGAAGTATTATATTAACCAATTCAATACTATAAAATCGGAGGTTTAAATGGGTAAATGTATCAATCATCCTGACCGCGAAACCAGCTATATCTGTATGAAACACAACATTTATCTTTGCGAGGAATGTCTGGAATGTCGAGATCCTGATATATATTGCAAGTTCAGGTCCTCCTGCCCAATTTATTTTATTACCAAAAAAGGGTTTGATGCCCCAAAGAAAAAAACGATTGAGAAAGAACCCGTTAAAGAAAAATGTACCGTCATTTTCGAACCCGAAGAAAAAAAAGTTGCTGTAACTTCAGGTACAAATTTATTGGAAGCCTCCCAAAAAGCAGATATTTATATTAATGCCTCCTGCAATGGTAAAGGATCCTGCGGGAAATGCAAACTGATCATAAAATCCGGAAAAGTAGAGTCAGAAAACACTTCTCTTTTAAGTGATAAGGAAAAAAAAGGGGGATATGTCCTTGCCTGCCAGTCAAAAATTCTTGAAGACATTATAGTTAAAATACCTGAAGAAACAATCGAAAAAAAATTAAAAGCAGCCGGGATGGGAGAAGCAGCCACAAAAAAGCTTTCCGGACTTGTAGAAAAGATAGAACCGATTGTAGAAAAAATTTCCTTTCAGCTTGACTCGCCCACCATGGAGGATACTGTCAGCGATCTTGACAGGCTGAAACGCCAGCTTAGAAAACGTGGGTATGATACGTCAAAAATGAGCACCAATATCAGGGTGATGCGTCAACTGACAGAGTCTGTCAGGAATGACCACTGGAAGGTCGTGGCTTCCATACTATGGAAAAAATGTTCTTCGGAAATCGTTGATGTCAGCCCTGCCAATGACCATATAAACTCACTTGGTATGGCCATTGATCTGGGAACAACCTCTATTGTTGTTTACATTGTTGATATGGAGGATGGTGCCATACTAAGTGCTGCATCGGGCCATAACAGCCAGGCTGCATGTGGTGATGATGTCATCAACCGCATTGTCTGTTCTGAAAAAGACGGCGTGAAAAAACTAAAAAAAATGGCTCTTTCTACTATCAACAATTTGACTAAGAGAGCTTTAAATTCAATCAATGCAGACCATAAACAGATTGAAAATATTGTTATCTCCGGTAATACAACCATGACCCACCTGCTTTTGGGAATCGAGGCAAAATATATTAGACGTGAACCCTATATCCCGACTGTTTCTGAATTCCCCATTATTAAAGCCGGAGAAATCGGATTAAAAGCCGCATATTATGCCGGTGTTTTTGTTATGCCGGGACCAGCCAGTTATGTTGGCGGAGATATTGTGTCGGGTATATTATATACACGGTTTAATCAATTTGAAGACCTTACTCTTTTTATTGATATTGGCACAAACGGTGAAATTGTTCTGGGCAATGATGAATTTCTCATGACCGCAGCCTGTTCTGCAGGCCCTGCCTTTGAAGGCGGCGGTATTAGATGGGGCATGCGTGCTGAAGATGGCGCCATTGAAAAAATCACCCTTGATCCCAACACCTTTGAGCCGGATTATTCAACCGTAGAGAACAAGCCTGCAAGAGGAATCTGCGGATCAGGAATGATTGATCTTTTATCTGAAATGCTTTTAAAGAAAGTCATTGGCCAGGATGGTAAATTTCAGATTGATACAGATCATCCGCGATTTATCCTTTTTAATGAAGAACCTGCATTTATTATTGAAACTGCAGACAATATTGACTCAGAAGAAGATATTATCTTTACCCAGTCAGATATAAAAAGTTTGATTCTCAGTAAAGCTGCTATTTATGCAGGATTCACCATCCTTCTGGAACAGGTGGGAATGGATTTTTCTGCTATCAGTCAGATGATTATTACCGGAGGATTCGGGCAATATCTTAACATTGAAAAAGCAATCACCATTGGGTTGCTCCCGGATATTGAAAGAGAAAAATTTAAATATATGGGAAACAGTTCCATTGCCGGAGCTTATATGGCATTGCTTTCCAATACCTATCGACAACAGGCCATTGCTATTTCAAATACAATGACCTATCTTGATTTTTCAAGTAACAATACCTTTATGGAAGAGTTCACAAGAGCTCAGTTCCTTCCCCATACCGATGCAAACTTATTCCCAAGCGTTCAAACAGATTAAACCACAAAGGAATTTATATCATGTTGAAATTATTGTCAGTTATACAAAAGAACCTCGTCTGGGCTATCCCGATCTCTATGATGTTTGGATTAATCTATGGATATCTGTTTGATGCATCTGCCTTAAAACAATTTATTATCCCGATAACCTTTATCATGGTATATCCCATGATGGTGACATTAAATGTGAAAACCGTCTTTAAAGGCCATGATTTTAAACTGCAACTTATAACCCAGATTATCAATTTTATATTCATCCCTCTGCTTGTATTTTTTATTGGGAAACTATTTTTAACCGGTCAGGATCCTAAATTTGCACTCTGGGCGGTTGGTCTCTTTTTAATCGGCGTTCTGCCAACATCAGGAATGACCATTTCCTGGACTGGATTTGCCAAAGGCAATAAGGAAGCAGCCATTAAAATGGTGGTTTTCGGACTGGTGATCGGATCGCTTGCGGCTCCGATTTTTACCAAACTATTTATGGGCGCCACCATAGAAGTCAATATGCTTCATATGTTCAAGCAGATTGCTATTTTTGTATTTTTCCCCTTATTTGTAGGCCTTTTAACCCAGGCTTTAGGCATGAAAAAATATGGTAAAAAAATATGGAATGAAAGAATCAAACCTAAATTCCCACCATTTTCTGCCCTTGGCGTTGTCTTAATAGCCTTTCTTGCCATGTCGCTTAAAGCAAAACATATCATTGCCAATCCTGGTGATATTATTATTATTCTGATTCCTTTAACCGTTTTTTATCTCATCTCCTATGTGTTATTAACCATTGTCGGCAGGATTTTCTTTTCAAGAGAAGACGCTATCGCCATGGTTTTCGGGGTGGTTATGCGGGATTTGTCCATTGCCCTTGCCATTGCCATGACAGCCTTCGGAAAACAAGGCATGACCATTGCCCTTTTGATTGCTCTTGCCTATATTATCCAGATTCAGTCGGCCGCATGGTATGTAAAATTTGTCAATTATATGTTTGGCGCACCCAAAGCAAAGGAGAAAGAGATATCTGAATTTGAAAAGGATGAAGCCTTCATCGTTCCAGAATTTGAAAAAAATGATTCCATGATAATTGATGTCAAAAAAATACTCTTTGCAACAGATTTATCTGAAACCGCCCGACATGCTGTTAAATACGCCTGTAGTATCGGGAATAAATACAATGCCCAGGTTCATGCCATCCATGTTGTTCCCGATGTGCTGGATGAATACTCTTCCGGGACAGGGATTAATTTGTCAGGGTCTATTGATAAAAAAAAATGGGGTGAATTTAACCAGAAAAATATTGAGACAGCAAAGAAGCTTATTCATGAAAGAATGAAAATAACGTCACAAAAGGTTCTTGAAGAAATTCCCCATTGTCCGCTTTCGGAAAATCGCACAATTGTTACAGCAGGCAATCCGGTGAATGAAATCGTCAAAACCGCACAGGATAATAATTTTGATCTGATCATCATGGGAACCCATGGACATGGGGAATTTGAGGAATTTGTGCTGGGAAGTACTGCCAGTGGCGTTATCCTAAAATCCAAAGTCCCCGTGCTTGTAGCACGACCGTCATAAAAAAAATCCAGTTTTTTTAGTCATTTGACCATTATTCACTTGACATGTCCTCGTGACCGCATTATCATTATAGTCAAATGATCAAAACAAAGGAGACGAAATGCCTCGACCCAAAAGACCCAGATGTATCATGTCCCGACCGTTTATCAAAGAATTCAGGCCATTGGGGGTGGAAGAAAGAGGAGAAATCACCCTCACTCTTGAAGAATTTGAAGCGATTCGGCATATCGATTTTGAAGGACTGGATCAGACCCAGGCAGCAGAAATTATGAACGTATCCCGCCAGACCTTTGGCAGGATACTGAAGGCCGGACGGTTTAACCTTTCAAACGCTCTTGTGAATGCATATCGTTTGAAAATAGACGGTGGGTGTTATCAGGTTCGTGCCCATGGTCATCATCACGGTCAGCGTCACGGTCGAGGTCACGGGAGAAAAGGCAGTGTTTAAATTTGATTTATTTATACGCTGACACATTAACACAAATAAAAGGAGAAATATCATGCCGGGATTTAATCAAAGAGGACCAATGAATGAAGGGCCCATGACAGGCGGAGGAAGAGGCTATTGCACAGGTGCTGTCGATCCCGCTCAGGGATTTGCAGGAAGAGGAAATGGCATGGGAATGGGAAGACAACGCGGCAGGAGAGGATATCAGGCGGCACCTGGACAGGGAAGAGGGTTTTCCGGGTCTGGCCAGTGGAACATGCCCGCTCCTGCAGCGGCCTCTACAACTCAGGCCACATTACAAAACAGGGCGGATATGCTTGAAGCGGAACTTGCAGCCATTAAAAAACAAATGAAAAATTTCTCTGAATAGAGGAAATGATTCAAGGATAGGCCCTTTAGGAAAGAGCTGGATAATAAAAGCAAGCCATTATCCAGCTCTTTTCTTATAGTTTAGCAATAATTTGTTTTAAAGTAGATAAGTCCTCTTCATTGGGATGTCCGACAGCCTGATCGGCATCACCAATCCATACAGGAGGTTCGGGTTTTTGTTTTACTTTTTCCAATAGGTTTGGATTCACTTCTCCCTGACAGGTAAAAACACCAGCAATCTCTACTTCATTTGTAAGACCCCTGGCATAATTTATCGCATTTTTAACATGGTCTGACGCTGCTGCT
>Ga0190329_1000246_pt1 | contig 16401 bp, 13 predicted proteins | sample 48720423_MG_FD_161655 | JGI IMG/M metagenome (GOLD analysis project Ga0190329, IMG submission 161655) | Hydrothermal vent sediment bacterial communities from Southern Trench, Guaymas Basin, Mexico - 4872-04-2-3_MG | ecosystem: Environmental > Aquatic > Marine > Hydrothermal vents > Sediment ... | reverse complement strand
TATGTACTAACGGCTGTGCCTCCATAGGTGGACGGTCACTATTCTTCCCGAGTATTACGGAGCCATCTGCTGTGGCATCTTGCATTGCTACCCATGTATCGCAGGAATAACCGCTATTTACAAACACGATTATTCCCGCGATTACCATACATGTTGCGATTATTTTTTTGTATAGCATTGTACACCCCCTTTGGTGTTATTTAGTATAAAAGCATTACATCAAATTTGTCAAGAATTTTTCTATTATACTGTTTAATTTTTTATACATATTGTTCTGGCTTAACACTGGCTGAGCTTTTCAGTCGCAAATAACCATCTTATACACTGAGGTAACCTCATTTTTCCCTGTAAATTCCTGAATAGATATTGAAATCAACGGGGCTCTCTTTAAAATTGGCATTTTTGCTTAAGGTTAATTATAATTAATTACACATCACATAAGCCTATACCAAAAGGAGGTAATTAGATGATACATATATTACTTTCAATTATTGTTCTACAAATGAATACTGGTGATATAAAAAGTAAAACGGGACAAGTGCCATCTGTAAAAATCAGTGGTTATACACACTTTATATACACCTACCACACTGCTGATTCTATAATTGATAACTTCAATATTACTCATGCCAGGGTAAAATTCTATGGGAATCTGAGTAGAAGGCTTTCTTTCAGGCTGGAGCCTAATCTGCTTACAGGAAATATAAGATATGCCTATTTTGATATATCTCTTTTCCCTTTTGCCTCTTTAAGGGTAGGGCAGTTCAAAGTCCCATTCGGTGCAGAATATCAACCTTATCCTGTAAAAAATCTAACACCCACTCTTTCAAAAGCCACTCAGCTATTTACCCGGGAAGTCATTACAGGTGATAAAGGCCTGGAATTACATGGTGAATTTCCTCACTTAAAATATGCTCTGGCTCTAATGGAAGCAGACCCTACCATAGAAAACAAAGCAATTGGAGGAATGGTGAGCATTTTCCCTTTAAGAAGACTGGTTGAATTAGGCGCAGCATATTATAATGGCGAATATTCACAAAAAGTTAAATTTATGAACGGCTTTGCAAAAATTGACCTCGGAGTGGTAGGTCTGAGAACTGAAGTTATTAAGGGCAATATTGAAAATACCGATAAAATGGGATACACCTTGACACTGTATGCTCCTATACGTTCCCAAAAGCTTCGTGGCAGGAACATAATCCCGGTTATTAAATATGGATATGCTGACCCTGATACTCATGCAGATGGAGATGCTTCAAAGGAAATCCATGCTGGCCTGCTCCTTAAATATCATAAACATTTAAAGGTTTTTGCCTTTTATGAAATTTACCAAGAAGAAACAAACGAAGTAGACAATAATCGCTTCATCGTAGATTTTAATTTTTCATTTTAGTGTAAATTTATTCTAACTAAATAATACCGAGCTCTTTCAGTTTATCTTGGGTAGGAATACCATTTTTATCCCAACCTCTAAGTGCATAATATTCGTCTAACATTTTATCAAGTATTTCTTTAGTTATTTTTAGTCCCTTGGCAGGACCAACGGGAGCCTCTTCTTCCATAATTCTGGGTGGAAGTGTATCATCTTTTCTGGAAATACCCTCCCTCACATTAAACATCCTCGTAAGGTTCCATATCCGCTCCCCAGTTTTCAAGTAAGATTCTTTATCAAATTCTAATCCGATGGCATTGTAAAGAAGCTCTATGAAGTCACCTACTCCAAAGGGAACAAAATCACAAAGGACAAGAGAGAAGCACACGGATCTTTCATCTTGCGTCTCCTTAACAAATCTGGCTATCCCTTCTGTGGAAAATCTCGGAATAAGTCCATGGAGCTCTGCAGTGGGTGTCCATGCCCTTTGATGACATCCGCCCCTATCAGCCGTAGCAAATGCAAGAGCCATTCCCCAGGATCCACGCGGCTCAACTCCAGGTAGTTCCAAACCCTTTACATGGATAGCAAACCTTTCACTACCCTGTCCTATCTTCAAAGAAGCCTTTCTCACACCTTCAGAAAACAAATCCCCGATGCCTTCCCTTTTTGCAATCTTTTTTATCAACTCAGCAGCAGCATCCACATTACCAAATTTTAGTTCTATACCATCTGTATCCTTAATAAGACCTCTCTCATAACACTCCATTGCGAAACCTATAATGTTTCCCGTGCTTATAGAATCCAATCCCAGATCATCCACAAGGCGATTCAGGTATGCAACTGCTTCAATCTTATCTATTTCACAATTAGAACCCATTAAAGCTATGGTTTCATACTCTGGTCCCTCAACTTCATTGCATGCATACTTTCCCTCTTTAACATGGGTCAATTTCCCACAGGCAATAGTGCACCCAAAGCAAGCTTTGTTACGCACCCAGATCTTTTTTCTCATGTATTCGCCTGAGATCGTTTCCGCATGCTCAAATACACCCCGAGAAAAATTCCTTGTTGGCAGAAATCCACCCTCATTGGACATCAAAACCCACATGGGGGTCCCAATCTCAGTCCGCTTCTTCATTACAGGATGGTCTTTAATAACATTCAATAATCTACTAACTGTTGCCTTCATTCCTTTTTCATCAAAGTATTCCAACTTACCCCCTGGCTTTACAACAATGGCTTTCAGATTTTTTGAACCCATTACTGCACCTGCTCCACAACGTCCAGCTTGCCTATAATAATCGAAGCCAATTATTGCATAGGTTACTAAATTTTCTCCAGCAGGACCAATAGAGCCCACCTTTGTCCCAGGATGTTTTGTTTTAAGCACATTCTCTGTCTCTATTATCCCCTTCCCCCAGAGAAATGTGGCATCTTTAACCTCAACATCTCCATTTTCTATATAGAGATAAGAGGGTTCAGGGGCCCTGCCTCTTATAATCAGAATATCTATGCCTGCTCTCCTTAAAGCAGCACCAAAATGTCCACCTACTTGAGAGTCCATATAAATACCGGTGTGAGGCGATTTGGTAACAATTGCCCATCTTCCCGATGTCGGAGCGAGTGTACCTGTCAACGGGCCTGGTATAAAAATAAGAATATTTTCTGGAGATAGTGGTTCTGTACCGGGATTCAGTTCTTCATATAGGATCTTTGCTCCGAGACCTTTACCTCCGATATAATTTTTGAGCCACTCGTCTTTTACTTGATATAACTTCTTCTTGCCTGTACTAAGATTTATATCCAGCACTTTTCCATAAAACTTATTCATGACTACCTCCTTGGAGTAATTTTAAACATACTATCTGGGAGTGTCAAAAGGTATTGACAATTCCTAAATTATGCTTTAATAAATGAATCGTTGAATGGTTAACCATAAATAAAAAGGGGGTGCACAATGAAAAAAGTCCTAAAAATAGTGGGGGTGGTGGTAATAATAGCCGCTATCGGTCTCGCTATTAATGCGGCTAAAAAACCCAAATACCAGCTCTGGCAGGTGTACAAAGACTACTTTGTAAATGCCAAATACGTAGACCTAACTCATGCTTTTATGCCGGATCAACCCGTATGGCCTGGTTTTGGAAACGCGAAATTTTACCCTGCTAAAGCAGGAAAAGACCTTGGTGACTATGCAAAGAAGGGCGAAGTATTTACTTATGAAAAACACGGCTTCGTAGCAACAGCATATTGGATTCCCACAGACCAGTATGGAACCCAGTTAGACCCACCTGCACACTGGGATGCATATTATCCCACAATCGATGAACTTCCGCCAACCTATGCGGTAAGGCCTCTTGTTGTTATCAATATTGCAGATAAGGTTGCCAAGAATCCCGGTTACCATTGTTCAGTGGAAGATATACTGGAATGGGAAAAGAAATACGGCAAAATTCCGGAAGGTGCTGTCGTGATGATTCGTTCAGACTGGTATAAGAGATGGCCTAAGAAGGAATTCTCTGATTTTCCATTCCCGGGTATTACTTTAGAAGCACTTAAATTCCTTCATGAAAAAAGGCATATCCTATTCCATGGACATGAACCACTGGATACTGACACTACACCAAATCTTGAAGGTGAATATTGGTTAATGCATAATGGTTACTGTCAGGCAGAAGGTGTAGCCAACTTGGATAAAGTTCCAGAAGCAGGCGCTCTCATTGCTATTGGATATGCCAAACCAAAAGGTGGAACAGGTGGCTATGCAAGATATATTGCCATATGTCCACCTGATTGGAAGTATGGTGTCTCTATTAAGGAGGCCTTTGGAGCTCCACTTCCAAAATATGATAAACCTTTGCATTGGGATGAAAAAGTTGGTATGAGGGTAAGATAAAAAGGAGGATTAGTATGAAAAAAGTAGCGTATGTACTAATGGTCATGGCAATTTCTGCCTTCATTACCAATCCCCTGAAGGCAGAAACCAAAGTAACCTGGGGAGGAACTTTTTATTCCTATACTTTCTTCTGGCAGAACCAGGATTTCAATAAAAATACAGAAGATGGAGATAATTTTACCTATCTACACGCACATCTCCATGCTCTTGCAGACTTTGGTGGTGGCGTGAAGGCTTTCATTAAAGCAGGAGGTTGGGGTGAATTTGGTATGCATCCCATCTGGGGAACAAAAATGGATGGTGGAACAGATCCGCAGGTTGGTGTTTTAGAGGCTTACGCAGAAATAGATAATCTCTTTGACCTTCCTGTTTCTGTGAAAGTCGGTAAATTCAACCAACTTTATGGAGATGGTGCGGTGCTATTCGACGGCGGTGAAGACGGTATACTTGGATTTAAAGCTACACTGGGTGCTGGCCCTATCTCTTTAGATATTCTCTATGATAGACTTGCAGAAGCAGGTGGAATAGAAAAAGTAGGTGCTATGGATACCCTGATAGACGACGATCTTGATCTACTGGGTGCTTATGGGACATTTTCCATGGGTGAAATGTTCTCACTTTCTCCTTATGTGTTCATGAGAATGAATGACACACCTGGACTTAAAGACCATCCCATGTGGCTTGGTGGAAGAATGGGAATTAGTCCCGTGAACTTTGCCACATTAACCTTAGAATTCACAATGATGAGTGGAAAACAGGACTTCGAGACAGGGACAGATATTAACTACAAGGGTAAGCATCTCCTTGCAAAACTTGACGCAAACGTCCCCAATGCACCGGTATCCCTTGGTGGTGCTTACGTAATGTTCTCTGGCGATGATGCCACTACCACTGAGGATAACGAAGGATACTTTGCAGCTGCGGAAAATCCATATACTTTTGGCTTTTATAAATGGTGGCCAGGATTTGGACCTGCTCATCTTATGACTACCGGCTACGGCTTCGCCTGTGTTGCTCCCTGGAATCCAACTATGAGTAACTTAAATGTGATTAACGGCTATCTTGGGTTCGCTATGAATAATTTCGATATGAGATTAGATTTCTTTAATTACTCAAGGAACTGGGTCGCTTCCGGTCAAGACAAACCTCTTGGAAATGAATTTGCTCTACATGCACATTATTCATACAAAGGTCTTATAGATCTCGGAGCAGCTGTAGGTTACTGGATGCCAGGAGACAGACTGAAAGCCGAATTGGGTCTGACAGATGACGATGCCGACAACCTTCTTGGCGGATTTGTGTATATATTCAAATCCTTCTGACACTGAACACAATAAAAAATAATAAAAAGGGGAGGTATTTCTACCTCCCCTTTTTTAAGGAGCTCCAAAAATGGAAAAAAGAGAAAGATGGGATAAAAGAATAGAATTTATTCTGGCTGCCATAGGCGCAGCAGTTGGCCTTGGTAATATATGGCGTTTCCCTTATATGGTTTATCAGAATGGGGGAGGTGCATTTTTAATTCCTTATTTTGTTGCCCTTTTTACTGCTGGTATTCCATTAATGATTCTTGAATATACCTTAGGGACAAGAATGCAGGGAGGAGCCCCTCAGGCATTTGCAAAAATATCAAAAAAATTCGAATGGGTAGGGTGGCTTTCCATAGTCCTTGTCTTTTTCATTGTTTCATATTATACCGTAATAATGGCGTGGAGCTTTGATTACTTATGGTTTTCCCTTAAGTTGAAATGGGGACATGATACTGCGAATTTTTTCTATAAGGATTTTCTCCAATTATCTGGATCTCCCTCGGTATTGGGCTCAATAAGGTGGCCAGTAATTATAGGACTGGTGTTTGCATGGCTGTCCATATTTCTGTGCATTTTCAAAGGTCCGAAAACTACCGGCAAGATTGTTTACTTTACAGTTTTAACCCCCATAGTCCTTTTAATCATCATGGTCATAAGGGGGCTTACACTTCCCAATGCTATAGAAGGTATTAAATATTATTTAACCCCAAATTTTAAGAAATTACTTGAGCCACGTGTCTGGCTTGCTGCCTATGGGCAGGTATTTTTCTCCCTTTCTCTGGCCATGGGGACACTCATTGCGTATTCAAGTTATTTACCAAAGGACTCAGATACCAATAACAATGCATTTATAACTTCATTAGCAGATGCCGGCATTGCTTTCTTAGCTGGATTTGCAGTTTTCTCTGTTCTCGGTTATCTTGCTTTAGCCATGAATACCGAAGTTCCAAAGGTTGTAAGCTCAGGATTTGGTCTTGCCTTCATCACATACCCCACTGCTATAAATCATCTCCCTGCAGCCCCTCTATTTGGAGTATTCTTCTTCTTGCTATTACTCACTCTTGCAATAGATTCAGCGTTTTCTGAGATTGAAGGTATAGCTGCAGGATTTATGGATAAATGGAAAATCAAAAGAATTCCTCTCCTTTTAGCAATTATAATCCCTGCATTTCTCATAGGATTAATATACACCACAAGGGGAGGCTTTTACTGGATAGATGTTGTAGATTATTTTGTATGCACTTTTGGTTTAACTTTGGTTGGATTTCTGGAAACTGTCATTGTAGGTTACTATTACGGAGCCGATAAAATGAGAGAGTATTCCAATAGCACTTCAGATTTTGCTGTAGGTAAATGGTGGAATATATGCATTAAGTATATCACCCCAATAATATTAGTTATTTCGTTCTTCAGTTCTATTTACAGTATTTTGAAAAAACCATACGGCAATTATCCTTTCTGGGTCACCATAGTTGGCTTCGGAATATTCATATTCTCAATAATAATGGCCTTTGTTTTACAGGCAATAAAAGGTAAGGAGGAATAAAAAATGCCTCTATCTGCTATTATAATGCTTATATTTGGCGTGCTGGTACTTTATGGTGGTCTTGCTGTGTGCATTGCTATAGCATTAAAAAGTCAAAAAAAAGGAGAAAATAAAAGTGAAGAGGGTTAAACTTGGTATAATTGGGTTTGGAACAGTGGGTCAGGGCTTTGCAGAAATTCTTGCCAACAAAAAGGAACAGATAGAGAAAAATTACAACACCGAAATCACAATTGTGGGAATTGCAGACCCAGTAAAGGGTTCAGTTTACAACAAAAAAGGAATTGATTTAAGAAAAGCCCTGGAAGCAGTTACAAAAGGCAAAAAAATTGATGATATAATAGAAGGGGAAAAGGAAATAGACAGCATATTCTTGGCTTCAAAATCCAATGCTGACATAATTGCAGAAGCAACTCCTACTAATATTGAAAATGGAGAACCTGGTTACACACATATAAAAACTGCACTTTCCAGTAGGAAACATATTATTACCACAAACAAAGGACCGATAGCACTCTTTTACCACGAGCTTAGAAAAATAGCTTGTAACAAAAAGGTTTACTTGAAGTTTGAGGGGACAGTGCTCGCAGGAACCCCGTCTATTGACTTTGCTTTAAACGAATTAGCAGGCTGTAATATTACCGAAATAAGAGGAATAGTAAATGGGACGACCAATTATATTCTTACTAAAATGGAGGAAGGAAAAAGTTATGAAGAGGCGCTAAAAGATGCACAAGCAAAAGGCTATGCTGAAGCAAAACCAGACGCCGATGTAGAAGGCTTCGATGCCCTCGCCAAAGTTCTTATCATGGCAAATGTAATTATGGGAATGGAATTGAAGAAAGAAGAAGTGGAAAGGGTTGGAATAACAGGGCTTACTCTTGAGGATATAGAATCTGCCAAAAAAGAGGGATTGAGATGGAAACTAATTGCGAGGCTCAGAAAAGACAATGGTAAAATTATCGCAAGTGTAAAGCCTGAGAAAATAGGGAAAGAAGATCCGCTATATTATATAGAGGGAGCTACAAATGGCATTGTCTTTTCCACAGATCACCTTGGTGAAGTATTTATAAAAGGGCCTGGAGCAGGGAGGATAGAAACGGGGCAAGCACTTCTACATGATTTACTTTATATTTTAAGAGAAATTTAGTTTTTATTTTTAGTAAACTAACTAAGTAAAATCTCTATATGAGAAGTGGGTATAAGTGGCTTTCAAACATAAATTACTTTTTGCTTGATTTAGATGGTACCGTTTATCTTGGTAATAGTAGTCTACCTGGGGCACTGGAATTCATAGATTATTTGAAAAGCCAGGGTAAAAAATTCTTGTTTCTTACCAATAACTCCTCTCAGACAGCTATGTACTATGTGGATAAACTTAAAAAAATGGGCATTTCCGTTTCTAATAACAACGTTTTTACATCTGGCGAGGCTACCTGTATGTTTTTAAAGACCCTAAATTCCAAACCTAAAGTATACCTCCTTGGAACTCCAGCACTTGAAGAAGAATTTAAAAAAAATGGCATAGAGTTGACAGAAGATGACCCTGAATATGTGGTTATTGGATTTGACATGACCCTGACCTACGAGAAACTAAAGAAAGCCTGCCTTTTTATCCGAAATGGTAAAAAATTTATAGCAACACACCCTGATCTCAACTGTCCAACAGAAGAAGGGCTCATACCGGATGCAGGGAGCATAATTGCAGCCATCAGGGCATCTACAGGTTTAGAACCTGAATATATCTTAGGCAAACCTCGTAAAGAATTCATAGAAGAAGCGTTAAGAAAAATCCAGGCTAAAAAAGCGCAAACAGCCATAATTGGAGATAGACTGTATACAGATATCAAATCAGGATTAAATGCAGATATAAAAACCATACTGGTGTTAACCGGAGAGACAAGACCCACTGACCTTGAGAAAACTAATATAAAGCCCCATCTCATAATCCAGTCGCTGGAGGATTTACTTCACATATTAAAATCTCTCCATTGAAGTTTAATTTTATTTAATTTATCATTAAGTATATTACAATGAAAAAGACAGCCATATACATTGCATCCACAGGGAAAAATGTGGGGAAAACATCCCTTTCTATAGGGCTTATAGGGTATTTGAAAAAACAAGGATATAAAGTTGCTTTTATGAAACCCATAGGGCAGAGATACAAAGAAATTGACGGTAAAAAGATATCAAAAGATGTACTCCTTATTAAGCAGACCTTTAATCTTGACTTTGACCCATCTCTTATGAGTCCATTTATTGTGGAAAGGGGAATTACAAAAAAATTTATCACAGGAGAATTGAAAAGCCCTCTACCGGAAATAAAAAAGGCATTTCTTGAACTTTGGCAAGATTCTGATGTTGTGGTGATTGAGGGGACAGGACACACAGGAGTTGGATCTGTCTTCGGTCTCTCAAATTCGCGAATAGCAAGGGAATTAAATGCACGGGTATTATTCATAGTAGAAGGGGGAATCGGAAGTACAATAGATTCCTTTAATCTGAATAGAGCCTTATTTGAAAGAGAAGGTGTGAAAATCTCCGGAGTTTTTGTCAATAAGGTCAAGGAGGAAAAATTAGATTCCACAGTTAAGATACTCCGGGATTACTTCAAAAAAGAGAAAATCAGATTCTGTGGTGCCTTTCCATACCAATCTAAACTCTCCATGCCTTCCATTCAACTACTTAAAGATGAAATAGGAGCTGAATTCCTCAAAGGGCCTGAATTTGCGGAGAGAAAGATGGGAGAGGTAGTAATCGGACTTAATGAAGCCCATATATTCATTGAGGAGTTAAAAAAGCACAGAGATGATATATTTATTGTCACATCAGGTGATAGATCGGATATTCTCCTTGCTTTACTTGCACTGCTTGAACGCAACAGGGTAAACCTGAGGGGTATTCTCCTCACCGGCAATCGGCCACCATCCTCTATACTCGACTTCTTCCAGGATAAAGACATACCCATCCTTTATGTGGAAGAAAACATTTTTAAAATATCCTCCCTGATTTTAAATATGAGCATCAAGATAGATCCCTTTGAGAAAGAGAAAATAAGGACTCTTGCAGGAATGTTTGAACAGTATGCGGATAAAAAGAGAATTCACGCAATTTTAAGGGCAGGAACAGCTGAGGTTAAGGAGCCCTTTATAGAGAAAATAAAAAGATTCATAAAATCCTTCCCTTTCTTTAAATGATAAGAGAGACCTTTGGTAAGTATAAGATAATCAAATGGCTGGGAAGCGGAGTGTTCGGAGACGTATATCTGGCCCTTGATACCCTTATAAATAAACAATTCGCAATTAAAATAGCCCGTGGAAAAGGAAAGGGCAAGGAACTTCTTCTGAGAGAAGCCCAATTTCTTGCATCATTGGACCATCCCAATATAGTGAGATTTTATTCTGCAGATATTATTGAAGACAAAGTAGTTCTAGCTATGGAGTATGTAGAAGGTGTTTCATTAAGAGAAAAGATTGAAAATGAAGCTCCCTTATCCTTAGAAGAGACTTTATATTATGCCCGGGAGATACTTTTGGGGCTCCAGTATGCTCATTCAAGGGGAATACTCCACAGAGATATCAAACCTGAAAATATACTGATTACACCCGAAAATAAGGTTAAAATTACAGATTTTGGTCTTGCCAGAATAATCCAGCAAAGCATACAATCAATTTCAACGGCGGGAACCCCACTTTATATGGCGCCAGAAGCGTGGAGGGGTCAGATTACAAAGGAATCCGATCTTTACAGTGTGGCTGCTATTATTTATGAAATGCTCTCAGGAAGACCTCCTTTTGTTGATGATACCCTCGAAGGGCTGAGAAACCAGGTAATGAGAGGGAAACTCTCCAGAATTCATCTTGTGGGATTTGAAGTAAACCAATTCCTCAAGAAGGCGCTTAACAAGGACCCCCTGAAGAGATATCGCACCGCAGGAGAGATGCTAAAGGAGATAGAAAACATCCTCCGCGCAAAGGAGATCCCCTTCAAACCTATAAAAATTAGTAGAGTTTCCAGCCTTTTGGATGAATTGACCGATGAGCAGCGTTTTACTGCAACCCTGGAGGATAAAAAGATCCTGGTACTGGGAGGTGCCGGCACCGGGAAGACCACCACCTTGGCTTACAGGGTAGCATATCTTCTCAGGGAGAAGGGGATAGACCCTGACAATATCCTCATTCTTACATTTACAGGCAAGGGGGTTCAGCATATTAAAAATATCCTCAAAAAACATCTCAGGGAGGAAGTTCTCAGAAATCTATGGTGTGGTACATACCATAGTATAACCATGAAGATAGTAGCTTCTGGTCATGAGAGACTATCCATTCCAGAAGAATTCACATTGATATCTCAGGATGACAAGATAAACTTGATTAAGAGAATTGCAGGTAGTGAATCCAGAGCAAAGGGGATTGAAAAGGCTATCAGCATCGCCAAAGGGAGACTTACTTCACCTGAGGATTATCTCAAACTTGCCGAGAGCAAATGGGAAAAATTCATCGGCAGGGTTTACCGGGAATATCAGCAGGAATTAAAAAAAAGAGGACTTTTGGACTACGATGACCTTATTTACTATGCAGTGGAGCTTCTTAAAGAACATTCTGACCTTAAAGAACATTTCACCAGTAGATTCAAATATGTTTTTGTAGATGAATTCCAGGATGTCAACTTTGCCCAGTTTGAATTCCTAAAACTATTACTTACAGAGGAGACACATCTCTTTGTCACAGGAGATGATGATCAAGCAATCTATGCCTTTAGAGGAGCATCTCCAGAATATCTTAGGAAGCTCCGCTCTTATTTGGGACCAGAAGAAATAATCGAGATAAGACTCACTGTTAATTTCAGAGTGCCGGAAGAAATAATGAACATAGCTCAAAACCTCATCAGACACAATTCGAAAAGGGATGAAAAGATTGTCATATCCAAAAGAAAGAAAAATGAACAAAGTGTGGTCCTCTATGCAGCACCCACTGAACAGCAAGAGGCAGAATACGTTGCAGATAGAATTGAAGAACTCCATTCTTCTGAAGGTTTAAATTACGAAGATTTTGCAATTCTTTACAGGATAAGATCAAAATCCCGTCCTTTTGAAGAGATTTTACATAAAAGGAGAATACCTTACAACATACTTGAGGGAGGAGGATTTTATGATCTGGATGAAATTCGTGCCTGTACAGCATACTTTAAGTTCCTTTTGGGGATTGAATCAAGGGAAGATATGACATTTATCTTAAGAAAATTCTTAAGATTTAATGACAAAAAGGCAAAAGCAGCCACAAAATTTTATGAACGAAAAAGAGATTTCACATTTTCTCAGCTTTTGGATGAAAATGAGACAAAAAGGCTGGAGGATTTGAGAAACTTTCTTAAAGATAAAAGGGAGGAGGGTTTCTCATACAGATCTCCTATATCATTGCTGGAAGAACTCTTCCAGTATACTGATTATTACAAAATCCTTGAAAATCCAGACTCCACAGCCCTCCTTCAGGAGAAGGAAAATATCGAAGAGTTTTTTGGTGTTCTTCAGGATTTTGAAAAGGGAAGCATTCAGGAGGTACTGACTCAGGTTTCTCTTATGCAGGAATTGGGAACTCAACAGAGGGAGTGGAATGGAGTGAAACTTATGACGGTTCATTCAGCCAAGGGTCTTGAATTTCCAGTGGTATTTCTTGTAGGGATGGTAGAGGGGGTTTTCCCGCTTCTTAAATCTCAAGCAAGAAAAGAAGAGCTGGAGGAGGAAAGAAGACTCTGCTATGTCGCCATTACAAGAGCACTTGATAGACTTTATATTACCTATCCCAAAAGACGTTTTGGTTATTATCACGAGCCTTCACGTTTTATTTACGAAATGTATCTGAAATAGGATAACCCATCTCTTCCAGTATTTTTAAAAAACGAATTCTGTTGTACCTCTGAACAATAATAAAGGGTAAATTTACAGAAAAAGTGAAGATAAATATGTAAAAAACATTTTGGGGTGTATTCCAGAAAATTGTGGGTAAGAAAAGCAATACTAAAAGTATATGGGTGAGTTCAGCTCTTGCAGTCTCTATAACAAACCTTTTAAGGTACTCCGGGTCCGTGGAACTCAGATATTTTTTGTTGAAAGCATTTACTTTGTAGAATTCACCTCCTTCGGGAAGATACTTTTTCCAGCTTTTAACACGAAAAACTCTGGCATATAGCATTCCTTTTTGTTCCCATTTACGTTCTCTGAATAAGAAATTATTGGGATTTAAAATATCATCAGGGACAAATCTTACCACATAACCAATTATGAGAGCAAAAACTATGAGATACAGAATATTTATAACCCAAAAATCCATCTTATGTAATTAATATTTTAAAGCCTGCTTGAAAATCAGAGAAAAAACAATCACAATTTTGGCAATATGCCTCTCTTAGACACCCCACCCCTATCATTTTTAAACTCTTTGAAAGTGAATACATAGAAGCGTCCTTTTGTATATTCACTAACAATGAATTAAAATAAATGCATTATGATAAAGGTGTTATTCGTATTACTTTTAGGTTTTAAAACAATCTCTCCTAACTACACAACACAGATAGGAATTGACTACATTTCTGTAACGGAAATTGCCTCCCTTGCAGAGGGACAGATATCACGTTTTGATAATAAAATTGAACTATTTTATAAAAATAAAAGAGCAAAAATATTTACCGAAACAAAACAATGTCTTGTTTCAGGTAAAAAACTGGCTCTTGAAAATGTGCTCTTTGAAGATTCAGAAATTTATCTTGATGCGGAAACATGGGCTTATATACTCTCACAGATGGATCCAGAATATACATATTACTGGGACTTTGTCAAGAAAAGATTTATCTTATCCAGATATCCCTCGAGTATTAAAGAAGTACAACTTAAAGATGATACTCTTTATCTCAGATACAATATCGACTTAAAGCCAGAACTGAAGAAAGAAGGAGATAATCTTATTCTAATTATAAATAGGGGGTTCTACAGCGGTCTTGCTACTAAGCGTGGTGCTGGAAAAGCTGTTAGAAGAATAATAACAAGGCACACGTCTCAAGGAGCAAGAATAACAGTTGAATTGAATCCTTATGTGGAGTACAAAGTTGAGGAAAAACCCGGTTCCATTTTATTGATATTTTCGGTGAAAGAAGTAACAGAGGAAGAGTACAAGAGAAAAATCCGTGTTATAGTTATTGACCCGGGAGATGGGGGAAAAGATCCGGGGGCTATATCCCATGGAGTAAAAGAAAAGGATATAGTTCTGAAAATTGCTAAAAAGTTAAAGAAAAAACTGGAAAAAGCAGGGTTTAAAGTTTACCTTACACGGGATAGGGATGTATTTGTACCTTTGATGAAAAGAGCAGAATTTGCCAATAAGGTAAAATGTGACCTGTTCATATCCCTTCATTGTAATTATTCCAAAGGGACAAGAGCCAGAGGAATAGAGACTTATTTTCTATCACAGGCAAGAACTAAATGGGAAAGGGCTGTGGCTGCATTTGAAAACTCCGCTATTAAATACGAAATAGAAGAAGGTCAGGATACCATGGATATTCTCAAGATGATTCTGGGTGATATGGCTCAGTATGAATTCTTAAAAGAATCACAAGATCTTGCTTTTTTCATCCAAGAATCTTTAGTGAGAAGAACAGGGAGGATTGACAGAGGTGTAAAGCAAGCAGGCTTTTATGTACTAAGAGGTGTTTATGCTCCATCTGTCCTGATAGAAACTGCATTTTTGTCAAATAGTGGAGAGAGAAAGTTACTGCGTGATGAAAAATTTCTGGATAGAGTTGCTGAAGGAATAAAGGAAGGGATAGTAAAATTTAAGGTGAGATATGAAAGGGGAAAATTCTAAAAGACCAATAGGAATTTTTGATTCCGGCGTAGGCGGCCTCACGGTGGTAAAGGAAATAAAAAAAGCACTACCTAAAGAAGATATAGTGTACCTGGGAGACACTGCAAGATTACCCTATGGTACAAAATCGGAAATAACAATTAAAAAATTCGCCGTTGAAGATGTGATGTTTCTTTTAAAACACAAAGTTAAATTAATTGTTATTGCTTGTAATACGGTATCCAGTGTGGCTTTGAATTTTCTGAAAGAAACCTTCCCTGAAATTCCAATTTTTGGTGTGGTGGAACCAGGAGTGAAAGAAGCTCTCAGAGTTACAAAATCCGGGAATATAGGCGTCATTGGTACCATAGCTACCATTAAAAGTGGCGCCCATAAAAAGGCACTTTTAGATGTGAAAGGAGATGTAAAAGTGTTTACAAAACCCTGCCCTCTTTTCGTACCCCTTGCTGAGGAGGGTATAACTCAGGGTAAGATAGCCAATGACGTGATAAGTATGTATCTCGGTGAATTAAAGGGAAAGATTGACACGCTTATTCTGGGGTGTACGCATTATCCCCTCTTAAAGAAAGCCATCGAGAATTTTATGGGCAGTGATGTGACCCTCGTAGACCCTGCCGTTGAGATTGCAAAAACTGTAAGGAATTTCCTTGAAAAAAATAACCTCCTTAATGAAACGGGGGGAGATTTGAACATACATCTTACGGATGTTCCACCTCACTACAAGGAGCTTATTGAGAGGTTTCTGGGTCAGAAAGTAAACGAAATTTTTCAGGTTGAACTAACAGGATGTGAAGGAGTAATAAAACTATAAGCTTAAGGAGGGAAAATGGAATTTAAAGAAATAGAAAGAATTATTAAAGAGAAAAATATAGATATGGTGGACATAAAATATGTAGACCTGAGCGGAAAATTGAGGCACGTAACAGTTGATGCAGAGTATTTCAAAAAAGTTGTTGAAAAGGGAGTTGGGGTTGATGGTTCCAGCGTACCCGGGTTCAAGACCGTGGAATCCAGTGATATGAGACTGAAGCCAGACCTCAACACATTTTTCATAGATCCCTTAAGACCCAATATCCTTTCGGTGTTTGGGGATATCTACCTCTCTGGAGAAGATCATAAATATGAGGATTATCCCAGATATATTTTGTTAAAAGCTGCTGAATATTTGAGAAGTAGCGGCATAGCCGATGATATTTACATGCTTCCAGAACTTGAATTCTATATATTTGAAGAAGCTGAATTTGATGATTCTTATTTCTTTATGGATTTCATGGAAAGTAAAAGAATCAAATCGTACTACCATGCCGCAGAACCCTATGACAGATTATTTGAATTGAGAACATTTATGGTAAAATCGCTTCAGGAAGCAGGCATTAAAGTTAAATACCATCATCACGAGGTTGGGGGATTGGGACAACACG
>Ga0190329_1000244_pt1 | contig 16432 bp, 14 predicted proteins | sample 48720423_MG_FD_161655 | JGI IMG/M metagenome (GOLD analysis project Ga0190329, IMG submission 161655) | Hydrothermal vent sediment bacterial communities from Southern Trench, Guaymas Basin, Mexico - 4872-04-2-3_MG | ecosystem: Environmental > Aquatic > Marine > Hydrothermal vents > Sediment ... | reverse complement strand
TTTAATGTGCCGCGCGAACCCGGCTTTAGTGACCTGCTTGTGGGTCATCAAGCCAAAGCATTTGAAACCCAGATAAAAAATCTTTATCTTTTACCAGCTGGAACCCGTATTCTGCCATCTCTTGATCTCTTCAATCCCGTGAATGTTGATAAACTTAAAGAAAGGATCAATCATCATTACAATGTAGTAATCGTTGATACTCCACCAATTCTTCCTGTTGCTGAAGCCTTGAGCATCAGTTCGCTTTCAGACGCCACCATTCTGGTTGTTAGATCAGAGTATACCGATAAAAATATTCTGCAGGATGTGGTACAACAACTTAAAAGGAGCAATGTGAATTTCCTGGGTGCTGTGTTGAATGCATTTAATTTTGAAAATTATGGGTATTATGCGAGAAAATACTACTACGAATATTATGGACGCTCTGATGTAACCAAGAACACCATATTTAACAAAATTATAAATCAAATTAAAAAATTTAAAAAAAGGGAGCGTAGATCATGAATATGCTTCTAACACTTTTGTTTCTTCTCCATCCTGGCGATGCAATTGTTTTGAAATTTCACATGTATCCGGAATTAAACGATACAGCTGTGGTTGATATCGATACCACCATGGAACTTCCCCTTATAGGAAGACTTAATGTGAAAAAGTTTGAAGTCGATAACCTCCGTGATACTCTATACACTCTTTACAGCCAATATCTAAAATCTCCTACTTTCACTGTTACTCTGCTTTATAAAGTTTCGGTCTTCGGAGAGGTTATGAGGCCTGGACTCTACTATGTATCCCCGAGTGACAGGGTATGGGAAGTAATTGCCAGAGCGGGAGGACCGACAAAGCGAGGGAATATTAAGAAGTTGAAAATCAGGCGAAAGGGGGAAATATTGAATATAAATACCTGGAAAGCCGTCACAGAAGGTAAGTTACTGAAAGAGTTAGGCGTAGAATCTGGAGATGTGTTTGAAGTACCTAAAAAGTTCTGGCCAACTCTTGATGAGATATATAAGGCAGCCACCACAATAGCGGTTATTTACACCATTTACAAAGATTTGAGTTCTGAATAGAGAGGAGAAGGAGGTATGGTAAGCAAAATAAAAGATAAAATCGTTTCGAGACAGGCTTATATAGGCATAATTGGCCTTGGCTATGTGGGACTACCCCTTGCCCGTGAGTTCCTAAATGCAGGCTTCAGTGTGCTTGGTTTTGATATTGATCCTGTTAAGGTTGAGAAAATAAATCGTGGAGAGAGTTATATTAAACATATAGAGAGTGGGTTTATTGCTTCATATGTCAAAACAAACAAGTTTTCAGCTACAGATGATTTTACACGTCTTAAAGAGGTAGATGCTATTATAATATGTGTTCCTACCCCCCTTGGAGAACATAAAGAGCCTGACTTAACCTTCGTTTTGAATACTACGAAAACTATAGCAGAGAATTTGAGAAAAGGGCATGTGGTGGTTCTTGAAAGCACCACTTATCCTGGCACAACTGAAGAAGAGCTTCTTCCCATTCTTGAATCCACGGGCCTTCGAGTGGGCAAGGACTTTTTCCTGGGATTTTCTCCGGAACGCGAAGATCCAGGGAATAAAAAATTCAGTACCCGAACGATTCCGAAAATTGTAAGCGGAGTCACTGAACACTGTCTTGACATAATAAAGACCCTTTATGACCAAATTATTATCCAAACGGTTCCTGTGAGCTCACCAAAAGTTGCAGAAGCAGTAAAACTTTTAGAGAACATTTACAGAGCAGTAAATATTGCCCTCGTCAATGAGCTCAAAACAGTGTTCGATCGAATGGGGATCGATATCTGGGAGGTAATAGAGGGTGCCAAGACAAAGCCATTTGGCTATCATCCCTTTTATCCTGGTCCTGGACTCGGAGGGCATTGTATTCCAATAGATCCTTTTTATCTTACCTGGAAAGCAAAAGAGTATGATATTAGCACAAGATTTATAGAACTTGCAGGAGAAATCAATACATATATGCCTTATTATGTGGTGGAAAAAACGATAAAGGCTCTAAATGCACATGAAAAAAGTATCAAAAGAGCTAAAATATTACTTCTCGGACTGTCCTATAAACCAGACATTGATGATCTTAGAGAAAGCCCTGCATTGAAAATAATGGAACTTTTGATAAAAGAGGGGGCTGATGTAGGCTACAGTGATCCTTACTTTCCAGAATTACCCCCCTTAAGAAAGTACAAATTTGACAAAAAGTCTGTAGATATTACACCCAAAACATTAAAAAAGTATGATTGTGTAATCATAACTACCAATCACTCCTCCTTTGATTATGACATGATTCTGGAACATGCCAAACTGATTGTGGATACTCGCAACGCACTCAAGTTAAAAGGTATTGTGAACGGAAAGGTCTTTAAAGCCTGATCACGTCTTTGCAAAAATCAATTCAATTCCTGACTTTGTAATTTTAATATCTGTAAGTTTTACACTTTCTCTAAGAGGTTTTGTACATGAGTCAAATATTTGAGATTTTTTAATTGCACTTTCAATATCTATGATTACAAGCCCCTCTCTAAATCTCACAACACCTTCAGTCTTGGCCTCAAAGGGGGTAATAAAACTTTTAACAAAAGGCATAAGAACCTTATTCAGCTTCATCTTCACCAATATTTCTTTGTGTTCTTCATTCCATACACCTGGCTCAAAGGATAATTCCGCCCGGATCTTAATAAAATTTACTCCCTCTATTACAAGTTTCCCTTTTTCTATATCCAGAGCAGGATTATCTAGGTATGCTTTAAAGTAAAAATCTGTCAAATACTCCAATAAATCTCTGGGAATTTTAATGATATAAGGGGGCTCTAAAGAATTTATTTTTTCTATAAGATACCCTGTAGTAACCTTCAGTATATCCTGCATATCCTACCTTCCCTATTATTAATCTATACGTCTAAACACTGCAATAACCTTTCCAAGGATATAAAGTCTCTCTTCACTTGATTTTATGGTAATAACATCAAATTCCGGGTTCTCAGGTACTAAATCCACTGTATCCCCCCTTTTTTCAATTCTTTTAATCGTCACCTCCCCATCTACAAAAGCCACAACGATATCATTGTTTTTAATCTGCTCGTTTAATTTTACAATTACCACATCGCCGGGTAATATACCCGCATTCTTCATACTTTCACCCTTTACTCTTAAAGCAATAGTACCATCAGCATTACGTACAAAAAGTGAATCCACCGCTATTGTGCCTTCCACATCCTCAAAGGCAGGAATTGGAAGACCTGCCTGAACTTTTCCAATTATGGGGATGATATTCAGATTGGAAAGTTTTAAAGATGTTAATTCTATTCCTCTGGTTTTCCTTGGAATTTTTTTGATGTATCCCTTTTTTTCAAGCGACTTAAGATGTTTTTGAACACTTGCTATATTTTTTATGTCAAGGCCAATACCCTCGGCAATTTCTCTAAGTGTAGGAGGAAATCCTCTGGTAAGAAGAAAATTTTCAATAAACCTTAAAACTTCCCTCTGACGATTGGTTAACTCTCTGGTATTCATTTGAATACCATTATAAACTTACTCACGAATGAAATCAAGAGCATAGAGGGAAAAACAACTATATGAGATAACGTAAATATAAATATATTGCGGAAATTACAATGCTTATAATTGTTACTGGAACACCATGTTTCAAATAGCTTTTAAAAGTTACAGGTGTTCGTGTTTTTTCAGATATACCAGCAACAACAACATTTGCAGAGGCACCTATCAATGTTGCATTCCCTCCAAGGCAGCTACCCAATGCAAGAGCCCACCATAAAACCTCGCTATTGGGGTAGTGTATCTTATTAATAATAGAGAAAGTCACAGGTATCATGGCAGCTACAAATGGAATGTTGTCTATAATCCCGGATATTACAGCAGAAGTAAAGAGGATAATGAAAACCAACAGCTTAAAATTTGAAGTTATGTTCAGGATCCGCTCCGAAACCATTTCCATAATTCCAGCCTTTTCCAGGGCACCTACAAGGATGAAAAGCCCTGCAAAAAAGAAAAGAGTCGTCCACTCCACCTCTTTCAAATAATCTTCAGGATGTGCCTCCGTCAAAATAAGGAGTAAGGAAGCTCCAAATAAAGCTACTATTGAGGGAGGTACATTTAAAAGACCATGAGTAAAAAAACCAAGTAGTACTATTGTGAAAACAGACAGGGTCTTCTTTAAAAGGCCCAAATCTTTGATGGCTTTTTGCGGTTCAAGGCTCACAATTGCAGGGTCAAACCTTCCTTTAAGAGAAAATCTGTTTCCAACAACAAATTTAAAATAAAGTATCACAACTATTGAAATTATAATTACCACGGGACCAAGATTTATGAGAAAATCAATAAAAGATAAGCCAGTAGCGCTACCAATCATTATGTTAGGTGGGTCTCCTATAAGGGTAGCTGCACCACCTATATTTGAACTTAATATCTCTCCCACCAGGAAAGGATAGGGTGATACACCTATCATATCTGCCACCAGTATGGAAACCGGCGTGATCAATAGCACCGTTGTTACATTGTCAAGGAGAGAAGAAACAACAGCTGTCAGAATGAAAAACAAAAGAAACAATATAAATATATTTCCCTTTGCAACTTTCACCGATTTTATAGCCAGAAATTCGAATAAGCCGGTCCTTTTGAAAAAGGAGACCATAATCATCATACCAAGTAATAGCCCCAGGGTATTAAAATCTACAAAATTCCAGGCTTCTTTTGGAGTCAGGAATCCAAGTATTACTAAAATTGTAGAGAAAAAAAATACAATAGAAGTTCTATGCCATCTTTCAATAATTATTAGTACATAAACGAACAAGAAAATACTAATCAGTATCAGTTCCATATAACCTACCTATTAAATCGAATCTGGAGACTATGCCCTTATATTTACCATTCTCAATAACCACAATACCAGTTATGTTTTTGCGATGCATATAAAACATTGCCTTAAGAATAGAGTCTTCAGGTTCAACATAATCAAATTGTTCTCTCATTATATCGTGCGCTAGAAATAAGCTTTTGAAATAACCTGAAAAAACCTCACTATCAAGATACCCAAAGGTTTTTACAAAATGGAAATCAGATAGATATTTAAAATAATCGGGAATAAATGGATCTATAAGGTCTTGAATGTAAATGACTCCTTTCACAATCTCATTTTCCACTACAGCAATCACTGGAGCTGCTTCTTTTATCATATACAATGCTACATCTCTTAAAGTATGAGATTCAGAGACTGGAGGAACTTTCCGCATCACGTGTTTAACTAAAATAGTACGTTTATATTCTACTGACATGTTTTAAATTATAGTGGAGAATCCCGGTATTTAAAAATTAAAGGTTTTCTCGCAATCTTAAATCTTCAATCGCAAACCTGACTATCTGGGCATCTTCTGCATCCGGGTTTATTTCTAAATATTTTTCATAAAATTGAAGTGCTTCTTTGAACTTCCCAATTTTTTCATAGGTTACTCCAAGATTATAAATTGCAGGGGCATAATGAGGATAAAGCTCTAAAGATTTCTTGAAGCATTCAATTGCCTTTTCTCTGTTATTCTGCATATAATATGTTCTTCCAAGTTCATTCCAAGCTCTCCAATCCCGCGGGTATTCTCTTAAATATTCCTCCAGAAAATCCTGAGCTTTTTTGTATGTCCCGCGAGCTAATAGGTCATTTATAATGTCTCTTACTTCTCTCCATCTCTCTTCTGTGCTGCTTGCTCCTCTACACAATTTTTCTCTCCTTCTTAGAGCAGCCTCTTTTTCATTGTACGAATAAATTTTTCTTTGGAACCATAATACTTCCATAAATTTTTCAACTTTTTTAATATCCCCTTTTTTTATAGAAATAGTGATACGCATTCCTCCATCTAAGACTATTTGTAAACTTACAGGCACGTAAGTAAAATAAATGATAAGGAGCACAAAAGTAGCAAAAAACAAGCTTATAATAATGTAAAAATTATCAACGAAAAGAGCAGTAACGGAAAAAACTAACGCTTTAATAAGAATCCAGAAAATTCTTTTCTTAACTAATTGTATATATAAAACATTTTTAATTGGTGAAACTAACAGGAAATCTTTAAGTGTATTATGTCCTGCAGCAACTAAAAATTCCTCTTTAAATAACCCTATAAAATACCTTCTAATTTCGCCCGGGTCTAATGAATTCAAACCATTAATATTCCCAATCTTAACTTTAAAATTATTGAATAATGGCCTTTCCATATTATCTTCTTTTTAACCGCTTAATTCTTGCCATATAAAAATGTCTCTTTCATATTATATATTGCAAAATTTTTGGGGATTGTTCTATGTTGGTATTATTTAATTATTATCCAGAATTTTGACGGAAGGGTTGGAGGAAGTAATATTTTTCCTGTTCCTTTTAATTCAAAACTTATAAGGGAAGTACCTTTCTCATCAATAATTTCCATAACTACATCATTGCAATTATTCAACAGCTCCACTTCAAGGGCTTTATTTTTCAAAGTCCTTATATCAATAACTGACTTTTCTCCTTTTACAGTGATCCCCAAACGATTAGCATAACGGGGACTTCCTGCAGCTTTTCCTCTTACAGAACCTCCATATACAGGCTCTCCCTTGTAAATATCTTGCATTCCAAATTCTACTTTGATTGCAATTTCTGATTCTAGAATTTGTTCAAAAATTTCATAAAGTGCACCTTCGGCTTGCTCAAGTTCAAGTTCTAGAAGTCTGAGTACTCGCTCGAAACATCTTTTACAAGAAAATAAATGTCTTTCCTTTGCTGGATCTATTCTTTCTCCATCAAGAATCCTTAAAATATCCTCTCGATTCAAATGTTCATCCATTTGTTTTCCTCCATATTATTAATAGCAATTTTTCTGAAATTCGTTCGCAAAATTTTCCCATAATTTTATCACCCTGTTTCTAACATCCTTTATACTTAGCTGAATCCTGCTCTTTAAATTCCTTCTCAGTGCCTCTGCAGAGTAAAACCTGGACTTTATGTTAAAGCCTTTTACCATCAGTTCCTTCTGAAGTTTCACAGGAATTACCCGCAGGAAGATATACCGGTCTATCTCGTTGAGATGATTCAAAAATTTCTCAAAAAAGGCGAGAGGTTTATTTTTTCCGTATTTTTCATATAAGAAAGCAAACAGATACCTATCCAGCGCTTCCTGTTTCTTTTTTCTAAAAGCACTCTGAGAACTGAACCAAGTAACCGGATCTATAGGTTCCATCACATTGTAAGACATAATTTCAGAAATCTCCAGGGGGTATGATATATAGAGCACCATTTTATCCATAGTGGGTAGATATTCGAATGCTCTTTTCAACCTCTCTCTGTCCAGAAAATTAACAAAAAATTTTTCTTCCCTATCTTCTATATATTTCCATTCTTGATTTTCTTTTAATTCGAATTCTAACGGCATTTTTTTGGCTTTTTCCTTGGTATAATATATGAGTTTTTTAAATAAATAGTTCCTCAGAGAACCCCTGGAGGGGTCATACTTTTCTATTATACCTCGCTCTTTAAAAACTTCGTAGTAAAAGTCATGCAAGAGATCTTCAGGAGTAGTATTTATTTTGTAAGCTATATGTGTCGCAAGGTTCCTGAGGTGAGACAAATAGTTTATATATATATATTCCATAACTTCATTTTTGCGAGAAATTAGGAAAGCCTTCACCACTACCAAGTCTCTAATTATGAGCATACAATAATCTATAACCTGTTCCTGTGTTTTAAATTTTTTAAGAGACGCCGCCAAAAGGGAGTTTGTAAATTTTTCTATCTCTTTCTCTACATCAGCGTATTTTATTTCAACTTTAAACTTATCACAGTAATGTTTAAGAACCTCACCTGCGACTTTTTTTATTTCACTTATACAAATCACTTTTCTATTCTCACTTCTCTTTAAGCAGTAAATATGAGCACGGAGGCAGCTCAATGGAAGTATCTTTGTAAACTTTACCTGATATCAAATCTACTAAGGGAAATTCCAAAGAAACATGTTTTAGTGAAACATATCTTTCCTCCGAGTATGGATTAACAATAATCAGAAGAGTACTATTCCCATATTTTCTTTCAAAAATAATCACATTTGCATCATTATATAAGCAGTGAAGAGCTCCTTTTTGCAAAATATTAACTCTTTTCCTTAAAGCTATCATACGTTTTTCGAAACTCAGAAGTTCTTTTTCCCGGCTATTTTCATTCCAAATCATACATCTCCTGCAGTCGGGGTCGTTACCCCCCTCCATACCAATCTCATCCCCATAGTAAATTGTTGGAATCCCGGGAAGTACATATTGTAAGAAGATTGCTACTTTCATTTTAGATATATTACCAGAAAACTCACTTAAAATCCTCCGGGTGTCATGACTACCCAGCAAATTCCACGAAGCCAGGACCATGGGGTAAGGATAGTTTATCGTGTAGGAGAAAATTCTTGAGTAAAAAAGTTTAACATCAGGATTATCCACCTTTAGTAAATCCAAAATGGCGGTCCTGAATATATAATTCATAACACCATCGAACTCATTACCTCTCAGCCAAGGTGCAGCGTTTCCCCAAATTTCTCCTACAATATATACATCTTTTTTCAAAGCCTTTAGTGTTTTCCTGAATTCTGCCCAGAACTCATGTGGTATTTCATTGGCAACATCAAGACGCCATCCGTTTATTCCCATTTTTACCCAGTATTTTGCAATATCAAGGACATATTCTTTTACTTTTTGATTCTCATAATTGAACTCGGGAAGGTCCCCGAATCCCCACCAGCATTTGTAATAATTTTTGGGAGCATCCTCTGGGGTGAATTTATCCGGGAAGGGCCACCTATACACTGTATACCAATTATAATAAGGTGATTTATTTCCTTTAAGTCTAACATCCTCAAAAAACGGATGATTATCAGAGCTATGATTGAATACACCGTCCAATATGACCTTTATCCTGTGTGCCTTCAGGGAATCAATAAGTCTATCAAACGCCTCATTTCCACCAAAATTGTCGTCCACATTGTAATAATCTGTTATTTCATATTTATGATTTGCAGGTGACTCAAATATAGGATTGAGATAAAGACAATTAACCCCAAGAGAATCCAGATAATTGAGTTTCTGGATTATTCCCTCCAGATCACCTCCATAAAATACACTCCAGCCCCATGGAGCAAGAACTGGTTCATATTCCCATTTTTTAGTTCCCGGTGGATCATTATTTTTATTACCATTAAAAAATCTCTCTGGAAAGATCTGATAGATTATCGTACCATAAACCCACTGAGGAACAGGTGTGATTAAAGATTTATTGTAAACCAAAAAAGTATCAGGCCAAAAAAAGCTCTGAGTTCCATCTATTAATTTGAATCTGAATCTGAAAGGAATAAATGCTGGCACCATCCCATCCCAGTATTCATAAGTACCATCATCCCAAATAAGATCAAGTTTCACAGCGGTATCCGCATAGTTTATATACACACTATCGACATCGTTCGCAAAAAGTTTTAATCTTATGTATAAAAATCTGTCGTCCAGTGGTACTAAAAAATAAATATTTTGGGGAGAGAATTCTATACCCTCCCTCAAGATTATGCCATCACCTCTTTCAACATGTACACCTGATTCCTGGGGGAGCACAACCAACACTGAATTTAGGCCTCCAAATCCATCAGGTACATAACCCTCGGACTTAGGATCTTCGTACCACTTTGAGTCATTTACCACAAACTTGTATTCATACCTTCCTGGTTTTAAATAAAGCATCAATTCCCAGACTCCATCGTTGTCATCATCTTTCATAGGATTTGCTGTAGTGGACCATCCGTTGAATGTGCCTGCAAGGCTTACCCTCTTTGCATCTGGGGCCTTAAAATAAAATTTAACGGGTATTAATTGACTTTCTCCTATAATACACAACAATACCAGTAACTTCATTAAACTAATTATAAACTCCTACCTATGGAATTTAAACTACTCTCCCCTATATTTCATTAGCATTTTTCTAAAATATTCGTTTTTAGGATCAAGTTTTAATGCTCTTTCTTCCAGTTCAATTGCCTTTTTTTTGTCTCCAAGTTTGTAATATATAAGCGCTCCAGTATCCAGAATATTGGCATCATCAGGCCTTAAGGCCATTGCTTTGTCTATAAGTTTTTTTGCCTCTTCAAGCCTTATATCACGAAGCCCCATAAACCACGCAATATTATTGAGAAGATCGGGGTCATTGGGGCTTTCCTTCAATGCTTCATCCATAATTTCAAGAGCTCTAGAATATTCAAGTTCTGCAAGCTTATTTTTTCCTTCCTTTTTTAATCTATCTCCGATTCTTCCATGGGCATCAATTAAAAATGTTCTTTTCCAAATCTTATAAATCCTTTTTAGTTCCTTTATGGGATTAGGGTGATCATCCACCCTTATATCTACATATCTATCATTATAGCCAGAATACCCTCCACCTTTTCTAACCACAAGTAAAGCAGCAGATTGCTTCCCTCTTCTATCACCCCCTGCAGCTTCTCCTGCTTCTAATGCTCTAAGAAGTCTGTCTGCCAGCTCACCCTTTGCTTCAAGAAAACTCCTTTCCATAGCCTTCACAACCTGTTCTCCAGCAAGAATATTCCCCTGAATAGAATATCCTGGGCCTATTATATGACCGGCCCAGTCCATACAACCCTTTCCTGTATAAGCCGCACTTTCTCCGCGGACATTTACAATACCTACCTGTCTTCGCTCCCTTAATGTATCATTTTCAAGGAGAATATTAAGAACCTCTCGAGGTGAGTATCCTTCTTTTAACAATTCAAGTCCCCGGGGGCCAAATGTCGTATTCCCCCAGGCCTGAGTCGCGATAGCCCCAATCTCTGCCCGGGCATAAGGAACGACAGCTCCTACAGCAAGAAATTTGGAAGCCACGGCCACACCTATCTCTCCCGTTAACGTATCCACTGCTACAATAGAAAAGGTTCCTGATGGAGGATTTGAAATGAATATACTCACAAACAGAATTAGACTGAACATCTTTACACCTCCTGAACAAATGTTAAAACTTGACCTGTGGATTATCAACTTTTATTATAAATAGCTTATGGTTGAAAAAATCAGGAAATTGGTAAATTTTATAAAAAAAGAAAACGGAAGAATTGCCCTTATCTCACACATAAGCCCAGATGGAGATGCAGTTGGTAGCCTGGCAGGGTTCTATCTTTTTCTCAAAAAATTAGAGAAAGATGTAGATGCAGTGCTAAAAGACGATGTTCCTTATTTTCTGGATTTCGTACCCGGGATCAAGGAAATAAAAAAGAATTTTGATGGTAAATATGACATCATATTCCTTTTAGATGTAAGTGTATTTGAAAGAACAGGCTTTGAATTACCAACTCCTGCTCCTTTAATAATCAGGATAGACCACCATATTTCGGGTAAAGTTTACTCTGAATACGATCTTACAATACCCGAGGCTCCCAGTGTAGGAAGCCTTATTTTAAAAATCATCAGAGAGTATGATGAAAAACTTCTGGATCAGGACATTAAAATTGCTCTGTATACAGCACTTTTGACTGACACTGCATCTTTTAGACATGCCAACTCCTTTAGGTGGGCATTTGAAGATGCTCATTATCTTGTCAGTAACGGCCTTGATGTAACACATATTGCCAGTATGGTCTTTGAAAGAAAACACCTAAAAACTTATAAGTTACTGGAAAAGGCTCTTTCCACTTTAACACTGGACGGAAACATTGGTTACATTATTATAAGAAAAACTTTTTTTGAAGAAGTAGGGGCAAATCTCGAGGAAATTCAGGGTTTTGTCAGTTATCCCCTTTCTATCATTGGTGCTGATGTAGGAATAAGATTCTCTGAACACCCGGAAAATTTCTGGAGGATTAGCCTTAGGGGGAAAGGGAAGGTTAACCTTGCTTTAGTGGCTGAAGAACTTGGTGGCGGAGGGCATTTTAATGCAGCTGGATGTCGCCTTGTGGGTAGAGAACATGAAGTAGTGCAGAAAGTACTTGATACTATTAGAAAATATATGACGAAGTCACCTTGATTTTCCATGCCTTTTAAAATAAAATTTTTCAATAAAAAGGCGGCATAAAATGGGAGAATTGATTTTTGAAAAATCAAAGCCTGGAAGAATAGGATATACTTTACCGGCACTATCTAAAAAAGAAAAGGTAGCGCTGAATATTCCTGAAGAGCTCCTAAGATCAAAAGAGCCTGAACTTCCGGAAGTATCGGAGGTAGATGTAATAAGACATTTTATTAACCTATCTACACTCAATTATCACATAGATAAAGGACTTTACCCTCTGGGTTCCTGTACAATGAAATACAACCCAAAGGTTAATGATTATGTGGCTTCTCTACCGGGATTTACAGACATCCACCCTCTTCAGCCCGAAACTACTGTACAAGGGGCTCTGAGATTAATGAAGGAGCTGGAGGAATACCTTGCCGAAATCAGCGGCATGGATGCAGTATCTTTGCAACCTGCAGCTGGAGCACATGGTGAATTTACAGGAATTAAAATTATAAGGAAATATCATGAAACACAGGGGAATCCTCGAAAATATGTCTTGATTCCAGATTCCGCTCACGGCACCAATCCCGCATCTGTAACGTTATCCGGTTACATTGCTAAGACTATAAAATCCAATGAAAAAGGACTCATAAATCTGGAGGAGTTGAAAGCAAATCTAAATGAAGAAGTAGCTGCTTTTATGGTAACAAATCCCAATACGCTTGGCCTCTTTGAAGTGGAGATTATGAAAATTGCAGAAATGGTTCATAGTGTCGGCGCATTGATGTATCTTGATGGTGCCAATATGAATGCTTTTATTGGGCAGATAAGACCTGGAGATACAGGCTTCGATGTAATGCATTTTAATCTACATAAAACCTTTTCTACTCCTCACGGAGGGGGAGGGCCGGGAAGTGGACCTGTAGGTGTTAAAAAATTTCTTGAACCATACCTTCCTATTCCAAGAATTATAGAAAAAAATGGCAAACTTGTATTATCTTATGACTTTCCTGATAGTATAGGCAAAATACACTCGTTTTACGGAAACTTTTTGGTTATGATAAAGGCTTACACCTATATAAGGATGCTTGGTAAAGAACATATAAGAAGGGTTAGTGAAGATGCCGTGATAAATGCTAATTATTTAAGAGTAAAATTACAGGAGCATTACGATTTACCTTACAAATCCATTTGCATGCATGAATTTGTACTTTCAGGAAAATTCTTGAAGAAATACGGTGTAAGAACACTGGATGTTGCAAAAAGATTGCTGGATTACGGCTTCCATGCTCCGACCATCTATTTTCCCCTAATTGTTCCGGAAGCACTGATGATAGAACCTACCGAAACTGAATCCAAAGAAACTCTTGATGCTTTTGCGGAAGCGATGATAAAAATTAAAGAAGAAGCTATCAATAATCCTGATATTCTACATGGAGCCCCTCATAATACTCCTGTTAGAAGACTTAACGAAGCACTTGCAGCGAAACAGCTTAAGGTAAAATGGAGTAAGAAAAAATAACCTTTTATTATTTTCTTCTACCCACAGGATAAATATAAAGAGGTTCTTCCTGAATTTTTAGGATATTTTTGACCTTTTTATCATCAAAGGCACCCACTGCAACTGTTCCCAGTCCAAGAGCAGTTGCTTCTAAATATATATTTTGGCCGATATGACCTGCTTCCATGTGAACATACCTTATACCTCTTTTTCCATATCTTTTTGTAGTTCTTTCATATTCAGCGGCAATTACTATGCTCAAAGGCGCCTCAATCAGCATCTCCTGCCATAAAGATGCTTCGTATATCTCCTTCCTTAAGTCACCTTTGGTCGTAAGCTCTAAACTATGCTCATAGGGCAAATAATGGTACACTCCAGCCTCAAGCCCCTCGACTGCTCCAGCGATTATGTAAATTTCCATTGGATAAGTAGCTCCTGCTGAAGGGGCAGTCCTTTTGCCATTGGGGCTTGTAACCCCCTGGGCTGCCCAGAGAAGTTGTGAAACCTCTTTGATTGTGAGTGGAGAATCAGCGTATTCCCTAACGGATCTTCGCTCATTGATTACCTCTTCAAGACGTCTTTTTCCCAGTCTATCTGGTTCAGGTAGTTTAATCATCTTTAAACCCCCTCGATTTATTATTGTGAAAATCAGCAATATTCTCCACACGGGAAAATTTTAAGTTACGATGGATTTAGTGTCAAGTCTGAAGTTTGGCAAACAGTGATTAGGCCCGTTTATATTATCCTCCATTCTAACTTTCGAAAGGCCCAATTGGGTAAAGAATTATTTATTCTCTTTGTTCCTTTAAATTTATACTTCTACTCGGTTTGATCCTACCACACGTTTCTTCCTCAAATGTAGCTTTCTCACAGAGTTTTTATCCAGTCCAGTGGCATTTTGGAGGGCTTTCAGAATTCCGCCTTTACTAAAATCGAAAATAAATGAGACCTTGTTACCTTTTATTTCAGCATTTTCCAGATGGGTCTCAATACCTTTACAAGACATGTTGAGAATATCAAACTCCACAATTGATTTAGAATATTTAGTCCAATCTGGTTTATTGAATACTTCTTCTATTTTTTTGAAAACAAGACCTTGGGGACTATGCTCATTCAACACCTTAAGAGCTTTATCTTTATTTAATTTTTGTACCGTCTCAAAATAAAGTAGCTCCTCATCACTTTCAAAACCGAGAGGGAGCGGATTAGGCAGAGAAATATGGGGCCTGGGTACAAACCCTTCAGTATATCTGAGGCGCAGTCCACTTTTGCGTAATATATGAATTATTATTCTTGCAATATCACGCTGAGACAAAAATCTGAATTTCTCCCCAAAAGCGTATGTTAAAAGATACCGATAATATTCTGTGGGCTTTTTTTCTTCAAGTTCTATCTGATATTTTCTATCTTTTCTAATTCCTTTTCGGCATAATTCATATCCTTCTCTAAACCAGACACCACATCCAAGACATTTTTCTTTCATACAATCTGGCGTCATCTCCATTTTTAGAGATTTTTTATATTCCTTCAAGAGAAAGGGTTTGAAAACCCCGGTATTAATTACTTCCCATGGTAAAGGCTCCTCAGGGCTCCTCTTTCTCGTGTATTTATAGGGGTCTATACCTGATGTATGGAATGCCTTTTCATATTTCGAAAAGTCGAAGAACTCTTTTCTAGAATCAAATATTGCTCCATTTCTATATGCAATTTCAAGCACCTCTGCAAGTTTCTCATCTCCTCTCCCAAAGACCCCTTCAAGAAAACTCATGTAAGGATTGTGATGGGTGATTTGCACACGCTTTGATCTTCTGAATGCGTCCTTAATCTGTTTGATTTTTTCCAAGGAGATTTCAGGAAGTTCCTGATCCATCCATTGGAAAGGAGTGTGAGGTCTCGGAACAAACGGAGAAATGGCAGCTTTAAACTTTAATTTACGAAATTTTTTCTCAATGTCCTTCAGAAAATCTATGAGGGCATTAATGTCTTCCTCCTCTTCTTTCGGAACACCAATCATAAAATAGAGTTTAACATGTGGATATTTATACTTTTCTGCCAGCTCAATTGATCTATATATAATTTCAAGTGGAACATTCTTATTTATAACTTTGCGGAGTTTCTCGGTAACAACCTCAGGTGCCAGTGTAATGCTGAACCTTCTCAAATCTTTCAATTCTTTAAGCATACTCTCGTCAATAGCATCAATTGGAAGGGAAGGAAGAGATACAAAGGTATCTTGCAGTTCTTTCCTTATCCATTTTATTGTTTCTATTAGATATGGGTAATCAGAGGAAGTAAAAGCCAGAAAGCCTATATCCTCGTAACCGGTTGATTGTATCCCTTTTTTTGCAAGCTCTATAATCTCTTCCGGCATCCTGAGCCTTATAGGCCTGTAAGTGAACCCACCCTGGCAGAATCGACAACCCCTTGTGCACCCTCTCATTATTTCTATTACATATCTATTGTGGACTATATCAATGGATGGAACTATTTGAGCCACAGGGAAATACTCTTCTTTAAAAGAAGCTATCCTTTTTAAAGTAGTATTCTCAAGTTCAGGAACAAAAACTCCTTTTATACCAGTAAGCTCCTTATAAAGTTCATGCCTTTTTATTTCTCTATTTTTATAAGCCTGTAAAGGTGGGATAAGCTCTTTCACCACTTCTTCTCCATCACCGACTACAAAGAAATCAACAAAAGGAGCCAGCGGTAAGGGATTCAATGAAGCAGGCCCCCCCACTATAACGAGAGGATGACTCTCATTTCTATCCTCTCTTCTCAATGGAATTCCAGATAGCTCTAAACCCATCAAAATATTGGTGTAATTGAGTTCAGTGTGGAGAGAAAAACCTATTACATCCATTTGATTCAAAGGGGTATATGTTTCAAGTGTGAAAAGAG
>Ga0190329_1000238_pt1 | contig 16695 bp, 18 predicted proteins | sample 48720423_MG_FD_161655 | JGI IMG/M metagenome (GOLD analysis project Ga0190329, IMG submission 161655) | Hydrothermal vent sediment bacterial communities from Southern Trench, Guaymas Basin, Mexico - 4872-04-2-3_MG | ecosystem: Environmental > Aquatic > Marine > Hydrothermal vents > Sediment ... | reverse complement strand
ACCCTTAATTTGATTGCGGGAATCTTTAAATATAACAAGAACACTAACCACAATTGAAAAAATTCAGTTAGGAAGAGGAGTAGGTAGTTGATTGGGGCATCACGAATTTTCCAGACAATTCTTCCTCTCCCTTGTGTACTCCCTCTAACATCATGAGATGTCTTAGGAAGTTATTTTGGAGGTGTAAAAATTGCCGATGTATATCATAACCCATAAGTGGGCCCCTGAAGAGCTGACAGCTGCAATGAAGGAAGCTGCTAGATTCTTTGAATCCGTTTTGGTTGAGGGCGCGGAACTTCCTAAAGGAGTAGAGTTTTTGGCCAGTTATAACTTCGCTGATGGTTCATATACTATCTGGAAAGCACCAAAAAAGGAAATACTTGAAAAAATAATGGAAGACTTCCCAGTTTTCAAAAAGGAAGCAGAGATCGTCGAAGTTGTTCAGAGTTACCCGCCTACCATGGAGTATATTGTGAGGATATGGAAGATGCTCATTGCCTTCGCTCAGAAGTGAGCCAGATTTTTGTTTTTCTTTTTAATTTTCACGCTATTATAGTTTTTATCGTTGAAGAAAGTTTTATATATTACTAATATATTACTGTCAATGACTATAAAATTGTGGTGATCCACATGTGTAATGATGTATCATGCAAACCCCCAGAAGATGTACCTCCAAACTGGCTTCGGCTTCGTAATTTTGTTAGAGCTTTACGCTTTCCAACTAGATGGCGGATAATTAGATACATTGGCAACGGAAGTAGAAGTACAAGGGAAATTTATGAATATCTAATTAAAAAAGGAGAACAATTAACAAAATCTGGCTTATATTATCATCTTTCTGAACTTAAAAATGCAGGTATCATAGAAGTCGCTGGGTATATAGAGGAGGGTGCCGGAGCGCCAGAGAAGGTATGGAGATTAAAGACGAAAAAAATAGTAATAAACCTGTTGGAAACAGAGGAGGGTGATTAAATGAATTGCACTGCACTCATTATTAATATCATGGCTATCTTTGGTCTTTTGATAGCATTTGCTAAAGACAAGGATAAAGCCATACAATCTCTCAAAATAGCTGGGAAATCTTTCATTAGAATGCTTCCGATGATTTTTATAATTATCATTATCATTGGTCTACTTCTTGGATTTGTGCCGCCAGAACAGATATCGAGATTTATAGGGGAACAATCGGGAATTAAAGGAGTATTGCTTGTTGGTGTAGTTGGGGCATTGATGCATATCCCGGCTTTGCTGTCCTTCCCTTTGGCAGCGTCTCTCCTTTATAATGGCGCCTCAATTAGTGCAGTAGCTGCATTTATAACGACATTAACTATGATTGGAACGATTACGCTTCCGCTAGAAATAAAAGAGCTTGGGAAAAAGATGGCCATTCTTCGTAATGGATTGAGTTTTGTTATTGCAATTATCATCGCCTTAGTTATGGGGGCTATTCTATGAGAAAGGATAGAAAACAACAGAAGAGGAAAATACCTAGGGATTGGATTTTATTAGGGTTAGTTTTAATAATCTCCATAGTTCTTTTGCTGATTTTTCCAGATAGAAAGGAAGCAGTAACTACTGTATCATGGAAGTACTTCATTGAAATGATTTCAATACTCCCTGCCGTAATGGTGTTACTAGGTCTTTTTACTGTATGGGTTCCAAAAGATATTGTCGTGAAATACCTTGGGAGTGCATCTGGTCTAAAAGGTATTTTCTTTGCTATAGCTCTTGGCACGTTGCCAACTGGCCCTCTTTACATTGCCTTTCCAATAGCTGCTGCCTTACTTAAAAAAGGCGCTAAGATATCTAACATCATCATCTTTCTTTCATCATGGGCATGCATAAAAATCCCTCAAGAAATGGTAGAGTTGCAATTCCTTGGATCAAAATTCATGGTAGTAAGACTTGTTTTAACAATTGTTTTTGTAATTATCATGGGGATATTCATAGAAAAAATAATCGAAATGAACTGATCTTCTCCCCGCCCTAAAGGTGGGGCTTTCATATAGTTAGTATTAAAAACAACCGGCCCTTTGTTTATTGAGTTAGGGGAGGAGTCTTTTTGCACTTTGAGCTTCATATTAACAATTCAACAAAGCTCAAATAAAGAAACCTTTTTAAATGAAGCTGCTTAGCCCATGGTGGACAAGGGGTTTACCCAATGAATCCCGCTAATGAACGTGGAGGTGGGAGGAAATGGCCACATTTAAACTTGTAATATCTGACACAAAAACTGGTGTTGCAAAACAGATTGAGATTACTGGGGCTGAAGCAGATAAATTGATTGGTTTGAGAATAGGTGACGAGATAGAGGCCAAAGAACTAGGATTCAACTTGAGTGAAATCTTTGGAAGTGAAATTCCTGGTGATGTTAAGCTCAAGATAACTGGCGGAACTGATAAAGATGGATTTCCCATGAGGCCTGATGTTCATGGTCCAAGAAGAGTTAGAATTCTCGTTTCAAGAGGACCTGGATTTAGGCCTCAGGAGAGAGGAGAGAGGAGAAAGAAAACCGTTAGAGGGAATACTATAAGTCCTGAAATCGCCCAAATAAATGTTAAAATAGTCTATCCATGAGGTTTTCTTCCTTTTTATCTTTTTTCTCGAAAACCTCGGCCTTTAGAGGGGGTAGGTCACTTAATTTGCTTCTTATCAATTAATTTTAAAAGCTCTTGTGGTAAGGTTAATAAGGGAAGATAAATCCTTACTTTTGGAGGCGAGGAAGATGGCGAAGAAAAAGTTTAAACAAGCTGAGGTTAATATTGGTATGGTTGGTCACGTTGATCATGGCAAAACAACATTAACGAGAGCTTTAACTGGTATCTGGACTGATACTCACAGTGAAGAGCTCAGAAGAGGCATCACAATCAAGATAGGCTTTGCTGATGCTGAAATAAGAAAATGTCCCAGTTGTGGTAAATATTCCAATTCTCCAAAGTGCCCATACTGTGGAGCTGAAACTGAGTTTGAAAGAAGGGTTTCATTTATTGACTCTCCTGGTCACGAAGCTTTGATGACTACAATGCTTGCAGGGGCTTCTTTGATGGATGGGGCAGTTTTAGTTATTGCAGCGAATGAACCTTGCCCAAAGCCTCAAACAAGAGAGCACTTGATGGCCCTTCAGATTGTTGGTAATAGGAACATAATAATTGTCCAAAACAAGATTGAGCTTGTAACAAAAGAGCAGGCTATAGAGAACTATAAGCAAATTAAGGAGTTTGTTAAAGGTACCGTGGCAGAAAACGCTCCGATAATCCCAATATCAGCTCTTCATGGGGCCAACATTGACATATTGATAAGTGCAATAGAGGAGATAATCTCAACTCCCAAGAGAGATCCAAATAAAGCCCCAAGAATGCTTGTTTTAAGGAGTTTTGATGTTAACAAACCTGGAACTCTCCCCGAGAAACTTGTAGGTGGAGTTATTGGAGGATCCATTATTCAAGGAAAACTTAAGGTTGGGGATGAAATAGAGATAAGACCTGGAGTTCCATATGAGGAGCACGGTAGAATAAAATATGAATCTATAACTACAGAGATTACTTCACTCCAAGCAGGCGGAAAATCTGTGAAAGAAGCATATCCTGGGGGTTTAGTAGGTGTTGGAACTAAGCTCGACCCTTTCTTGACTAAAGGAGACCTTATGGCAGGGAATGTTGTAGGAAAGCCTGGAAAGCTCCCGCCAGTATGGCAAGAATTACGCTTAGAGGTTCATTTATTGGAAAGGGTTGTAGGAACTGAAGAAGAGCTCAAGGTAGAACCCATAAAGAGAAGGGAAGTTCTCCTCCTCAATGTTGGAACAGCGAGGACAATGGGCCTTGTTACAGGCCTAGGAAAAGATGAGGTAGAGCTCAAGCTTCAAATTCCAATATGTGCAGAACCAGGAGAAAGAGTTGCAATAAGCAGACAAGTAGGTTCAAGGTGGAGACTCATTGGATATGGATTTATAAAGGGATGATTTCTTCTTTAAATTTTGTGGTGAGTTTAATGAAAAAGTGGCTCGTTATCCCTGACACAAATTTTCTTTTGGTTCCAGGGCAATTTGGAGTTAATATAGTTGGTGAGCTTCAGCGCATACTTGATGTAAATTTTGAAATAGCAATCCCAAATGTCGTAGTTGATGAATTAGAGGTTATAGAACGCAAAGTTAGAGGGAAGGACCTCATGGCTGTTAAAATGGCCAAAAAGCTTGCCAAAAAGTTTATTGTAATAGAGATGGGTAAATTTGGAGAAAAACCCATAGATCAACAAATACTTGAGTTTGCATCAAAAACATCAAATGTTATTGTATGCACTAATGACAGGGCGTTAAAGAAAAAACTCCGGGAAAATGGAATTCCTGTGGTTTATTTACGTCAAAAAAAGATTCTGGAACTTGAGGGCATGATTTCATAGACCTAGCTCAATGAAGGAATATATAGAGAAAGATATATAACTATATTTAACCTTAATTCGGTCAGGTGTTTAAATATGCCTTATGTAGAGAAACTTGAAATGAGGGGCTTCAAATCATATGGAAGTAGAAAAATCGTAGTTCCTTTTTCTAGAGGATTCACGGCTATAGTGGGAGCCAATGGAAGTGGGAAGAGTAATATTGGTGATGCTATTCTCTTTGTTCTTGGTGGGTTATCTGCGAAGGCCATGCGTGCTACTAGGATTGGTGACTTAATATTTGCAGGCACCAAAGAGGAAGCCCCAGCTAAATATGCCGAGGTTGCAATGTATTTTAATAATGAAGATCGGGGTTTTCCAATAGATGAGGATGAAGTCGTTATAAAGAGGCGTGTTTACCCAGATGGTAGGAGTGCTTATTGGTTGAATGGAAAAAGGACAAGTAGAAGCGATATCCTCGATGTTTTAAGTGCTGCAATGATTTCACCTGATGGGTATAATCTCGTCCTGCAGGGAGATATAACAAAGTTCATTAAAATGAGTCCAACAGAGAGAAGAATGATAATAGATGAAATTTCTGGGATTGCTGAGTATGATGAAAAGAAGAAAAAAGCAATGGAAGAACTTAAACAGGCAGAAGAGAACCTTGCGAGAGTAGATCTCCTGATCAGAGAAGTAAAAACTCAACTGGATAAGCTCGAAAAGGAAAGGAACGACGCATTAAGGTATCTTGATCTAAAAGAAAAACTCGAAGTCGCAAGGACTACACTTCTTGCAGGAGAAGTTAAGAGGTTGCAGAACCTTATTGCTGAGAGCAGGGCAAGAGATGAAGAAATCGAGGTTGAGATAGAGCGCATAAATGGAGAACTAGAGAATATAGCAAAAGCGATAGTGAAAAAAGAGAAGACTCTGAATCAAATAGAGAGGGAACTTGAAGAAAAGAGTGAAGATGGCATACTGGACGTGACAAAGAAGATAAGTGAGGTAACTTCTCAAATAGAGCTTGCTAAAAGGAACATTGAATTAGCTAAGAAAGAAATAAGTGAAAGCCAAAGACGGCTTGTAAAGGCCAAAGAAGATTTAAAAAACGTTTCTGCAGAGATAGAAAAAGGCAAATCTGCTATTGAAAGATGGAAGAAACGGAGGGAAAATCTTATCGCTGAAATCCAGAAAAAAGAAAAGGAGAAAAATGAATTAATCCTGAAGCTCGCTGAGATAGATAAGAACTTCACTATTGCAAAGCAAGAGTTGGATAAAGTTGAAGCAGAACTTGAAAATGCAAAGAAAACTCAGTACTTTAAGGAAAGTGAAATCACAAAAATTACAGAGGAAATAGAGCGGATTAAAAGTAGAATTTCCCAGCAATCTACTAGGCGCCTTATTCTGAAGAGTAAACTTGAAGAACTTAAGACAGAAATAAATGTTAAAAAATCTGAACTTTCAGAGATAGATTCAAAAATTGAAAAAGCAAGTGTAAGACTGAGAAAAATTGAAAAAGAACTTGAAAAAGGCCAAAAGAAGTTGGAAAAAATCGTCCCAGAGATTAAAAAACTTAATGAAGAGCTCATCAAGGCCGAGGCTCGAAAAGAGGTAAACCAAAATAAGACACTTGAAGCAATTAAAAACGCTAACATCCCCGGAATTTATGGTTCTTTAGCTGAGCTCATTAGAGTTAGAGATGATACCTATCTTACTGCTGTGGAAGTTGCTCTGGGCTCTCATGCAGGCAATGTTGTGGTGAAAGATGATAAGGTGGCGGAAGAAGCTATAAGGTTTTTAAAACGAAATAGGCTTGGAAGACTAACCTTTTTACCCCTTAATAAGATAAAACCGAGAAAATTGAATGGAGTTTCCAAAGGTATGCCAGTTATGGATGTCATTGAATATGATCCACAATTTAAGAACGCTGTTGCATTTGCTGTGGGGGATACCCTAATAGTTAATGATATGGAGGAAGCAAGGGATGTTGGTATTGGCAAAGTTAGGATGGTAACCCTTGAGGGAGAGCTTTTAGAGAGAAGTGGAGCCATTGTTGGGGGATATTACCGGCCAAGAACAAAACTTGCTATCAACACTGATGAGATAAAAATGGCATTGGCTTCTCGTGAGAAGGAGAAAAATGCTTTGGAATCTCAAATAAACGCCCTTAAACTTGAACAAAGGGGAATTGAGAGGGAATTGTTTGAACTTAGAGTGAAGAAGAGTGACGTTTCTAAAGACTTACAGATGATTCAAAAAGAAATGGATAGATTTTTAAACGAGGATAAGGCCCTAAAGGAAGAGATTGAAACTGGGGAGAGTAGGTTAAAGGAACTTGAGTCCGTCATCCATCAAACAAAAGGAGATCTTGCAAAGCTTAGTGGAAGAGTGGAGAGACTTGAAAAGATAAGAAACAAACTCAGAAAGGCCCTAGACAACCCCGAAGCTAGAGAGCTCAACCAAAAGATAAGAGAGGTTGAACATGAGATAAGCAAGCTCAGGGAAGAGCTTAGTAAAGTTGAATCGAGACTTGAGAACCTTGACATAAGGATTAATGAGGAACTTATCCCAAGAAAAGCTGACCTTGAAGAGGAAATTGAGGGCATTGTCAATAGAATAAATGCTTTCAAGGCCAGTATCAAACAAAACGAAGAGGACATAAAATCACTGCAAGCCCAACTTAAAGAACTGCAAGAAAAGGAGCAAGCTGTAAAAGATGAATTAAAAGCTTTAAGAGATGAGAGGGACAGACTTAGGGAAGAAATTTCTCAAATGAGAGAAGAGAAAGAGAAGTTGAGAGATGTCTTGCAGAAACTTAGGTTGGAAGCTAACTCTCTCAAGATAAAAATGGCTCAATATGAATCCCAGCTCAGGGAAAAAGAGGGTGAATTAAAGCACCATGATGTTAAGGTTGTTAAGGAAATTCCAGAGGATCTTGAAAAGCTTAGGGAAGAAATCGAACAAATGGAAGATGAGATTCGAGAACTTGAGCCAGTAAACATGAAGGCTATTGAGGACTATGAGGTTGTTGAAAGGCGCTATCTCGAACTTAAATCAAAGAGGGAGAGACTTGAGGCTGAAAAAGACAGTATTATTGAGTTTATAAATGAAATAGAAAGCCAAAAGAGAAATGTGTTTATGCAAACGCTGAATGCAATAGCTAAAAACTTCTCAGAACTTTTTACAAAACTTTCTCCTGGAGGAGAAGCAAAGCTTGTTCTTGAAAACGAAGAAGACCCCTTCAGTGGGGGTTTGGACATAGAAGCAAAACCCGCTGGAAAAGAAGTGAAAAGAATCGAGGCTATGAGTGGTGGAGAAAAAGCATTGACGGCCCTGGCATTTGTGTTTGCTATACAGCACTTTAAACCGGCTCCATTCTATCTCTTCGATGAAATTGATGCTCACCTTGACGATGCAAACGTTAAGAGAGTGGCAGATCTTATAAAAGAGGCCTCAAAAGACAGTCAGTTCATAGTTATTACACTGAGAGATGTCATGATGTCAAATGCAGATAAAATAATTGGTGTTTCAATGCGTAGAGGTGTCTCAAGGGTTGTTAGTTTAAGCCTTGAAAAGGCCATGGAATATTTGGAGAAAGCGAGGGCAAAAAATGCCAATGCCCTCGGGTTGTAGGTGAAATGAGATGGAATACAGGAGAGAAGAGGAAATCACACCAATTGACATCCTCTTACAGCTTGTGACAATGGGAAAAGTTGATCCCTGGAATATTGATATAGTGGATATCACAGAGAAATATATTGAGCGTATAAGGGAAATGCAGGATCTGGACTTGAGGGTATCTGCAAGGGCCATTTTGGCTGCTTCAATCCTCCTTAGAATGAAGACCGAGGCCTTGCTTTATACCAAGGAGGACGATGGGGAAGAACAAAAAGAGGAAGAGAGAATAAGAGTAGATGTTGATCCTTACGTTCCACCCCTTAGAAGAGCAGAGCGTTATTACACTTTGGATGATTTGATAGAGGCCTTAATGGATGCCCTTGAAGAAACTGAGAAAAGAAAACCCAAGAAGAAAAAGGAGGTTAAAATTGAAGAGGAGATATTTGTTGTGGATGATTTTCGTGTAGATATAGAAAAGCATGTTAATAAGCTCTATGAAATAGTAAGGGAGCTTTACTCGAATACCAGGGATAAAATAGCTTTCTGGGAGCTTGTTTTTGATCCCAGTCCAAAAATAGTTGCAAGGACCTTCCTTTACCTTCTTTTCCTAGCGAATATGGGCAAAATTGAACTAATTCAAGAGGAACCCTTTGGAGAAATATTCGTTGTCCCCATGGAGAATTGAGAAACCAGATCTCTTTCCTTCCTCTTGACCAGGCGAAGGGTTATAGTTAGGAAGGGCAAAATCAAGTTTTTTTGTTTTAAAAACCGGTTGATGACTCTCTCTTCTGCGTATTTGATGACCAGCATTAAGATACCTAAAAAAGTTTTTGATGGTGCCGGGGGCGGGCTTTGAACCCGCGACCTCCCGGTTTCTCAGGCTCCCCCGAAAGGGAGCGGCCCTATGAGCCGGGCGCTCTGACCAGGCTGAGCCACCCCGGCACTTTCGCATATACCTCTTTGTGTTTTATTTTTAAATCTTTCGCCGTTGTTAAATGTTTTCAAGAATGAGCTTAAGGAGTTTCCTATCATTTACAGCTACTATGTTTAGCTTTTCGGATGCATTTAGATTAAACCTAAGTTCTCTCCCCTTATCGTCGGTTACAATTGCTCCGGCTTCTTTTGCAATTATGTAACCTGCTGCTATGTCTGTAGGCCGAACATAATTTCTTATATCAATTACTCCATCTAAAGACCCCCTAGCAAGATATGCCAGCTCTATTGCAATGGCCCCTAAGACCCTAGTTCTCCGAACTTTTTCAACGAGTTTTGCCCCTCTATTTCTGGTGTAAAAACTTATTGAGATAGAATTCTCATTTAAAGGCCTTGTTCTTATCCTCTCCCCATTTAAATATGCTCCTTCATTAGGGATGCCCTCGTAGACATTTTTTGTAATAAACTCATAAAGCATTGCGTATAAAGGCTCACCCCCCTTGAACACTGCAAAACTGAAGCCAAAAACTGGAATGCCATGGATGAAGTTAAAAGAACCATCAATAGGGTCCACAATGACATAGTATTCGCTTTCATTATTTATGCTCCCGATTTCCTCACTTATGATATTTACTCCAAGTGGTTTGAGATACTCTAAAACTATGTCTTCGGCCATTTTATCAACGAGTTTTGTTTTGTCCCCACTGGGGCTAAACCCAATAAACTCTCCAGCCTTTTTGTGTCCGAATAAGGGCATGATTTCTTTTTCAATATCCTTTGCAAGGTTAAGGGCTATTTCATTCCATTCATACATCTTTAAACCCCCATAAGCATTCTTAAAAGGTTTCTAGTCCCCGGGGCAAAGCCAAGGATAAACATCACCATTTTGATAAAGTCCATAAGTTCTTTATCGCTTTCCGTCTCTTGCAAGTATTCCATGAGGTAAAGAGCTACCATTAGTACTGCAAACTTTAGAAAATACATCACTGCAGCGGTTCCTGTAATGTCCATCAAGTATCTTGGAAGAACATGCTGTTCCCAATACCCCATGAAATCAACACCAACAAAGGTTGTTGTTGCATCATAAAAGTGGGCGTAAAAGAGGTAAGAATTCTTTTTAACCAAACGAAGTTTTATTGAAAGCAGATAAATCGTCATGAGGGCTATTGTGACGAAGGGGATGAAGTATTTTAGGGCATCAAAGTTGAACTGGACTTTTTCGAGATTAAACAGCAAAAGCAGAAGTTCTCCTCCTACAAGGGCCCATCCAAAATAAAGAAACACTTTCCTCCAGTCTTCAAAGACTTTGTGGGTTATTAAGAGGGATGAGAAGGTTATTATAAACACAAGGAAATAAATTCCAGGAGTGACTGTGAGGTAACTTCGTGGGATTATAGTTGCGTCGGTCAAAGCTCTTCCAAAGGCCCCTAAAATCATGTATGGTATAAGGGCCCTGAAGAATGCATTATCATACTTTATGCCAAGCTTTTTCAAGACTTTATACACTACAAGGGCCGCTAGACCCAAGATAATGGCATATGTAAGGGTATTAACAATATTGTAGCCTTGATTATACCGTATCGGGTCTATGAAGTATTTTTGAAAGATCTCGTCAATTCCCATTTAACCACCTAGGGAAATATTGTAAGAGGAGTTAAAGCTTTTTCTTCCAATTATTTTTTAAGCTTTGAGAACTTAAGAATAAAGTGGTGATGCTCGTGCATTTAATGGAGTTACCTAGGGAAGTTCTTCTGGGGGAAGACTTGAAGGATAAAGTCAGTCAAGTGGCCAAAAGATTAAAATTAGGGGAAAATGTGTTAATTCTCTATGGACCGAAAACAAAGGAGATTGCCGGAAAAGATGTTGAAACGCACCTGAAGAATTTCTTTCATGTGAAAAACTTGCTCATAAAAGAAGCTTCAATGAAAAATGTTCAAAAAGCCCTAGAAACTATTAGAAATGAGAATATGGACTGGGTTCTAGGAGTTGGAGGAGGAAGCATAATCGATGTGGCCAAACTGGCTTCATTTAAAGCTGATGTCCCCTTCATAAGCTTTCCTACAACAGCTTCTCATGATGGGATAGCAAGTGCAAATGCCTCCATAAGGGATCTTGAGGCCAAGACATCGATAAAGGCCCGGCCACCGGTAGCTGTTATTGCAGATGTTAATATTATAAAAACAGCGCCTTATCGTTACCTTGCTGCGGGAGTTGGGGACATGATAAGTAACCTTACCGCAGTAAAAGATTGGGAGCTTGCCCATAGAATAAGGGGAGAGTACTTCAGCGAATATGCTGCCTCATTGTCTCTTATGAGCGCCAAAATGGTTATCAAAAATGCAGACATTATAAGGTTGAGCAATGAGGAGAGTGTTCGGAAAGTAATAAAAGCTCTAATTTCAAGCGGTGTCGCAATGAGCATAGCAGGTTCATCAAGGCCTGCCAGTGGAGCTGAACATCTATTTAGCCATGCATTGGATGCAATAGCTCCAAAACCTGCATTGCATGGAGAACAATGTGGGGTCGGAACAATAATAATGGCCTACTTACATGGTCTCAACTGGAAGAAGATTAGGGAAACCTTAAAGAGGGTTGGAGCACCAATTAATGCATATGAACTTGAGATCGATCCAGAGTTTATAATTGAAGCCTTAACTATTGCTCACACTATTCGGCCTGAGAGGTATACAATCTTAGGTAAGGACGGCCTAACAAAGGAGGCCGCTGAAAAAGCAGCCAAAATAACTGGAGTAATATGATCATACTTCATAGGAGGTGTTAAAATGACAATCACGTTGGTTGGGGAAAAGCTTGCAAAACCAGGAGTTGAATTCATTTATTATGGGCCAGCTGACCCATGTAAAAGTTGCAGGCTTGCAAGAGTTTGTGTAGGAAATTTGGAGCCAGGAAGGAGGTACAAGGTTGTACGGGTTAGGAACATAGAGCACTCATGTCCACTACATGAGGGTAAGGTTAGAGTGGTTGAGGTTATTGAGCCAGCAATAGAAGTAGCAATGGAACCACGACTTGCAATAGTGGGTTCAAAAATAAAATTAAGCTTTGTTGAATGCAGTGATCCTGAAAAACAGGCCCTTACTAGGCCAGAAGGTCTATTTGAGGGCGATATCGTCAAGATTCTTGAAATTTCAGATGATTTTGAATGTGATGAAAAGCACTACAAAGTTGTCCGTGTTATGCGGGAAAAGGAATGATCACTTCTTCTTTTCTATCTTTGTAAATGCTATTATCTCTTCTCCAAAAGTTTTCACTTTATATGCTCTCATTTCTCCACGGAGAAAGAATTTTATTGCTTTCATGAGCTTTTCTTGTCGTCTCAAAGCTTCTTGAGCTTTTTTAACACTGATTGCTTTGAATCTAATTTTCTCTCTGGGTCTTGTTTGGGCAACTTTTGGAATATCCACCCTTGCCACTACTCCAATCTTTGCATATCCTCCAGTAGTCTGTCTATCTGCGAGCATTATGATCGGTTTTCCATTTTTTGGTACTTGAATTGAGCCAAGGGGGATTGCATCTGTTATTATGTCCGCTCCTTTATCAGAGTGCTCTATCTTTGGCCCTTCCAGACGGTAACCCATTCTATCGGATTCAGAAGTTACAGTATATTCTGATGTTAGGAAGGTCTCTATGCCTCTTTTGGTGAAGTGTTCCTCTTGGGGGCCAAGGATAACTCTAACTATATTTTCCTTTTCATATTTTGGAACAAAGTCTTTTGGCAGCTGTTTTCCTTCTTTACCAGTTAAAATTGCATAACCAAGTTTAAGCCTATCTCCGGAACTTAGGGCTTTTCCAAAATTTGCTCTTAAGTATGTGGAACAACTGCCTAAAATTGATTCACATGCAATTCCTCCGGCAAACGCTATATAGCCATACATTCCGGATTTAAGGATGCCTATCTCAAGTATATCTCCTCTTTTTGCCCAATAGCTCCTCCATGCTTTTATTGGCTGGCCATTAAGCTTTACTTCTACATCTCCACCTACTGCAAAAACCGCCGAGGAATGCAACTTTATGGTGGGCCCTTTTAATACGAACTCTAGGAGTGGAGTGTTATCTTCATTACCTACAAGATAATTTGCTAGTCTTGCAGAAACCTCATCCATCACGCCACTAACGGGAACTCCAAAACTTTGATATTTACTTCTTCCTAAGTCCTGCACTGTAATTAAAGAAGGAACATTGACGAGTTCTATCATCTTTCCTCTCCCCATTCATCTTTGTAAATCTCTTGAAATTCCTCTTCGCTTATAGGAACAAACTTCACATAATCTCCAGCTTTTACAATGCTTGGAGGTTTTTTATGGGGGTCAAACGTTTTTAAGGGAGTTCTGCCTATGAGTCTCCATCCTCCGGGGCTTTCTATTGCGTACCATCCTGTTTGTTTCCCAGCTATACCCACACTTCCAGCAGGGACTTTTAAACGGGGTTTCTCAAGTCTAGGTGTTGCTATTCTATCATCCATGCCGCCCAGATATGCAAATCCAGGGAGAAATCCGAGCATATAGACTCTATATAGTGGTTTTGAGTGAATCTCTATGACTTCATCTATGGTGATATTGTTGTATTGAGCAACGAACTCTATGTCTGGGCCAAAGGTTCCTCCATAGACAACGGGTATTTTAACTATTCTTTTTTCTTCTTTCTTAGGCTCGGCTGATAAAAAAGGCTTCAGGGCCTCTACTATCTCAGAGTAGGAAATCTTAATAGGATCATAATACACATAAACGCTTGTGTATGTGGGAACAACTTCAACCAGCCATTCTGGAGAGGCATGCTCTATTGTTTCCGCTACAGCATGCACTTTTTTGTTTACCTCTTCGCTAATTTCACTGCCGAAGATTATAGCTATCGCTGAATCGCCAGCGGGTTTGAACTTAGGGAGCATTTGATCACCGTATCAATTCTCTCATCGGGACTATTTTAATTCCTTCCTCTTCGAGACATTTTCTTAGATAGGCTGTTATCTCCACGGCTTTTGGGTTGTCTCCATGGACGCATATTGTATCTGCTTTGAGTTCAACCCACTCTCCATTGATCGCTTTTACTCCCCCATCCTTTACCATGGAGATAACTCTCTCGGCTATTTCCTCTTTATTATGGATTACCGCACCTGGTTTTCTTCGTGAAACGAGGGTTCCATCAGGGTTGTAAGCTCTATCGGCAAAAACTTCATGGGCAACTTTTAGTCCCATTTCTTCTGCAATTTCTAAGGGTTTTGACATAGAAAGCCCGACGAAGATTATGTTTTTATCAAAATCAGCTATTCCTTCAAGAACACCTCTTGTAAGTTCTTCATCTCTAATGAGAGCATTATAAAGAGCTCCATGTGGTTTGACATGCTGTAATGTTAATCCTTCAGCTTTCACAAATGCGTATAAGGCCCCAATCTGATACAGGATATAGTTTCTGGCCTCTTCTCTTGTAATGCCCATATATCTTCTTCCAAATCCCATAAGATCAGGATATCCTGGATGAGCGCCAACTTCAACGTTCATATCTTTTGCGACTCTCACAGTATTCCTCATTACTAGGGGATCTCCTGCGTGCCATCCGCAGGCAATGTTGGCTGAGGTTATGTACTTCATAACCTCTTCATCGAGACCTAGCTTATACCTTCCAAAACTTTCCCCAAGATCTGAATTAAGGTCAATTTTCATAGTTTTTCACCACTTCATAGATGAGACGATAAACCTTTAACTCTTTCTTCTAATTAAACCCCATGTTGATTATAGATGCAGCCATATTTATCCAGGGTATTGATGTAGAGGGCATTACAACTCCAAAAGTAATTGAGGAGGTTAAAGACCCAGAATCGAGACTTTTACTGGAAAGTCTCATTAGTGCAGGCAAAGTTAGAGTTATGGTGCCCTCAAAGGATAGCATTGAAAAAATTAAAGAAAAGGCCCTCGAAACTGGTGAACTTGGAGAATTAAGTGATGCTGATATTGAAATACTGGCTCTAGCTTATGAACTTAAAGGAGAACTTTTTACTGATGATTACAACCTCCAAAATATTGCGACTCTTCTGGGTCTAAAGTTCAGAACATTGAAAAAGGGGATAAAGAAAGTGATAAAATGGCGTTATGTCTGTGTAGGATGTGGGAAGAAGTTTGAAACTCAGCCTCCTGATGATGTTTGTCCTGATTGTGGGAGCAAGGTTAGGCTTCTTCCCAAAAAGAAGAGGAAAAGGCGTCAGCGCTCATAGGGTTCTTCATCAATCAGCCCAAGTTGGTCATCATCCGCTATTATATTATCCCCTTCTTGCCTTTTAACTTTCCCTCAAAAACTTTATAAGTAATGGTACCATTACTAGGTAATGGGGGCATTACCTATGTTGTTTGACCCAAGGCCAAAGGAAAAGAGGGAAGACATATTCGATAGGGAACAAGAGATAGAAATGATAAAGAATTCTGCTAAGGAATATCCGATTACCCTTATCCTGGGAATAAGGCGGGTAGGAAAATCCTCTTTACTCAAAGTTGTGTTGAATGAGTTGGAAAGCGGTGTATACATAGATGTAAGGAAGCTTCATTTTGATTCTGGAGGGTGGATAACAAATGAGTCTCTGCTAAAGGCCTTTGAAAATGGATTAAACTCTCTTAGCCATCCCATAAAAAGGGAAGTCTTTCAGTACCTAAAAAGGGTGAAGGGAGTATCAATTGCAGGACTTCAATTGAGCTTTGAACCTGAAGTCTCACTCTCGGAGATTTTGGAGGCATTAAATAAGCGCAGTAGGGTTATTATAGCCTTCGATGAGGCCCAATATTTGAGGTTCTACGGACGGAGAGGAGGAAAAGAGTTCTTAACCCTCGTGGCCTACGCATATGACAATCTGCCAAATATAAGTTTTATCTTCACAGGTTCTGAAATAGGACTTTTGCATGATCTTATTGGCGTTTCAGATTATGAATCTCCACTGTATGGTAGGATATATAATGAGATCACTATCTCTCCCTTTTCCAGAGAACTCTCAATTGAATTCTTGAGACAGGGATTCGTTGAAGCAGGAATAAAAATAAGAGAAGAGGAAATAGAACATGCTGCAGAACTTTTAGGTGGAATTCCAGGGTGGTTAGTAGAGTTTGGATACAATTACATAAAAACGAAAAGTTTTGAAAACGCTATAAAAGGGGTAATGCGGAAAGCAGAAAAATTCCTCGAAGGTGAGTTAAGAGAACTTGAAAAGCGGAGTCCTAGGTATATCTTAGTGTTAAGAGCTATTTCAATGGGGTTTGATAGATGGACACTCATAAAAGAATTCTTGGAATCTAGGAGTGGTAAAATACCAAATTCACGATTGGCTGCTATCTTAGAGGCTCTTCAAAAGATGAGTTGGATTAATGCGGAATATAGAGATGGGGAGAAGAGATATAGAATAATTGATCCAGTTATTGAGAAGGTTATTAAAGAGCGTTTTAACCTCTAAGAGTTGCTATTAGTCGTTTTTCATTTAACAGCAGATTGATCGCATCTCTAATGTCTTTAACCACGATATCACTGGCCAGCAAAGCCTCAACACTTGCTCCTTCTTCTCCTATTACGCAAATAGCAAGTTCAGCGTTTTCAAGCATTCTAACGTCGTTGTTTCCATTGCCTACACCAATGTAAGGCTCATATTCAAGGGCCTTCTGAAGCTTTTCGTTGCCATCTTTAACCCTTTCTATCTTTATATCAAGTTCGTTGAATTCATCTTTCAAGGTTCCGAATGTATCGGAGCTTAATACCACGATTTCATATTTTTCACTAAGTTCTTTC
>Ga0190329_1000234_pt1 | contig 16772 bp, 16 predicted proteins | sample 48720423_MG_FD_161655 | JGI IMG/M metagenome (GOLD analysis project Ga0190329, IMG submission 161655) | Hydrothermal vent sediment bacterial communities from Southern Trench, Guaymas Basin, Mexico - 4872-04-2-3_MG | ecosystem: Environmental > Aquatic > Marine > Hydrothermal vents > Sediment ... | reverse complement strand
AAGACCTGTCTGGAAAAATAAATAATCTCTAAATAAACATTTGAAAATTACTTCAATTCTTGCCATGGCAAGGGGCTTCAACTTCCCTTGTCATGGTTTCCAACTTTCTATTTATTGAGACGGCGACGATGGTTTTCTCAGCCACATCATATAGATCCCCAATACAATAAAAAACCAGACAATAAAGGTGATGGGAAACCCGGAAAAGGTATCCACAAAAACGGTGTTTTCAATATCTTCCGATGTAAGGCCCTGTTTTTTGATTTTTAAAAGAAGGGCATAGAGAACGCCTAAGACCCCATAAGAAATATTATAGGCCAGGCCTTTAAAGCTTAAGACAGTTGCTCTTTGAGCAGATGATGTGATCTGGTTGATATAAAAGCTGACAAAAAAACTAATAAAATACATGGTGCAAAAAGTAATCAAAGCAGGGATTAATCCGGCATACGGCCAGAAAAAACTCATGGTGATAAGGCCTGTTGCCGTTAAAAAGGTTGTCAACCACAGGGCATAGGAGGGGGAATGATTTTCTGCAATTTTCTTTGCCATTTTGGGAATCACAAGCCCGAACATGGCAACAACAGATCCAATAATACCGAAAGTGGATTCAGGTAGTTCGATCATTCTGTAGTATTGGCTGGAAAGGGTGATGGTCATTCTGATAATGCCGTCAAACAGCATGCCGAAAAGAATGACGGATAAGGCAAAAGGCGTTTTTAAAATCCAGAGACCCGCTTTGATCGTCAGACCGAAAGCCTGCCGGACAGGCGCTGATTCTGTGTCAGATGCCGTTGGTTCTGGATCTTCCATTCTCAGAGTCGTGATAAATGCACAAATTGCCAGGATAAAGGTAAGGTATAAAGGGAAGCGCATGGTGGTTTCCTGGGAAAAAGATAGGGTAAAACCGAAAAATCGGCAGATCTTTTCAAGCAGGTTGGGATCGTAAATAGCAGCTCCCACACTCATGGCAATAATAAAACCAATGGATTGAAACCGCATTAAGATTTCCAGTACTCTGCCCCACTGCCCAGGGTCGCCTTTCGCTGCCAGGGAATCATAGGCAATGGCTTCATCCGCCCCGCTGGCAGCAGCTTCTGCAAGACCGCTTAACACACGGTTGATCAGAAAAACAATAAAAATAATATCAGGGTCGGTTTTGGGAACAAAACTGATGATGCCGATTTCAATCATCATAATGGATGTGGCAAAAACCAGCAGTTGTTTTCTTCCGATAATATCGGCAAGCGCTCCGGAAGGAACTTCGGCAAGGACAATGGTGGCAGCCCAGACGGCATTGAGGATAGAAAACTGGGCCACTGTCAGGCCGAAATCAAGGAACAGGATGGTAAAAACCGGGTAGTAGAACCTTGAATTAAAAAAAACCTTAAAGGCAATAAACAACCGGATATTGGGAATGGAAAATGTGGGTATCAATGGAGACTTATTCTTTGGGTATCAGGGTTTTTAAAACATCTTCTTTGCCGATAATGCCCAGAAGTCTTTTCCCGTCCACCACGGGGATGGTGTGGAAATGTTTTTCCACCATAAGGCTTGCAATTTCAGATACAGGAGTATCCGCCGTTACGGTAACCGGTTTTTTGACCATGGCCTGTTCAACGGTTATAGCTGATAGTTTTTTGAAACTGTCTTCCATTTTTTTGGAGGATGACAAAGGAATAATGCTGTCAAGAATGGTGAAAATAGGAGGGATGGGCATTTCTTTCTGCTGAAAGATCAAGTCGCTCTGGCAGAGGATGCCCACCAGTTCTTCTTTATCATTTATGACTGGAACACCATTGATATGATTGTCTAAAAGTATTTTCACTGCCCTGGATATTTCTGTATCCGGGGTGACATTGATAATATTGGTTTCCATGATATCTATGGCTTTAATCATGATCTTCTCCTTATGAATGAACGGATGTTATAAATTGTTTCGTTCACTGGCAATGCCATCTTTATTTATCATACACGAATGATAGTGTCAGGTAAAGCATCTGAGCTTTAAATTTTTGGTTTAATGGGAGTGTGCATGCCCTGCCTGCTGCCTGAAATTTGATACCATATTAAAGGTGATGAGTCCGGCGAGTATGATGGCAGCAATCAATTGGATACTCTCGGGAAAAAGTTCAGAAGCCTGCCCCACAACCGCGCTTGCCTGCACACCTGATATGTCATATACAAAGTCAACAAAAAAGCCCATGGCAATAGCGCATAAAGAAATCATGGACAGATAGATGACAAGTGCCCGTGTATTGAAGATGTTTTTGACAATATTAATGGTTGCCGCATTGGTGGCAGGGCCGGCCAGTAAGAATACCAGCGCTGCACCCGGGTTCAGGCCCTTGAGTATCAAGGCAGCGGCAATGGGTGTGGAAGAGGTGGCGCAGACATACATGGGAATACCTGTTATCAGCATGACCAGCATGGATAAAAATCGGTGATCATTGGCCCAGAGCGTCAGATCATCCGGGAAAAAGAAGGTAATGATACCGGCAATGAAGATACCGATGATAAAGGGTTTTGCAATATCGGTCAACAATTCTCCATAAGCATATTTAAGTCCGTTCATCAGCCTTGCAGACAGTGTTTCATTTTTTTGCGGTGCAACTGCACAGCTGTTTGTGGTGCAGCCTCAGCTGCCGGTCTCTTTTTTCAAATTTTGCTTATTGGGTATCTCCTCGGTCCCGAAAAAGTTTTGGGCAATTCCTGTGGAAATCGCGGTAATAAATCCGGCAACGGGTCGAATCACTGTCATGATCGGGTCCAGCATAGCCCAGGAGATGGCAATGGAATCCACACCGGATTCGGGTGTGGCAATCATAAAAGAGAGAGCGGCTCCGTTATTGGCCCCTTGTTTTTTAAGCCCTGTGGCAACCGGCACCACACCGCAGGAGCATAAAGGGATGGGGATGCCAAAGAGTGCCGATAAAATAACCGGTTTTATTTTACCGGTCCCCAGATATTGTTTTATTTTGTCGGGTTTGAAAAAAACATACAGGATACCCGCAACAAAAAAGCCGAACAGCATATAGATCGCAACATCCAGATAAATATGCCAGGATTCTTTTAAAATTTCATATATAACTGTCATGGTAGTTCTACCCTCGATTTCAATGTCTGACGTGGTCAAGACTCATGTGAATCAGTGAAATGACATGGTCGTCATCAATAGAGTAATAAATGATTTTACCTTCTCTGCGGTTCTTTACAATTTTCATTGTTCTCAATATACGAAGCTGATGGGAGATGGCAGAATCGGTCTGGCCGCAGATAACGGCAATATCGCATACACAATGCTCCTGGTTTAAGAGCGCCAGAACAATTTTAAGCCGGGACGGATCACCTAACGCTTTAAATATATCAACCATCTGCCCGATATCTTCCTGTTGGGGAATGGTTTTTACAGTCTGTCTCACTTTTTTTTCGTTAATACATTTTTCAGCACATATATCCATTTAACACCTCTTCATTTGAACAGTTGTTCATATGTTAATTCAATTGTTGTTCTTTGTCAATAAAAAAAGAGTAATTTTTTTAAAAAAGTGGTATTTTTTGGAATCAATCTGAAGATCTCGGATGTCCGTCTTGTTATAAGCAATGGGAAAATTTTGGTTGTCACAATACAGATTAACGTATATACTTTTAAGCTTGAATAAGAGGTAAAATTAGAAAAGGAGCTGTCAATGTTACAACCGCTGTTTATCAAAGCCACAAGCCTTTCAGATGCCTGGTTTCAAACCCTTTACAGGTGTGTGGAACAGGGCCGTGATTTCACGATTGATCGGGGGTCATTTGAAGGCCAAAAAAGACTTGAGTTTGATTTTATCACCATCCATATCACTCACCCGGCAAGTATTCCCCTGCTGCCCAAGGTAAACCCGGCACTGGGATTTCCTGACCCTGTGGAAGACGGCTACCTGGATGATTACCTGCCGTATCTTATGACCGGTGAGGAAAAACAAGGCGAGTCCTATACATATGGACAGCGGATGTGTAAGTGTGATGTGGAGTATCTGCCCGATGATTATAAAAAACTGACAGAGATCCTGGTCCAGGAAAAAGAAATCTGGGAAGACAGGAATATTTTAATTGAGGAAAACGGCAGATACTTTGCGAACCAGATGGAGATGATGATCTGGACCTATAAAAACAAGGGGCACAGGAACAACCAGATGATACTGCAGGTGGGCCAGCCGTCTGATATGGTTCTGACAGATCCACCCTGTCTTAGACACATTGATACAAGAATCCAGGATGGAAAGCTTCATTTTTTTCCCTATTTCAGATCCTGGGATTTATTTGGCGGGTTCCCTGCCAACCTTGCTGCCATTGAAATGATGAAACAATATTGTGCCGAGCAGATCGGGGTTGAAAACGGTGAGATAATCGCATCCTCCAAAGGGCTTCATATTTACGATTATGTATTTGAAATCGCTGAAGCTATCAGGGGCCGTTCCATGGATGAATTCCGGGACATGTCCTAAGAATTAATATAAAAATCCGAATAACCATAAGGGTATCCTGGCATCCATGCCATGCTCAATGTTATCCAGGGCCAGGTATGAACAAGGGATATCTTTGATCTGTTTAAAGGTTTTTCCTTTGCCACCGATTTCAAAAATGTTTTTGTCATCCACGATAAAATCACCTTTTGGCGGAATTGCAATCATGTGCTCTTCCTGGAGCATACAAGTAAAAAATATTTCCCTTATCGTACCTGCATTCACTTTTTCTTTGTCAGTAATTGCAAGCGCCTGGTTTGGATTATTCAAATAAATTTTTTCAGGTTTCTCCAGTCCTCTGATGCTTTTATTCTTTTTTGACAGACAGGTAATGGCCTTACCATCCTCTAAATAATTTAAATAATTTTTTAACGTTCTTTCATCACCCACCTCAATAATTTTTTTTAACCGTTTCATATCAGGTGTAAAAGGGGCAGATCGTGCAATTGTCGAAAGTAACATTTTTAATTTTTTAATGCTGCCACCTGCCAACCTGGGATATATCGAAAGCAGATCACTTTCTATTGTTGTGTGCAAGCCTTGTTCCAGAGTTTTTAAATAGGTAGCTTCATCCGGATGTTCTAAAAAATAAGGGAAATAACCATGTCGCAGGAACGCCTGAAAGACAGGAAGTATTTTTAATCGCTTCGGAGTCAGTTTTTGGGTAATTTCAAGGGAGTTCTTTTCATGATCCGTCAAAATAGATTCAATATCAAGAACCGGCAATTCAATATGATATTTCAGTTCAATAAATTCTCTTAAAGAAAGACCCGTCATCCGATAAACAACAGCTCTTCGGCTCAGGTCATGACTTCCTTTATGAATTTCCAAAGCAGAACTGCCGGATACAATAAGCTTGAGATCCGGGAAAGAATCATAAATGCTTTTTAATTCCCTTGACCAGTTCGGATATTTGTGAATTTCATCAAGACACAAAAGCTGCCCATCGTACTGAACGAATTCTTCAGCAATTTCATAAAGAGAATGGCCGACGACCATAAAATGATCAACCGGAACATACAAGGCTTTTTTGCTGACAATATCATCCTGGATAAAAGAATAGATATATTGAATCATTACCGTAGTCTTCCCAACGCCACGTTGCCCTGCAATAATGGAAAATCGGTTTTTCAGAGAATGTTTTTTTAAAAAATATCTTTTGAAAGGACGATTAAACGTGCTTAAAATAGTCCGATGAAGTCTAAATAATTGGTTAATCATGGCAGGCCTCTTTTTAGTATTTAACACCCAACATACAATATAATTATTAGTATTACAATACTAAAATGCTTCTTGTTTTTTATATCGCCTTAAATGAAGACTGCCATATATCTCTATTCCGGCAGTTTTCCCTTCAATAAATCCGCCAGTCCGGAAAACGGGGTATCGCCGCCACCCCGTTCCGAAGAATTGTCAGGTGCCTCATGGTCATAGGCATCGGAAACCTGATCCCGGGAATGTTCATTGTCATGGCAGTAAATGCATAGCAGTTCCCAGTTGCTGCCGTCCGGAGGATTGTTGTCATGGTTGTGATCTTTATGGTGTACGGTCAACTCACTCAGACGTTTGCCGCTGAACTCGCGACCACAATGACCGCAGATCCAGGGGAAAAGCTTAAGAGCTCTCTCCCTATAAGTGTTTTCACGATCTTTTTTAAATTGAAGCGCCTCTGAGACAGTCAGATTGGCAGTATTCTTGCCCTTCGAAGACATAGGTATCTTCTCCCTTAAGTATAGATGATTTGATTCATAGATTACGTTTGTCACAAAATCTTCGGTTCGTTCGCAGTGTTGAAGATAAAGCCGTATCCGTTAAAGGAAGCGTGTCTTTTTTTTATAAATTGATCATCTGTGTAAGATGACACCACCTGTTCCCAAAACATCAGGGCAGATTTATTTTTTAATGTGACGGCAATTTCCCAAATACCTGTGAATTGTTCAAATACATATTCAGCCAGGTTACGGCCATATCCTTTTCTCGCATGATCTTTTTGAATGTAGAACTCAGCCACTGCAAAACCGTCGGTATTGAATCGCAGGTGTTGATTGACCAGGGCAAAGCCGATGATAGCGTCTGATTCCTTTAGAATATAAACGTACCGGTCATCTGCCATGGAATATCGTTGTAAATTTTTTAGTGCACCGTCACACCATGAATCAACATTATCAATCTCATAAAACTGACTCATCTCATCCAGATATTCTCTATAAATCGGTTTAATTCGGGCAATTGTTTTTATTTGGGTTTTCATTTCGGTTCTGCTTATTTTTTGATTATTCCTAAGATTGTGGGTTGATTGCTGTACACAAAGTCTCCTTTGCAAATATTCTTAATCTTTGTAATCCCTGAATCCAGACATCAGTGCCTCAAAGTTCTTGGGTTTGTATTTATTGAAACTTTCCTCATCAACAAATACATAATCGTAATGGATATCAGACTGTGCCTTATTAATGTCAACACACCACTCGCGCAATCGTTTCATCTTTAATGGTACATCAAGATCTTCAAGCCCTTTGGTTTCAACAATGATGGCTGAATCCGAAGAACACTTAACAATAAAATCAGGATAATAATTTGAAATATTGCCATCGTCATTGACATAATCAATTTGAAAATGCACGGCCAGGTAGTTTTTTACATAAGAAATAATATCATCACATTCCTCAAGAAAAGCAGCAAATTTCAGTTCTAGACGACTGTCCCCAATGATTTTGTTGAAAATACTTTTCTTTGGAATAATGTAACCTTGTTCCTTAACCACAAAGGGGCGGGTTTTCTTCAGCTTAATGAAGTCTTTGATTTTTGCATCACCTTTATCCATAATCGTTAAAGCGTTGATCTGCTTCTTGAAAGTCTCTACCAGTGTTTTGCTTGCCTCAAGCTCTGACAAGTTGCGCAGGGTGTTCAAGCTATCCAGATCAACGGTCATTTCAAACAAGTCATTCTGAATAAAAGATTTCACCTTTCCGTACAATACATCGTAGCCACTGACTAAGCGTAAGTCCTTCATGATAACTTGAGAAAAATAACCAATTACTGACCGGTAATCGGTAACAAGGCTTGCATCCAGTAAGGTTGTGTGGCTGATATCACCCGTTGTAATATCTTTGAATACAATTTCCCGTTTTTCTTCTTCGCTAAAGGTTTTGTATGTTATTTTTTTATGATCGAAACACCCGGCATCTAATTCTGAGAGATTTTTGTATTCCCGATAAATTCTCGCTGTCAGAACAGGGATTTCAATTTCAAGATGATCAAGGTCCTTGGTGGTGTTCTCATTATCCACTTCAACAATTATGGGTGTTTTGGGCTTTGTGCCTTGGCCCATTGCTTTACGTTCAAGTTCCACACCCTCAGATTGAATGGACTCAACAAAATCCATAAAAGCATCCGTGCCCACCACGCTCACGTATTCTCCCACCTCATTATTGGGATACATTTTACGCAAGCCCCTTCCCAGCGTCTGTTCAGGCAAAATATTACTTTGGGCTGAATAAGCACGCAAGCCCACAATCGTGGTGACATTTTTAACATCCCAGCCTTCTTTTAACATCAATACAGAAACGATGGCTTTGTAGGGACTCTCCCAACTGTCAATCTCATTGGACTGTTTGCGTAATACTTCAAGCTCCTCTTTTTTTTTCCCGCTTTTCGCCTCGGTGATCTCACCGTTATTTTTAGTATGAATCACCAACACCGCATCTTTCAACTCAGGGTAGGTGGCTTTCATATATTGGGCAACATCATCGCAGTTTTTTGTGTCATCCGTCATGACAAACAGAATGGCCTTCTTTTCCAGTTTCTCATGCTCCTTGTATGCCTTACGCCACTCCTCAACACCCAGATTCAGATAATCGGCATACTTTTCAGTATAACGGGAGCTTTGCCTCTCAGATAATTTGGCACGGCTGGCAGAATCAGGCAGCACCGGATGCTTTACAACATTTTGTGAAATCGCCTCCACCAAGGGATAATCCGATACCGTCTGCACAAAAATAGCACCATTATTGTGCTTGGGGGTTGCGGTGACATCCACCTGAAGTGAAAGAAAACCGTCTTTATGCTGCAAGCGATGATGGATATCCTCTATCGACTTGAACCATGCCATTTTGGGATCATGAATATGGTGCGCCTCATCATTGAGCACCACCAGTTCATCAATATCCCGGACAATATTCCCCAGATCGACTTTGGAATCAGTGGTTTTCCCAACAGGTCGCCTGCCTAAAAAATAGTCCATTGTATTTTCATCATCTGCTGAGGGCTCCACATCATTGCCCGAATAAACCCGGTGGATATTGGTTAAAAAGATATTGCCGGTTTTGCGGGTAATATTGACCTCATCCTGAATATGCAGAGTCAGTTGAAAATCATCCCGCCAGTTGACCCCTTCAAACCCGTTATCCGGCAACACCGGATCTTCAAAGAAAATACGCAGTCCGTCAAAGTCGGCACGGATACGATCCAGAACAATAATATTCGGGGTAATCAGCAAAAAATTTCGTGCCAGTTCAGAATCCTCTTCATATAATTTATGGAAATAACACCATGCCAGAATCAGGCTCATGACCTTGGTTTTACCGGTACCCGTGGCCATTTTAATTACAAACCGCCGCCACGACTCATCAAACATATTTGCCGACACCGCCCCGGATGAATCAAAACGGATCAGGTCATATTTATCTTTTACCTTGATGGCATCATAAAGGTAAACCACTGTCTCAACGGCTTCCTGCTGGGCAAAGTAATACTGGAATTTCACCATGGAGCCATCTGCTTTGGGCACTAAATGCACACGATTAAACCACCAGTTTAAAAGGCTGATACTGGTATTTGTCGCTCCTTCATATCCATTTTCCCGCCATGTTTTAACTTTTTTGCGCAATTGGTGCACCAGTGGCGGTAATAATTTTTCATAAGAAGATTCACGAAAAGCTTCATCAGCGGGAAACCAGCGCACATCAGGTTCAAGGATAACATGGGGAGAATCCGGAAAATCGGGATGTAATGCCATTATTTGCCACCTTCCAGCTTTTTCACGCCACTGTCATCAATAAGCAGTCTCATCTGCTGAATAGCAATTTTATTGAGTTTGGTAAGCCGTTCGGATTGTGAAATTCCCTCATTAATAAACAGTGCATTCAAATTTTCCAGATTAGATAGGCAAATTAGTTGTGATACATTGGCATAATCACGAATATTCCCCTTTTGATCGGGGTTTTTATCGCGCCATTGTTTTGCGGTTTTGCCAAACAGGGCAACATTAAGGACATCGGCTTCACTGGCGTAAATATTATTGATCTGGCCCTTTGTCACTTGCAGAGGAATAAGATTTCCTTTGATCGCATCGGTATGAATGCGGTAGTTAATTTTAGTAAGGTTCCGTTTGATATCCCATCCAAGCTGTTTTTGTTCTTCATCTTTAAGTCGCTGGAATTCTTTAATAAGATACAACTTGAATTTAATCGAAATCCATGATGCAAATTCAAATGCAATATCCTTGTGTGCATAAGTGCCGCCATATCGCCCGGCTTTGGAAATTAATCCTATCGCATTGGTCTTTTCGATCCATTGTTTGGGTGTTAATGTAAAACTATTAAGGCCCGCCTGTTTTTTAAACCCGTCGAATTCGACGGGTTTAAAATCTGGATTATTAAGTTGTTCCCAAATTCCTAAGAATTCAATAGTATTTCTATTCCTAAGCCAATTTCTAATCAAGTCGTCAGTTCTATCTGAATGCTTATATCTGGCAATATCAGTAATGCAGACATAATCGGCTTGTTTTTGTGAATAGAAGGAAATTTCTGTATCTTCAGCCCTGATTTTTTTCGTTTTTTTCATACCGACACCTCAATAATCTTCATCGTATCGTTGCCGAAAATATCCACCACTTTCACGGCAACCTTGCACCGTCCGGGAACACGCTCCACAAACGCACTTTTCAGTTCCAGCGAACGGTCTTTTTTGGTACGAAAGGATTGCCATTCATTTTCAAATACATAATCGCCGGTCCAGACCTCTTCATTCTCTCCACTTTCAGGATTCTTTATTCGCAGAATTTCCCGTTTGGACTCAAAATTAAAATCCACGGACCAGTAATCAATCCAGTCTGTCCATTTCTGGGTCAACACTTCGCGGCTGACAATGCCGTCTTTGTCTTTGCTGATTTTAACCACCTGCCCCTTATCTACAATCACTTTGGACTTTTTCTTTTTAAGCGTCACATCGGCATCTGCTGCATCCTGGGAATAAAATACTGAAAAATCCGTCAGCTCAATGGCGATGCTGTGTTTGTTTTTGCCCTTGCCAAAAAGGGGTTTTACTTCAATAAACGATACATCATGAAATACGACCTGATTTTTCTCAATTGCCCGTTTGTCAAAGACCTCGGCCGGGATATATTTCATGGCAAGGTCAATGCCTTTGCTTTTTGCTTCTTCCTGAATATTGGGGAAAAGTCCCATCTCAAATTCAAACCCGAGAATATCAACTCTGGTAATATGCTTTTGGCGGCATTCTAAAATAATTTCTTCCACAAACAAACGGGTGACCGGCAGATTAACCGGCCCCACTGCCACCAGTCGTCCGGCTTTTTTACCCTGAAAGCAGTTAAACTGGCTGACCGATTCGGCATGGTAGGCATGCAGAATCAGGTCTAAAAATGCTTTTTCCCTGGCCCTTAATTGGCTTTCTTTTTCTTCTTCGCGCAGATCAGGATTGACACCAATATAATGCTGACGTTCATATTTCCCCAGATTGAGGATTTCAAAGGCGCGCCAGCTTTTGTTGTCGGCTTTTAACTGGCGTTGCACTCCGATCATTCGCTTGCGGGTGGTGTGGATAGCGAATTTGCCGAGATCTGAGGCTATCCATTTACGCCCCAGCTTCTCAGCAACTGCGGAGGTTGTTCCTGAACCGCAAAAAAAGTCAGCTACTATGTCACCTTCGTTGGATGAGGATTTGATGATGCGGTCTAATAAGGCTTCGGGTTTTTGGGTGGGGTAATCGATTCTCTCTTTAGCTTGTGAATTAATGTAATTTATTTCCCATACATCGGGAGCAATCGTTTTTCCTGTATTTACTGTAACAATCCGTGCGTAATCATCTAAATTTATTCGTCCTTGCTCTACAGCCTCATCAACTTTTGTCTGGTTATAAACTAATAATTGTGGCTGCCTCTTCCCTTTAATTAAAACAGAATTTCTATCCCAACCCTTATTATGTTTCTTTTTTTGCCCTTCAGTCGCCTCAATATATACCGGATTCAATTTAAAAGACGTGCTTTTTGAATAAAAGAACATTGTATCGTGCATTCGTTGATATGCTCCACTTCCAGCCGTCCATCTACGGTAATACCAAATCAAGTCATTTCTATAATTTTCTTTCCCAAACACCTCATCCAAAACCAGCCGAATATAACTATTCACCCGCCAGTCACAATGCACATAAATACTGCCATCTTCGGCCAGCAGATCCCGCATCAGCACCAGTCGTTCATAAATCATACTGATAAAAGAATCCGCGCCTTTGCCCCAGGTATCCCGATAGGCGATTTCTTCCAGAATATTGGGTTTTTTGGTCAGTGTCTCGCCGCCGATTTCAATATCCATGGAAAAATCAGCACCCACATCAAAGGGCGGGTCGATATAAATCAGCTTGATGCCGCCCTGTTTTTCAATTTCTTCACGTAGCGGCCCATTTTTAAGGGATGATAAAATGAGTTTATTATCCCCCCAGATCAGCTTGTTGTTCCACCCCGTGATCTGCCTGCCGGTCTGCTGATCGAACAGATCCATCTGTATGGATCGTTGCTCTTCCGCCCGGGGTTCATCCACCTGCTCAATCACCTGAAACGGCAGCACCACATTGCAGACTTCACCGGTCTTGCCATTCCAAACCAGCTCAACTTCTTTTTTGTCCTCAAACAACAAAAAACGATACTTCTCCGGCAGCGACTTCCCTGCCTCAAAATGGCGGTTGATGTCCCTTATCTCATTATCGGTCAGTTTCATTTCAGCCCCTGCAGTCGGATAAAATTTGATTCATTTTTACTTTTCAATAATAATTCGAGTATCCGATTTAAAAATTATCGTCAAGGAAAACTTGCATTTCGATGAAATGCCATGGTAATCAGAGCACCTTATGGTTCGATTAATTGATTTAAAATCGATCGAAATTCTGATATGAATATTCTCTGACGGTGAAGCGTTAATATTTAAAAAGGAATAACGGCATGCGCCGGAAATTAAAACTGTTATGATCATGGATCAGAAAGCATACTGGGATAAGGCGGCAGTCAAAAAGGAATTTACCACACCCTTTCAGATGGATATTTTTAAACCGCATGTGTCAAAAGAATCCGTCATCCTGGATGTGGGCTGCGGATACGGCCGAACCCTGAATGAGCTTTATCAGGAAGGGTTTAAGAAAATTTCAGGAATTGATTTTTCACAGAAAATGATTGAAAGAGGCAATCGTTTGTATCCTCATCTTGATTTGAAAAAATGCAACACTATTTTTCCGTTTGATAACAACACTTTTGATGCCGTAGTATTGGTTGCAGTTTTGACCTGCAGTGTGAAAGATGAAACCCAGAACCGGATAGTAGATGAAATAGAACGGGTGTTAAAGCCCGGTGGGAGGTTGTATATCAATGATTTTTTAATTAACCGGGACTCGCGTAATATTGACAGATATAATGAGTTTAAAGAGGCTTACGGAACCTATGGGGTATTTGAACTTGATGAGGGGGCACAGCTTCGCCATCATACGACAGACCATTTGTTTAATTTGACTCGGAATTTTGAGACCAGGGAATTTGACACTATTGTGTATACTACCATGAACAACCATACATCCAATGGGTTTTATTATTTGGGAGAGTTGAAAAGCAAAAGACATGATTCAGATTGACTGGAAAATAAAATCATTTAGCCGGCTGGGCAGAGATGAACTGTATGAATTTCTAAAACTCCGGGTGGATGTGTTTGTGGTGGAGCAGAAGTGTCCTTATCCGGAAATGGATGACAAGGACAGGCATCCTGAAACCCTGCATCTTGCTGGAAAAGGAAAAGGCGGAGAACTTATGGCATACTTAAGAATCCTGCCGCCGGGTTTAAGCTTTAAAGAGGTCAGTATCGGCCGGGTGGTTGTGGCAAAAGAGAGCCGGAGGCAGGGGATCAGTGATACCATGCTGAAAATTGCCCTTAATCAAATTAATCGCACCTGGCCCAATGAGAATATCCGGATCGGTGCTCAGGTGTATTTAAAGAAATTTTATGAATCCCATGGATTTGAGGCAGCATCCGAAAGCTATCTTGAGGACGGGATTCCGCATATTGATATGATCAGGATATGGTCGTAAATGAAAAGCCGGGTGTTGCATATATCGAGCGAGGTCAGTATTCCGGATAATGAAATCCGATTTGAGGCCATTAGGGCTCAAGGGGCGGGTGGCCAGAACGTGAACAAGGTCTCAACCGCCATACATCTGAGGTTTGATATTCAAAACTCCAGCCTGCCCGATGAGGTTAAAGAAAAAATACTGGCGCTTAATGATAAGCGAATCTCAAAGGATGGTATCATTGTTATTAAGGCACAGAAGTTTCGCAGCCAGGAGAAAAATAAAGAAGATGCCCTTAACAGGCTCAAGGCCTTAATTTTAAAATCAATGGTCAAGCAAAAGAAAAGGAGACCAACCCGGCCTTCCGGAAGTGCAAAGAAAAAACGGTTGGACAAAAAAACAAGACATGGCAAACTTAAGCAATTGAGACAAAAGGTGATAAAGGATGATTAAAGGGCGTCGGACAGCCTTGAAAATTTTGATAAAATAATTAGGAGAACTCATGAAAGACAGAAATATGAAACAAGGTCTTTGGGCGGCCACGGCACCTTCCAAACCCCGGTTGACTTCCCTGCAGGGAGATCAAAGAACTGACATTGCCATCATTGGGGGAGGATATACTGGCCTTTCCGCTGCCCTGCATCTTGCAAAAATGGGTAAAGAAAGCGTTGTTCTTGAGGCGGAAGATATTGGGTATGGCGGAGCAGGACGTAATGTGGGGCTTGTTAATGCAGGGCTCTGGCTCATGCCCGAAGAGTTGCTTAGGCTTGCCGGCCCTGAATATGGAGAAAAACTCATCGATGTCCTGGGGGATTCTCCTGATCTTGTGTTTGAACTGATTAAAGACCATGGGATTGAATGTGAAGCCCTTCGCAATGGAACCCTTCATTGTGCAGATTCCAAAAAAGGTTATAAAGCGCTTCAGCAGCGGGAAGCTCAGTGGTTGAAACGTGGGGCGCCCGTGCGGCTTCTTGAGCGGGATGAGGCGGCTTCCAAGACCGGCAGTACTTCTTTTTATGGGGCATTGCTGGATAAGCGTGCCGGAACCATTCAGCCGCTGGCGTATGCTTATGGGCTTGCCAATGCAGCATTAGAAGCCGGGGCGCAATTGTATAACCAATCCCCTGTGGTCGGATTTGAAAAGACCAGGGATGGGTGGAAATTAGACACCCCGACAGGAACGTTGACTGCAAAGTCGGTTATCATTGCAGTTCATGCCTACCCGAGCCACGCATTTAAATCAAATAAAAAATCAATGGTTCAAATGAGCTTTTTCCAGTTTGCCACGCCGCCGCTTTCAAAAGATGTTCTGGAAACTGTATTGCCTGGGCGCCAGGGTGCATGGGATACCAATTTGATTCTGTCTTCTTATCGTCTGGATGCTGCCGGACGACTCATTGTGGGCAGTGTGGGGACGGTGGAAGGCTTTGCCTGTGATCTGCATGAAAACTGGGTCAAAAGAACGATTGCAAAAACATTTCCCCAGGTTGGAGACACACAGCTTGACTATGGGTGGCATGGGAGGTTTGCCATGAATACTAACCATATTCCAAGATTCCATGTGCTGGATAAAAACATGGCAATGGTCACAAGTTATAATGGCCGGGGTATTGGTCCCGGGACCGTATTTGGAAAACTTCTGGCCAACTATATTACAGGGGGCTCCCCGGAAGATATCCCGTTGCCGGTTTCAAAAATTGAACCGATATGGTCCCGCAATCTTTGGGGACTCTTTTATGAAACCGGGGCAAGATTGTATCATTTTATCCAGCGGAGGATTTAAAACCCCCCATTTTACAAGTTTTTTACAACTTCTTTACTCCTTTATGACACATCTCTGAATCGTGCCCTGTATAGTTGAACCGGATGTAAGACAGATTTTTATATTGCGGTTTAAACAAAAATTGATTAACTCAACAGGTAAAGGAGAAAGACCATGGCACATTCAAAACGATATCAACACCGAACAATCATTTCATTTTTTACAGTATTGATCGTTTTTATTTTAATGGCAGGGGGTGTCCAGGCAGGAATTGAACCTTCCAAAGTTATCTGCAGGGTGGAGACGGACAGGGCGATTCTACCGGCAGGAGATTCCCAGAATGTGGTGCTTAAGATCACCCTTGATGCACCGCCATCTCCAGCTCATATTAAAAGGCCCCTGGTCAATCTTGCTCTGGTTCTGGATCAGTCCGGCTCCATGAGCGGCACCAAGATTCAACAGGCAAAGGCGGCTGCCATTGAGGCCTTAACCCGGCTTGGGCTGCAGGATATTTTTTCTGTGGTGGTCTATGATACCAATGTCCATACCATTGTTCCCGCTCAAAGAGCCGGGAATGTTCAAAGTATTATTAATACCATTCAACAGATTCGTGCCGGGGGCAGTACAGCCCTTTTCGGCGGTGTCAGTCAGGGGGCTTCCGAGATCAGGAAAAATCTTGAAAGTAATTATATTCACCGAATTATTCTTCTGTCTGACGGCCTGGCCAATGTCGGCCCCAGGATGCCGGAAGATCTTGGGCGGCTGGGTGCCGCTTTGATTAAAGAAAATATTTCTGTCACAACCGTGGGAGTGGGGACCGGTTATAATGAAGATCTCATGACAAGACTTGCCCAGAAAAGTGACGGAAATACGTATTTTGTCGAATCCGGGTTTGATCTTCCTCGAATTTTTGCAGCAGAACTGGGGGATGTATTAAATGTTGTAGCGAAAAAAGTAAAAGTGATCATAACGCTTCCGGACAATGTGAAGGCTGTCAATATTATCGGCAGGGAAGGCAGGATACGGGAAAATCAGATAGAACTTTACATGAATCAGCTTTATGGGGACCAGGAGAAGTATGCCCTGGTTGAAGTCAATATTCCAAAATCAACATCCGGATCAAGAATCAAGATTGCTCAGGTTGACGTAACGTATGAAAATC
>Ga0190329_1000233_pt1 | contig 16817 bp, 13 predicted proteins | sample 48720423_MG_FD_161655 | JGI IMG/M metagenome (GOLD analysis project Ga0190329, IMG submission 161655) | Hydrothermal vent sediment bacterial communities from Southern Trench, Guaymas Basin, Mexico - 4872-04-2-3_MG | ecosystem: Environmental > Aquatic > Marine > Hydrothermal vents > Sediment ... | reverse complement strand
CCTTTACAAATTTGTCTGTAATCAGTTTGATTTTAACGGTTGAGGAGATAACGGAATCATCCACCATCGTACCGAGGGAACGTTCGTCTGTGACGCCTTTATATCCACCATAGACAATAGCACCACCAACAACCGTAGCGCCCGTAGGACCACAGCCGCCAGAGATCAAGGAAGTTATCAATGCAAGAGATAAAAATAAATATCGAAAATTCATTTTGTGCCTCCTTATTAAAAGTCATCACGATTAAGATTGTTGGGTTATAAAGTTTGACGTATCAGACAATTGTGTTTATATATAATCTTTGAAAATGATACAAGGATTTTGATTTTTTATTTGAAAGGAAGATAAATGAGTTGGCTGGGTAAAATGATCGGGGGAACCATTGGGTTTGCTTTGGGTGGCCCCATAGGTGCCGTGGCGGGTGCTGCATTCGGACATACATTTGTGGATAAAAAGGAGCAGGTATATCTTTCATCCCGACCGGGGACACAGGAGGCTTTGTCTTCTAATGAGGAGGCTCAACTTGTTTTTTTTACGGCTGCTTTTTCCATGCTGGCCAAAATTTCCAAAGCAAATGGTACCATAACCGATAGCGAGATATCGGCGGTTGAAAGTTTTATGAAACAAAATCTTCAGCTGGATTCCCATGGCCAGCAGACAGCTAAAAATATATTCAGACAGGCTGTCAATTCCCCTGAAACGTTTGATGCATTTGCCAACCAATTTTATTCAGTATTCAGGACCCAACCCCATATTATCGAGTTGATGATGGATGTATTACTCAGGGTATCTGCTGCAGATGGAAGTATTTCCCGAGAAGAAGAGGCCATGCTCTTGTCTGCCGTTAGAATTTTTAATTATTCTCATGCAGACTATGAACGCCTTAAATCAAAATATGTCAAAAAAACCAATAAATATTATGCGATCTTAAAATGTAGTGAAACCGCATCCAATGAAGAGATTAAAAAACAATACCGAAAACTTGTAACCGAATATCACCCGGATAAAATTGAAGCCAAAGGACTTCCTGAAGAGTTTATCAAATTTGCCAATGACAAATTTAAAGAAATTCAGGAAGCTTATGATTATATAAAAAATGAAAGGGAAATTTAAGCCTGTTTTTACCCGATTGTTAAAAGGGCAGGAGGCCTTTTTCCCTGACAATATTCATATAGGTTTCAATAATATTGGCAGGCGGCTCAATTTTTTCGGTTTCTTTTTTGTCCTTAAGTGACATGGCGTCAAATTCACAGACCGTAACACAGAGACCACATCCGATACATCGGTCTAAATTTACGGCGGCAATGATATCCTCATCCATCTCAACAGCATCCATGGGGCAGATCTCTTCACAGGCTTGACATCCTGTACATTCATCCTGATTTACATTGGCCTGGAAGTTTGAACTGACAATTTTTGCAGGGGCTTCAAAATTTTTTATATTCTTGAGGATCTGGCAGCAGCAAGCACAGCAAAGACAAATATTGATGGGTTTTTTCGCATTGGAGGGCTGGGGAACAAGCCCTTGCTTAACGCCTTGTTTGACAATATCCAAAGCCTCTTCCTGGGATATGGTTCTACCGATGCCGCGACTTTCATACATATAGGCACCGCTTCCGAAAATCAGACAGGCCTCACTGATTTTATCACAGCCATTGCCCATAATATTATGCTCTTGTCTGCAGATGCAAGGTGCCACGAGGATTTTTGACTGGGATTTGATAATATTTTCAACCTGTTCATAATCCATGATATTCAGTTCCGTGTTGATGGCTTTGGCAACTGGTATCACCCGTAACTGTTGGGTTTTATTTTTATACTGGTCTTTTATCAGATAAGGCGCATATTCATTAAAATCCTTAATCAATTTCTTTGTCAGGTGGTTAACCTGATATTCCCATATACCCACCACAAATTGAGCGAGCATAAAGGTGTTCACACCGTCCCGGTTTACATGGATAAGCAATCCTTTTTTGCCCATTTCAATGAGAACAGGTTCAATTTCTTTGGGGTCTTTCTGGGCTCTTTGAGCAATGGTTTCGACTGTTTCGAGCATAAGAACAAGGGATAGCGCAAGTTCTGCCTCTTCTGTTGTAAAAAGTTGTTTTAAAATCCTCAGTTCAACTTTTGATTCGGTTTCAGGAAAGCCGCTGGGAGTATTATCAAGATGAACAGCAAGTTTTTTATAAATATCTTCCATAGTGTAAGTCTCCGATATTATATCATTCATTAATAATTTTACCTGTAAGATTTATGTCATCATCATATTGTTCAAGCATAAGATCAACAAGTTTTCCGCCAAGGTCACGGTTGTTATTTAAAAAGACGGTTAAATAATTGGAAGTAACCGCTTTAAACAACCCTGTTTTAACATCAACCTTATGCTGTATAAGCCCTTGAAGTTTTTTATGGAGATTGGCTTTGATAAACGTCTTTCTTTTTATTTTATCGAGTTCCCGCATTCTTGCACACCGCTGCTTAATTACCTTTGAATCAATTTTATGATCAAAATGATAGGCCGAGGTTCCTTTTCTGGCTGAAAACGGAAAAACATGAAGATAAGAGATGGGAAGTTTTTCAATTAATTTATAGGTATTTTCAAATTGTTCGTCTGTTTCAGAAGGAAAACCGATCAATGTATCTACACCAATGCCGGCGCCAGGGAGTTTTTTATGAATTTTATGAATCATTTCTTCAAAAAGAGCAGCCGTATAGGGGCGTTTCATTTTTTTTAAAATATCATCATCCCCAGACTGTAACGGAAGATGGAAATGGTCACATAAAATATTTTCCGGCTGGGCAAGATGAATAATATCATCATTGATTTCTCCGGGTTCAATGGAGCTGAGCCTTATTCTATGAACAGGCCTTTCATCATTGATCTTTTTAAGCAATTGCGAAAGCGATGATTTCTTTTCAAGATCAAGACCATACATGCCCGTATGGATTCCGGTGATAATGACTTCTTTAAATCCAGACGCATTCAATTGTCTTAAATTGCGAAAGACTTCTTCTTCCGGCATGCTCACGGAAGATCCCCTGGCATAGGGGACAATACAATACGTACAAAACGCATTACACCCATCCTGTATTTTAAGATATGCCCGTGTCATTTCACCTTTTACAGCATAATCAAAACTGTGAAAGGTATTTGTCTTGTGGTGGTCGATTTTTTTAAATATCAGGGGGGAATTGTTTTCACAAATAGAGGTAATATGGGTTGCTATTTTATTTTTATCTTTATGACAGACAATCTGATCAACTCTTTCAATTTTTTTCATTTCTTCAGGATCAGTCTGGGCATGGCATCCTGTGACAATAACCGTTGCCTCGGGATTTTCCCTGATGATTTTCCGGATCATCTGTCGTGATTGCATGCTGGCTTTGGCAGTAACAGCACAGGTATTGATAATAAAAACATCTGCTGTCTGGTTTTTACTGCCCTTTATCCAGCCCTGTTCTTCCAGATTTGCGGCGATACCGTCACTTTCGTATTGATTGACTTTGCACCCTAATGTTTCGATATGAAATTTTTTCATTGGATAATACCGGCGCCCAAAACTCTGGCATCTTTGTAGAATACAGCGGCCTGTCCCGGCGTAATCGCATCCTGGGGTTCATTAAATACAACCTTTCCGCAAGATCCGTTTAAGGTGAGTGTTGACAGGGCACCTTTGTGGCTGTATCTGATTTTTGTCATAATATCAGGGATAATTTTTTGATCAGAAGCATTCCAATTTATTTGACTTATTTTAAATGTTTTTTCAGACAGGTCTTTTTTAAAACAAACCCTTAAAATATTATTTTTTATGTCCACCTGTTGAACATAATAGGGTTCTTCTGCAGGACAGTTGATACCGCGTCTTTGGCCTATGGTAAATTTATGAAGTCCCTTGTGTCGTCCCACTATTTTTCCGTTATGGTCAATAATATCGCCATGATGGGGAGAAATTCCCTGCTTTTGAACAATAAAGTCATGGAAATTATTGTCATGGATAAAACAAATATCCTGGCTTTCACTGGGATGGACTGGCTCAAGATGCTTTGATCCGGCGAATCGTTTAACCTCTTTTTTTGTCATTCCTGCCAAAGGGAAAATAATTTTTTCAAGCTGCTCTCCAGATAACAGGGAGAGAAAATAGCTCTGGTCTTTTAAGGGATCTGATCCTTTTTCAAGATAGCACCGGGAAATCTTTTTATCCGGGAACGAAATCGGGTTGATGATGGTGGCATAGTGACCTGTGGCCAGAAAATCTGCCCCCATATTTTGAGCGTGTCTTAGCAATTCTCCGAATTTTATTTCTTTGTTGCAGATAATACAGGGGTTGGGTGTTTTACCTTCAAGATAGGTTTGTACAAAATATTGAACAATCTTTTTTTCAAAACTTTTCGAAAAATCAATATCGGTAACCGGGAACCCAAGCTGCTTTTCAAGCAGGGGTAAATCTATAGATTCTTTTTCATAACCGGTTGTAAAATGAAGACCAAAAACATGGTTGTATTTTTGTTTTAAGAGATATCCCGAAACAAGAGAGTCGACTCCTCCACTTAACGCAACTGCAATAACCGGGTTTTTCATCAGGCAACTTTTTGAGAAACTGCCGAGAATAATCCCATGGCCCTTGTGGGACAGGTTACAACACAAAGCTCACATACACTGCACTTTTCCTTATCAAAAACAACTTCCATTTCAGGTCGTTTGATATAGAGTGCGTCGGTCGGACAAACTGCCGTGCAAGCCCCGCAATGGGTACAGATCTCTTCATCTTTGTAAATTTGATGCTCCGGACTGGATACAGATACCCCTTGGTCTTTTAAAAATTTTACCCCTTTGTTAAAAGCTGTTTTAGATGCGGAAGAAATCTCCAGAACCATATACCCCTCTTTTTTATTGGATATTCTGGCATTCAGAATATTAAACAAAAGATCAAATTTTTTTGTTAATTGACACACCAATGCTTTTTGGGCCACTTTTGCTGGAAAGTTCAATATTACTATTTTGGAATACAATACAGCCTCCGATTTTAAAACTGTTATGAATAATTTTCTTTGACAAAATTGTTACTTTAAGTATTATTGTTTAATCGGTCAAGATTTATATCAATGACGATTACTTATATAATAAATACAGCAGATAGACAATGTTGTTTTAAAGGTTTAATTCATGAACAGATTTGCATTCGAATTATCCAGCTATACCCTTAAAACCTTTTCCGGTTTTTCCAAGGCAAATATAAAAATTTTGGGGAAACATCATATCCCGGATGGTTCCGTTATCTTTACAGCCAATCATTTTACACGGATAGAAACTATTTTCCTTCCCTATCATATTCATAATATCACAAAAAAAGAAATCTGGTCTCTTGCTGCGGCAGAATTGTTTGATGTGCCTGTTTTACAAGGATTTTTAAAAAATTTGGGGGGTGTATCAACCGGGGACCCCCACAGGGATGAGCTCATTTTAAAGACATTGTTATCCGGAAATGTTCAGTGGATTATTTTTCCTGAAGGCATGATGGTGAAGAATAAAAAATTGATCAAAAAGGATCAATTTATCCTGACCGATGAGGGCACACAGAGACGACCGCATACCGGTGCTGCCATTGTGGCCCTGCGCTGTGAATTTTACCGAGAGCGCTTGAGAAGAATGAAAGATATGGGTGAGCCTGAATTTGAAAGGCTTGTTCAACTATTTGAAATAGAAAATATTGATCAGGTCCTTGCCCGGGAAACACATATTGTACCCGTTAATATCACCTATTACCCGGCAAGCCCAAAGGAAAATATTTTAAGCAAAATAGCCCGGATTGTGATGAAAGAACCGTCAAAAAGAGTCATGGATGAATTAATGACCGAAGGCAACATGCTGTTTTCTAATATGGATATCAACATTCGATTTGGGGAACCCATTAACATTAAGGGATATTTAAATGATCCTTATATTGAAAGCATGCTGACGGTTAAACGAAAAATCAAGTTTGATGATGATATCAGCTCAAAGCAGATCATACGGCAATTTTCCATCACCATTATGGAAAAATATATGTCAACCGTATATGCCATGACAACCCTTAATTACGATCATGTCCTGGCAGGCATTCTCAAGCATTTTCCTTACAGGAAAGAGGGCATTGATATTTATGAATTCAAGTGCAAGGTCTATTTTGCAATTGATTGGCTTGTGTCCGATAAAACATGTTGCGTGTCCGATATTTTTTTGGAAAATCAGATCCATCTTTTAACGGATGACCGGTTTAAACGATTTGCTGATTTTTTTACCATTGCTGAAAATACAAATGTTATCGAAATTAAAGAGGATAAAATATTTAAAGACCAAACCAAATTTATCACCCAATCAAATTTTCATACCATCAGGATAGAAAATCCTATTCTTGTCATGGTCAATGAACTGGAACCGGTAAAAGAGGTGGAAAAAATTTTAAAAAGAGTGGCACAAAAACCCCGGGATGAAATTATTGGCCTTGTGAAAGACTGTATCCTAGAAAAGATAGAGAAGGATTTTGTCCGGGAGTATGAGGATCACTATATTGAAGGAGAATCAAAGGAAAAAAGGATTGGAAGACCGTTATTCCTTAAACATGAAAATCCGATTGCCGCCATCTTATTGATTCATGGGTATATGGCAGCCCCTGAAGAGATGAAAGCCTTTGCACACTATCTGCATGAAAAATCCTTTACGGTTTATGTACCCAGATTAAAAGGGCATGGAACTGCACCTGAAGATCTTGCCGAAACAACATATGAACAATGGATAGAATCTGTTGAAGAAGCTTTTATTGTCTTGAGGCATTCCTGTAAAAAAATAATTGTCGGTGGTTTTTCAACCGGAGCCGGACTTGCTTTGGAATTATCCACACGACTGGATGATATTGAGGCTGTCTTTGCAGTTGCCCCTCCCATGAGACTTCAGGATTTAGGATCATATTTTGTCCCGGCTATTGATGCATGGAATGCCATGATAAAAAAAATTCGTCTGGATGCCATTGCAAAAGAATTTATTGAAAATCATCCTGAAAATCCGCATATCAATTATATTAGAAATCCAATTGCCGGAATTCATCAGCTTGAAAAACTCATGGAATACCTTGAACCAAAATTGAAAACCATAGCTAAGCCGACTCTGGTGGTCCAGTCCAGGAAAGACCCTGTGGTAAATCCAAGGGGTACCCTGAAATTATTTAACCGATTAGGAACTGATATTAAAGAGTATTATATTTTTGATTATGACCGTCATGGGATCTTAATAGGGGAGGGGGTCAAAAGAATTTATAAAGCCATTGAGATGTTTATCAGACAATGGATTTAATCAAGTTAATCAGTGTTTCAGATAAAAACAAAAGGCTATCATGGGCCTTCTTTTTTGATAGCCTTTTGTTTTGAATCAAAAGTGTTTTGTTTATGCTTCAACAATCATCATTGTGGAGGGGTTCAGCCTGAATTTTTGATCGGTTCTGTCCCCATCTTTTAAAATAATCGCCTCAATTTTGTCTTCTACCGGTTGAAGGAAAATGGCTTTATCAAATTGGTCTTTATACGTTTCAAGCTGGATGGGAAATCCGTTTTCGCATAATCCTTCTTCCCTGTGGTTCTTCATGGAAAACCAGATGACAATGGAAAATTCCCGGTTCAGATTTTCAAGTTCTTCAAGAACACTTGAAATATCCCTGTCAAAATTTAATCCGTCAATGATCATGATGGATGGCAGTATAAGGCCTGCCTTTTTAAAACTTTTAAGATAATCCCTGATTTTTTCGGTACCCAAAGTGGATTCATTATAACTGATGCCGACTTTATTGGGTTTGATATCTTCCCATAGCCGAACCGCTTTCTGGGGATCAATATACCCGATATAATCAATAAGATTTGTATATCCTTCATGATATCTTAAGTTAATTTTTTCCATGGGGTCATCAAGGCTGATATGAAGAATTTTTTCATCATTTAATAACCGTGTCAATGCGATCTGAACAAGAAAACTGGTTTTTCCAACCCCGGCCCTTGAAATGACTGCACCGAATTTACCATTTTTTATATTTTCAATCCCAATGGTTTTTGAAACCGGGCTTTTAGAAATGAGATCTTTTTTTAGCATATTTCCTCTCTTTTAATATAAAGGTCTTATTATTTTTTTTCTTTTTCTTCCTGTTTCTTCCTGGCAATTTCTTCTGCAATAGATTGCGGTACTTTTTTGTAGGTTGAAAATTCCATTGTAAACTGCGCCTTTCCCTGTGTGGCAGACCTGAGTACAGTAGAAAAACCAAACATATCGGATAAGGGTACCTGGGATTCAATCACAGACATGACCCCTTCTTCCTGGGAACCCTGAATAATACCCCTTCTCTGGTTAATCAGGCCCATGCAACCCCCTTGGAACTCATTGGGCGTTTCAATAACAACCTTCATGATGGGTTCTTTAATGACGGGTTTCGCTTTGGCATATGCTTCAAGGAATGCCCCTCTTGCTGCTGATTGAAACGCCATCTCAGAGGAGTCAACTGCGTGGAATGCCCCATCATCAATGGTGACTTTAATACCGGTAACAGGAAATTCAAGTTTGGGGCCTTTATCCATGCAGCCCTGAAATCCTTTTTTACAAGCTGGAATATATTGCGTGGGAATTCTGCCGCCGGTAATTTTATTTACAAATTCAAATTCTTCTTCACAGGGTTCCATGAATCCAGCCACACGACCATATTGACCTGCGCCACCCGTCTGTTTTTTGTGCGTATAGTTAAAAAGAGCTTTTCGGGTAATGGTTTCTCTGTATGCAACCCGTGGTTGCCCGGTTTCAACTTCTGCGTCATATTCTCTTTTCATTCTCTCAATATATACTTCAAGGTGGAGTTCACCCATCCCCTGAATAATAGTATCGCCGGTTTCATGATCTACATAGGTTCTGAACGTCGGGTCTTCCTTGGTAAATCGGTTTAATGCCTTGGACATGTTGATCTGGGATTTATTATCTTTGGGGGTAATGGAAAGAGAGATAACGGGTTCCATGACATGCATGGCCATCATGGTATAATTGATTTGTGGCGATACAAAGGTATCACCCGAGGCACAGTCAACTCCGAACATGGCACCAATGTGACCGGCCGGGATGGCATCTACTTCTTCCATTTGTGCGGAATGCATCCGGATCAGGCGGCCGGCCTTCATTTTTTTGCCGTCTCTGGAATTAATCAAGGTATCGCCTTTATTGATACATCCCTGATAGACCCTGATATAGGTCAACTGTCCATATTGGCCGTCTTCCAGTTTAAATGCCAATGCAACAGTTGGTTTGTCAAAATTGCTTTCAAGAATAACAATTGCTTCATTGTTATCTATGTCAATGGCTTCATTTTCAATGTCAAGCGGGGAGGGTAGATAATTAATGACCGCATCCATCAGGGGTTGAACCGCTTTGTTCTTATATGCAGACCCAAGAAAAACAGGGGTCATTTGTCTTGCAATCGTTCCGGTTCGAACAGCCGTCATGATTAATTCATCGGTAATTTCTTTTTCTTCCAGAATGGCATCAGTAAGATCTTCTGAGAAAAGCGACACGGCATCAATCATTTCTTCCCGGGCCATCTCAGCATCTTCCAGCATTCCATCAGGGATATCTTTAATAACAACTTTTTCACCATTTTCCCCTTCAAAATAATTGGCTTTCATGGTAACCAGATCAATGATACCTTCATGCTTATCTTCAAGCCCGATGGGAAGCTGTAGCATGACAGAATTATGCCCTAACTTATCTTTCAGTTGCCGACTCACTTTGACAGGATTTGCACCGGATCTGTCACATTTGTTAACATAGGCAATGCAGGGAACTTTATACCGTTTCATCTGCTGATCTACGGTAATGGATTGTGACTGGACTCCAGATACAGAGCACAGAATCAGTACCACCCCGTCCAGAACTCTTAAAGACCGTTCAACTTCAACGGTAAAGTCAACATGGCCTGGGGTGTCAATAATATTGATATTATTTTTTTTCCACTTACAATAGGTAGCAGCCGATGCAATGGTAATGCCTCTTTCTCTCTCGAGTTCCATGGAATCCATGATAGCGCCGGTACCGTCTTTGCCCCTGACTTCATTGATTTTATGGATTCTGTCTGTGTAAAATAAAATTCTTTCAGTCAATGTGGTTTTACCGGAATCGATATGAGCACTGATTCCAATATTTCTTACTTTTTCTAAATCTCTGATCATTTTCAAATCATCCTTATGAATATAAAATTTGCCCTCGCACAAGCTTAAAACGCAATTGTTATCAAAGGTTTTGCCATATTTTTATATTGCTAAATTATTGCGATTTTGTTATTGTGAATTCGAAGTTAAACTTAGCTTATGAAATCGAATATATTATATTTAAACTGTTAATATGTCAAGTAAAAATTATTGATTGTGACCATCTTATCAGAACAATTCATCCGGGAATTTGAACATTATTTAAAGAACGGATCAAATGATATAGGAATCCAGATCTCCGAACACCAGACGGAGTTAATGGTCATGCATGCAAAAGAGCTGATGGTATGGAATAAAAAGATAAATCTTACGGCCATTAAAGATCCGATGAAAGTTGCAGAAAAACATTTTATCGATTCCATCGCACCGGTTTCTTTTTTTAAAAATGAGAAAGGTCTGATAGATTTAGGATCAGGGGGAGGCTTCCCGGGGATTCCTATTAAAATCATGAGACCGTCTTTAAAAGTTGTTCTGATTGATTCTTCCCGAAAAAAAATTAATTTTCTAAAACATGTGATACGAACCCTGCATCTGGAAAATATTGAAGCATTTCATTCCAGAGTTGAAGATCTTCATGAAAACAAAGCCTATCAAAATAAGTTTGATGCGGTTATATCCCGTGCCTTTGCAGATCTTTCAAGTTTTGTTGAATTAGCCGCTCCTTTTTTAAATAAAACGGGGACCATCTACGCCATGAAGGGGAAAAATGCAAAACAGGAAATCACATCGGAAATGTTAAATAATTTTAATTTAACATTTGATCATTATACACTCCCCTTTGAAAAATCAGATCGATTCGTGATCAAGTTGTCCGACAATGTCAGCCCTTGAAAACCTTGGTCAACCCAAGCGTTATGTTTTGATTTCATCTATGGGTAATATTTGTTTCCCGTGTTGAATAGTCAGAATTGAGATTTGTTTTATTTCTATTTTGCTCAAGCAGCATATTTTTAGCATCTTTATGGCTGATTCCCTCTCCTTTTTCCAATTGATTCAGAGAAACTTGAATGTCGGATAGAAGTTCAATTTTTTCTTGCATCCTTTCAAATTCATGAACATCAACCAGGACAGCAGCACTTTTACCTCTTTGAGTAATAATTAGAGGCCGTTTGGTTTCATGGATTTGTTTAATATACGTTGCCATACCATTTCTGACTTCCGATAGTGGTTTTATATCTCGATCAAACCGCAGTTTTTGCATTTTGGACTCCTTAAATAAGTTTTGTACAATATAACGCACAACTAATGGTACATGCAAGTGTTATTTTTTTGGGGAGCCTAACGGTTTAACTAAGGAGCAGCTACTGGCCGATGCATCTGCCAAGCATTTTAAGGAATCCAAGTCCCGTTGATCTTTAAAAACGCTTGTTATTTCTTGACATTTTAACGATTTGGCCGTACAAAGAAAGGCTCAACTATTGAATATCAACTGATCCGAATATTGGAGGAAAAATGGATTATAAGAAAACTTTGAATTTGCCGTCAACAAAATTTGCCATGAAGGCCAATCTGCCGCAACGTGAACCCCAGCAACTAAAAGAATGGGAAACAAAAAGGATTTATCAGAAATTAAGAGAACAATCCAAAGACAGGAAAACGTTTATTCTTCATGACGGCCCTCCTTATGCAAACGGTCATTTGCACATGGGACATGCCATTAATAAAATTTTAAAGGATATTATCGTCCGATCAAAACAGATGGCCGGGTTTAATGCCCCCTATATTCCGGGCTGGGATTGTCATGGACTTCCCATTGAACATAATGTGGACAAAAAGCTGGGTAAAAAGAAAAAAGAGATGACAAATGTCCAGGTTCGAAGGGAATGCAGATCTTATGCGGCCAAGTTTGTCGAGATCCAGAAAGAAGAATTCAAACGGTTCGGTGTTATGGGGGAATGGGAGAATCCTTATCTGACAATGAATTATCCCTATGAAGCCAGAATTGCCAAAGAGTGTGGGGAATTTGCACTCGCTGGTGATATGTTTCTGGGTAAAAAACCCATTTACTGGTGTTGCAGCTGCCAGACCGCATTGGCAGAAGCTGAAATTGAATATCATGACCATACCTCTCCGTCCATTTTTGTAAAGTTTCCGGTAAAAGATGATCTGTCCGATATCCTTCCGGATGTTGCAGATGATATATTTGTTGTGATCTGGACCACAACTCCCTGGACCATCCCCGCCAATTTGGGTATCTGTCTTCATCCTGATTTTGTTTATGTGGCAGTTAAAACGCAACATCAAGGTGTCTTGATTGTTGCCAGGGATCTGGCAGAATCGGTAATGAAAGAATTTGGAATTGAAGAATATTCAGTCATCAAAGAGTTTTCATCTAAGGATCTTGAAAATAAAAAATGCAAACACCCGATCTATGACAGGGATTCTCTGATTATTCTGGGAAATCATGTAACGCTCGAAGCCGGTACCGGGTGTGTTCACACAGCACCCGGACATGGCGCTGATGATTATATTGTAGGTAACAAATACGGCCTGGAATGTTACTCGCCGGTTGAAGACAATGGTGTGTTTTCAAAGGATGTAGAATACTTTGGTGGTGAATTTATTTTTAAAGCCAATAAAACTATTAATGAAAAGCTTTCAAGTTTAAACCTTTTATTAAAAAATGAAAATTTGTCTCATTCTTATCCGCATTGCTGGCGATGTAAAAAACCGGTTATATACCGGGCAACGCCCCAATGGTTTATCTCAATGGACAAGTTTAATCTTCGGCAGAAAACCCTTGATGAAATTAATAATGTTCAGTGGATTCCAAGCTGGGGCCGGGAAAGAATTTATTCCATGATAGAAACCCGGCCGGACTGGTGTCTTTCACGGCAACGCTCCTGGGGTGTTCCCATTCCTGTATTTCATTGCAAAAAATGCAAAAAAGTCTATGTCACGCGGGAATCTGTGGATAAAATACATGGATTGTTTACTGAACATTCTTCTGATATCTGGTTTGATAAGGATGCAGAATTTTTGATGCCAAAAGGGGCTAAATGTGAACAATGCGGATCTACTGATTTTACAAAGGATCATAATATTCTTGATGTATGGTTTGATTCAGGGGTGAGCCATGCAGCGGTTCTGGATGAAAGAGAAGGTCTCTCCCGTCCTGCGGATATGTATCTTGAGGGAAGTGATCAACACAGGGGATGGTTTCATTCTTCTTTGCTGACCGGTGTCGGCAGAACAGGAAGCGCTCCGTATAAAGCTGTTCTCACCCATGGATTTGTTGTGGATGAAAAGGGCCATAAAATGTCTAAGTCTGTGGGGAATGTTGTGGCGCCCGACTCTGTGATTAAGCAGTATGGTGCGGACGTATTAAGGCTTTGGGCAGCTTCGGCTGACTATAAGGGAGATATCAGCATTTCCAATAATATTATTAAACAATTGTCCGATGCATACCGGCGTATCAGAAATACCTGCCGGTTTATGTTGGGTAATTTTTCAGATTTTGATGTTACAAAGGGCCTGAGATCCATCAAAGAAATGTCCGAGCTTGATCGGTTTATTCTTCACCGGCTTCATCATGTGGTAAACCGCTCACTTACGGCTTATGACACCTATGAATTCCATACCATTTACCATACCTTGCATAATTTTTGTGTGAAGGACCTGTCCTCTTTTTATCTGGATATTATCAAGGACAGACTTTATACGTCTTCTGCAAAAGACCCCTTGCGGCGGGATGCCCAGACCGTGATGTTTATTGTTCTGGATGCTATTGTAAAAATTATGGCGCCGATTCTGCCATTTACAGCAGATGAAATATATCAACATATGCCCAAAAGTTCGGATCATAAAGAAAGCATTCATCTTGATTCCATGGTGGCGCTTAACGATGAATGGGAAGACAATGATCTGGCTGAGAGATGGGAGAATATCAGAAGTCTTAGAAGTGAAGTCACCAAAGCCCTGGAAGAAGCAAGGATACAAAAGTTGATTGGTCATCCTTTGGACGCAGCCTTGGAAATCAAACTGCCGGACACCCAACTAAAATCCCAGGTTCAGAATTTAAATGAAAATCTCAATGATATCTTTATTGTATCAAGTGCTGTGATTGTAGAGACTCTTGATGATACCGCCTATCAGGCCAAAGAAATTGAAGGGCTTGCCATCAAGGTCAAAAAAGCAAGGGGTGAAAAATGTGAACGGTGCTGGCGGTTTGATACCACCATCGGCAATGATGCAGATCATCCAACCGCCTGTGAACGATGTGCAGCCGCTTTAAAAAAGATCGTGTAACTTGAATCTGACCTCAAAAATATGGGTTAGATTAATTCTGGTCAGTGGATGTGTTGTTTTCGCTGACCAGATCACCAAATATATGATTAAAATAAATGTGGCATTATATGACACTATCATTGTGATAGAAAATTTTTTTAATATTACCCATATCCTGAATCCGGGCGGTGCCTTTGGTTTTTTTGCGTCCCAATCCCCTGAAATTAGAAAATTTATTTTTCTGTTCCTGTCCTCTATTATTGCTCTTTTTGTTTTATGGGTTTATAAAAAATGTGCGTCAGAATTTGTGTTTCTTTCCTATGGACTGGCCTTAATTTTTGGGGGTGCCATGGGAAATTTGATTGACCGGTTCAGGTATGGCAAAGTCGTGGATTTTCTTGATTTTTATATGGGATCTGCCCATTGGCCGGCATTCAATATTGCAGATAGCGCCATCAGTGTTGGAATGGGCATATTAATCTATTCCATTATTTTTAATAAAGTTCCGAATTTTTAAAGGCAGGCATATGCATCCCGTACTTTTACATATCGGCAGTTTTAATCTTTATACCTATGGTCTTTTTGTTGCCCTGGGATTTATGACAGCCATGTGGGTTTCTCAAAAAAATGCAACCCCCCACGGGATATCTTCCGAGACCATCCCCGATATTTTTTTTGTTATTCTGATATCTGCTCTTTTGGGCGCACGCCTTTTATACGTATTGATCAATTTTGACGTTTATAAAAATAATCTGGTAGACATCTTTAAGATTTGGAATGGGGGGCTTGTCTTTTTCGGTGGATTTTTTTCTGCTGTTGTGACAACAGCCATTTACCTGAAATTAAAAAACCTGAATATCTGGAAAACTGCTGATATTATTGCGCCAGGTGTTGCCCTGGGCCATGCTGTTGGAAGAATCGGTTGTTTTTTTGCCGGGTGCTGCTATGGGAAAGAGTGTACCCTGCCAATTGCCATTAAATTTACAAATCCGGAGAGTCTTGCACCTTTAGGCGTTTATCTGCATCCGACCCAGATATATTCGGTATTTTCAAATTTAATCCTGTTTTTTATTCTCTTGTGGCTCCAGAAAAGAAAGAAATTTAACGGCATGGTGTTTTTAAGTTATATTATGCTCTACTCATTGTTCAGGTTCATTGTTGAATTTTTCAGAGGAGATTTCCGGGGAAATTTCTTTTTTGACTTTATTTCCATGTCACAGGGAATCGGACTGATGGTTTTTTTGATTGCCTTGATTCTTTTAATTAAATTTTCAAAATCTTCCCATGGCACCCAATAAAAATAACGTTAAATATAATAAATTAGACTCATTTTTTAATTCTCTTCGAGAAGAGGATATTCTTCCTGGCCTGATCTTGATTTACGGTGAACCTTATCTGGTAAAACAGGCGTTTAAAACCACCGCTTCTTTTTTGTTTGGAAATGATGACAATAATAAACTATTTGCCATGGAAACCCTTGAAGGAGGATCTGTTTCCATGGGAGATATTATTGAGCAGGTCTCCACTTTTTCGTTTTTTATTCCCAAAAAAATTGTGGCAGTTAAAAATGCGCCTTTGTTTTCAAAACCATCGAACAATCAGGAGATCAGTTTCTCACCATCTGATCTTGACCGTCTGGTAGATTTTATTGAAAAAGGTATTCCTTTAAATCATTTTTTAATTCTCACAACTACCGGTATTGATAAAAGGAAAAAGATATACAAGGCACTATCGGACAAAGGGTTCGTTATAGACTGCTCTGTTCCCACGGGGGCAAGAAAAACTGACCTGGATGAACAGAGGGCTGTCTTGCAAAGTGTTGCGGGTCAAATTCTGTCAAAGTCTGAAAAAATTATTGATCATCAGGCCTTTCATGCCTTGGTGGAGTTGACAGGATTTAATCTTGATCTTTTATCTCAGAATCTGGAGAAGCTGATTGTTTATTCTGGAAAAAACCGGACAATTTCAACAGCAGATGTAAAAGCGGTTGTTATAAGGGATAAAAAAGATCCCATATTTAATTTAACCAATGCGTTTATGGCCAAAGATGTTAAAAATGCGCTTTTTTATTTAAATTCACTTTTTAATGAAGGGTTCCATCCCTTGCAGATACTAAGATCATTTGAAAATCAAATTCGAAGATTAATTCTGGTAAAATGTTTTACCAGACAATTTTATCAAACAAATAAAAACGTGCGTCTTAAAAAAATAAATTTTAATTCTTTCAAACAGATCGTTCTTCCCCAAATTATAGCGCATGACAAACAGACAAAAACTGCTATTGAAAGGCAGGATGAATATCTATCAAGGAAAAGCTTAAAGAAAA
>Ga0190329_1000232_pt1 | contig 16840 bp, 13 predicted proteins | sample 48720423_MG_FD_161655 | JGI IMG/M metagenome (GOLD analysis project Ga0190329, IMG submission 161655) | Hydrothermal vent sediment bacterial communities from Southern Trench, Guaymas Basin, Mexico - 4872-04-2-3_MG | ecosystem: Environmental > Aquatic > Marine > Hydrothermal vents > Sediment ... | reverse complement strand
CTCTGTGGCGGGAGTGACGAGACTCGAACTCGCGACCTCTTGCGTGACAGGCAAGCGTTCTAACCAAACTGAACTACACCCCCGTAGTTCTTTATTTTCTGGTGGGCGATGCAGGGCTTGAACCTGCGACTTCAACCTTGTAAGGGTTGCACTCTCCCAGCTGAGTTAATCGCCCGAAAAACAGAAAGATTTATATCAATAATAGAAAATTGTGTCAAGCAAAAACTACCATAAAAATGGTTATTCTTGTTATTCTTTATGGGCCAAAATTATTTGCCCTTACCTTGCTTGCAAGGTCATGTTTAAAATGCTATAAACTGATTATGATTAAGTAGCAATTCGATTTTTCATCAAAAAAATTTGAATATTAAATTTTTAAAATTATCAATGACGATCAATCTCTTATTCTTTATTTTATTCGTCATGAATTTCAGCCAAGGAGTCAGATGATGGAACCTGTACAAGGATATCTTGAAATTATGGATAAAGGATTTGGATTTTTGAGAAATATAGAAGAAAATTTCCAATCCAGGCCTGAAAATACCTATGTCCCAAATAGTTTGATACGAAAATTAAATTTAAAGGAAGGGGGATTTATTGAAGGGTTTGGGGAACAAAAAGGTCCAAGTAATCCGAATCTCGCCTTAATCAGAGTTGAAACGATTAACAGGCTTCCCTTTGATGACTTTATCAACACACCTCTATTGCAGGAACAAACCAGCATCAACCCTTTTGAACGCTACTATCTGACTCAAAATAATGATGATACGACAGGAAAAGCTCTGGATATGATTACGCCCCTTGGTATGGGCCAGAGAGGGCTGATTATCGCGCCGCCTAAATCCGGGAAAACAACCATTTTACGACATATGGCGAACTCGGTGGTGATGAATCATCCCGATGCAAAAGTTTTTATTCTGCTGGTTGATGAAAGACCCGAAGAAGTGACAGACTTTCAAAGAGGCTTAAAAGATGCCCATGTTTTGTATTCTTCCGCAGACCAGCAGATTGGGCAGCATATGAGGATGACCCGTCTTGCCATGCATACGGCCATCCGGTGTGCGGAAATCGGTCAGGATGCGGTGGTCTTCATTGATTCTTTAACCCGAATGACGAGAGCCTTTAACGCCAATACGAACAGCCATGGCAAAACCTTGACAGGTGGTCTCGGCGCCAATGCCATGGAGTTTCCCAGAAAAATTTTTGGTGCTGCAAGAAAGCTTGAAAATGGGGGTTCCTTAACCATTATGGCCACTATTCTTGTGAATACCGGCAGTCGAATGGATGATATTATCTATCAGGAATTCAAGGGAACCGGAAATATGGACTTGTTTCTTTCTCAGGACTGTGCCGAAAACCGGATCTGGCCAGCTATTAACATCAATAAATCCGGAACACGAAAGGAAGATCTATTAATGGATAAAGATGAAATAAAAAAAATGATTGAAATTCGAAGGGCTATCGCCACAAAGGATGAAAAAGATGCAATGGTGCAATTTTTATCTTATCTCGAATAAACTCGCATCATAACATATCAATCACAACAGTGCATTTTCAAGCACTTGGGACATATCCTCAGCATAAACAATTTTCATTTGGTTTTGAATGGATTGGGGAATTTCTTTAATATCTTTTTTGTTCTCAATAGAAACAATTACTTTTTTAATCCCATTGGCATGGGCAGCCAGGAGTTTTTCCTTTAATCCGCCGACCGGCAGCACCCTTCCGCGCAATGTGATTTCGCCTGTCATAGCAAGTTTTCTTGAAACCGGTCTTCCGGTCAAAACGGAAACAACCGCTGTACACATAGATATCCCTGCAGAAGGCCCATCTTTTGGGATTGCTCCTTCCGGGACATGGATATGAATATCAAGCGTTTTATAAAAATTTTCTTTAATATTTAATTCTTTGCTGCGAGACCTGACATAGCTGACGGCTGCCTGGGAAGACTCTTTCATAACATCCCCAAGTTTTCCGGTAACCAGCACATTCCCTTTTCCCGGCATGGTAACCACCTCTATCGTAAGCAGTTCTCCCCCGGCCTGGGTCCATGCGAGACCAGTAACAATCCCCGTCCTGTCTTCTTTTTCCAGGACACTGTCTCTAAAGCGAGGTTGTCCAAGATATTTTAAAACCATAGTTGTTGAAATTTTATGCAGTTTCCTATTATTGGTTTGAACGATCTCTTTAACTATTTTTCTTAATACAGAAGAGATCTCCCTCTCCAGATTTCTTACCCCTGCCTCTCTTGTGTATCGTTTTATAATAGCATGGATGGCATTTTTTGAAAAAATCGCATCGGCTGTTGAAAGACCATTTTCTTTCAATTGTTTGGGTATCAAATACCCTGTGGCAATTTTTTCTTTTTCATACTCTGTGTAGCCCGGTATCTGGATAATTTCCATCCTGTCTCGCAATGGTGCCGGAATATCATATAAGGTATTGGCTGTAGTGATAAAAAGGACCTGGGACAAATCATAATCCACTTCAAGATAATGATCATTAAAATTTTTATTCTGCTCCGGATCCAGTGCTTCAAGCAATGCAGACGATGGATCTCCTCTGAAATCAGCCGTCATTTTATCAATTTCATCCAGGCAGAACACAGGATTGTTATATCCTATTTTTTTCAAGGTTTGAATAATCTTACCCGGCATAGCCCCCACATAGGTTCTTCGATGACCTCTGATTTCCGCTTCATCTCTAACACCGCCAAGAGAAACCCTGGCAAAGGCCCTTCCCGTAGCAGAAGCGACTGATCTTGCCAAAGATGTTTTCCCGACGCCCGGTGGCCCCACCAGACAGAGAATCGGTCCTTTAATTTTTTTAACCAGAATTTGTACGGCTAAATACTCAAGAATCCTTTCCTTGGGTTTCTCAAGCCCATAATGATCCTGATCTAATATTTGTTCAGCCTTTTTAAGATCATTCCTTGAGCGGTTTTTTCTAAACCACGGCAAAGAAATCAGCCAATCAATATAGTTTCTGACCACAGTAGCTTCCGATGACATGGGAGGCATCATCTTCAGCTTTGCAAGCTCTTTTCTTACAACAAAAGCCGCTTCTTTGGACATTCTCTTTTTCTTTATCTGATTTTCAAGATCCTGAAATTCTGCTGCACTGCCATCTTCCCCCATTTCTTTTTTGATGGCACGCATCTGCTCATTCAAATAATGCTTCTTCTGAAACGTTTCCATCTGCTCCTTTACCCTTCCCTTTATTTTCTGGGACATGGTAAAGACTTCGGTTTCCTTTTGAATCAGTTTTAACAATAAAAAAAATCGGTCTTCTATCTTTCCACATTCAAGCAATTTTTGCTTATCCGTCACTTTAAACGGCATCTGGGTTGCGATGGTATCGGCATATCTGGACTCATGAGCAGAGAGGATATCAAGATTTTTAAAAAAGCTCTTTGATACGGCACCGGAAAGTTTGGCATAATATTCAAACGCCTCGGTGACTGTTCTGATGGCAGCTTCTCTTTCCTTTTCAGACAAAGGGTCTTCATGGACTGGAATATAATCAACACAAAGGTAACCCTGCTCATCCACCAATTTAACAATTTTACCTCTTTCACACCCTTCAACCAATGCTTTAACGGTTCCATCAGGCAATCTGAGAAGCTGAGTGATCTTTGCCTCTGTACCCACCTGAAAAATATCGTTAATAGTGGGTTTTAAAACCTCAGAGTCTTTTTGAGTGGTCAAAAAGATTTTCTTGTCTGCCGCCATGGCTTCAGACAACGCCTTAATTGATTTATCCCTTCCAACAAAAATAGATGTGGTAATGGAGGGGAACAACACCATATCTCTTAAAGGCACCAGTGGAAGCTGTTTTATTAAACTCTGTGAGCCATCCTGATGAAAAAACTTAGGAATTTTGATCATTAAATTTTAGAACTCTCTTTATTTTTAGGCCTGCTTTTTAGGCTGCTCATAAAGCAGTATCGGACCTTCATTCTTTAATACAACTTCTTCGCCAATCACACACTCTCTAACGTTCTCTTTTGAAGGAAGTTCATACATGATATCCAGCATGGTTTCTTCCATAATGGCACGCAGTCCTCTTGCGCCCGACTTTCTTTTTACAGCTTCTTCTGCCATGGCATCAAGAGCTTCATCTGTAAACTGAAGTTCTACACCTTCAATATTTAATAGCTCCTGGTATTGTTTGACGAGTGCATTCTTGGGTTCGGTCAGAATTTTAACCAATGACTCTTTATTTAGTTCACCAATAGATGTAATAATAGGCAAACGGCCTAAAAACTCCGGGATAAGACCAAATCTTATCAAATCCTCTGGCTTGAGCTGTTCAAGAAGCTCTCCAATGTTTTTATCCTTTTTATTAGCAATCTTAGCACCGAATCCCATGGTTTTCTGAGTAATTCTTCTCTCAATTACCTTTTCAAGTCCGGTAAATGTACCTCCGCAGATAAAAAGAATATTAGACGTATCAACCTTTACATAATCCTGTTGGGGATGTTTTCTCCCCCCCTTGGGAGGAATACTGGCAACCGTCCCCTCTATAATTTTCAAAAGCGCTTGTTGAACGCCTTCTCCAGAAACATCCCGGGTAATGGAGGGGTTGTCACCCCGCTGGGATATTTTATCGATCTCATCAATATATATAATGCCCTTCTGAGCTCTCTCAACATCATAGTCGGCATTCTGGACAAGGGAAAGCACGATATTTTCAACATCTTCTCCGACATAACCGGCTTCGGTTAAAGCTGTGGCATCTGCAATGGCAAAGGGAACATCTAAAAATCTGGCAAGGGTCTGAGCCAGAAGCGTTTTCCCGCATCCGGTAGGCCCGATGATAAGGATATTACTTTTTTGAATTTCCACATCCTCATTTTTCTTTTCTATGGCTGAAGTCAAACGTTTATAATGATTGTAAACCGCCACAGAAAGAACTTTTTTGGCTCGATCCTGTTCAATGACATAAGCGTCAAGCAATGCTTTTATTTGCCGAGGTGTTAAAAAATCCTTTAACCCATTCTGGTCGACTTGCTTTTCTTTTTCTTCATCCTCAACAATCTCACTGCACAATTTGATACATTCATTACAAATATAAACACTTGGACCTGCAATCAGTTTTGTCACCTCTTTTTGATTTTTACCGCAAAAAGAACAAAAAAACTGACTCTTATCTTTTTTTTTGCCAGCCATAATTTATGCTACTCCTTTGAAGCATCATCTGTCTTATCTTCCAACTCGCTTCTATCCGCAACGACCCTGTCTATAATGCCATAGTCCGTGGCTTCTATGGCTGACATAAAAAAATCTCTGTCTGTATCTTCTGATATTTTTTTAATATTCTGACCCGTATGAAAGGATAAAATTTCATTTAATGTATCCTTCATTCTTAAAATCTCAGTAGCCTGTATTTTAATATCAGTAGCCTGCCCCTGGGCACCACCAAGTGGCTGATGAATCATTATCCTGGCATTGGGCAGTGCAAATCTTTTCCCTTTTGCACCTGCGGTTAAAAGCAACGCCCCCATACTGGCGGCCTGTCCAATACATACAGTAGCCACATCAGGCTTTATATATTGTATGGTATCATAAATGGCCATTCCAGCTGTTACCACACCTCCTGGTGAGTTAATATAAAAACTGATGTCTTTTTCAGGATCTTCCGATTCCAAAAACAATAGCTGGGCAACAATAAGATTAGCAATCTCATTATCAATGGCAGATCCAATAAAAATAATTCTATCCTTTAAAAGGCGTGAAAAAATATCGTAAGCACGCTCTCCTCTGTTGCTTTGTTCAACAACCATTGGAATTAGAGGCACGATTCAACTCCTATAATTTTTTATACACATTAAATGATTACTCTGTTTCTTCTTTTGATGCATCTTCTTCTTTAGCTTCTGCACCCTCTTCAACCGCATCCGGTTCAATTTCCGTGACGCTACCTTTCTCTATTATAAGGTCAACAGCCTTTTTTTCAAGCTGCGTATGCTTATAATATTCCAACTGCTTGGAATCCGTGTTGAAATAATTTTTTATTGAATCAACAGGCGCATTCATTCCGACTGCCATTTCCTCAAAGCTTTTTTCCAGTTCTTCATCGGTAAGCTCAAGCGTCTCCTGGGTAATAATTTTATCCAGAATCAAATGTCGTCTGGCTTGCTTTTCTGCCACATCACGATACTGGGTTCTAAGCATATCCTTGCTCAACCCTGCTGCTTCAAGCGTCGTATTATTTGCTGAATAGGCTTGTTCTGCTTCCATCGTAATGCCATTAAGCTCTCCTTCAACCATTGCTTCGGGTACTTCGAATTCAACTTTTTCCAAAAGATTCTGGAATACCTGTTCGGAAAGTTCATGTTTGATTCTTTGTTCATACCCTTTTTCAAGATTTTCACGGATAGAGGCCCTGACATCATCCAGAGTTTCAAATTTTCCCAGATCTTTTACAAGGTCATCATTGAGCTCAGGTAGAATTTCTTCTTGTATTTCCTTTAATGTCACCTTATAGACAATGGTTTTACCCCTCAAATTTTCATCATGATAGTCATCCGGATAGGGGACTTCGATTTCAAGATCCTGTACCGGGATTACACCTGTCAATTTTTCTGAAAATTCTTCAGGCATAGCCTCTTTCCCGATTCCCATGACGTAATTTTCAATTTTAGGTGTCTTGTCAAAAGATTCACCATTTAAAAAGCCTTCATAATCTATCAGAACAAAATCACTCGCTTTTACAGGACGTTCCTCTTTTACGGTCTCTTTTTTGGCCATGGTTTTCTGAATCATATAAATCTGGCTTTCTATTTCACCATCGGATACTTCATACTTCGTCTGTTCCAGAGCAATCCCTTCAAATTCGATATCATCAAATTCTGGCTTTATTTCCACAGTGATATCAAAAATATATGCATTTTCAGGATCTAACGGGGGCGGATCCATTTGAGGACCACCAACAATCTTCAGATCATGTTCTTTAATGGCTTCAATAAATGCTTCCTGGATTAAACGCGGAGCAACATCTGCATGAACATCTTTTGAAAATCTATTTTCCAATACCTTCCGGGGAATTTTACCCTTTCTAAATCCCTTCACATCAGCTTTCTTTTTCAGCTCTTTGTATGCAATATTCAGTTCTTTGGTAACGTCTTCCTTTGAGATTTCAAAAGAGAGCACTTTTTTTACACTGCTCTTATCTTCAATTTTTACCTGCATGTCTTATGTCCTGTATTCATTTTATTAAAATTAAACTGCATATAAACACTACTTCAAATAATTAAAAACATGTAATATATAAAATATATATCGCATATTTAAACCCCTTTCCATAAAGTTTATTAAAATAACGCTTATATATAAAGGTGTCAAGAAAATTGGCCAAACAAAACTATTTTTCTATTCGTTATCACACGGCATCCGCTTGTAAAATTCCTTGCCTTTATTATCTGGAAATGATAATTAATATGATTGTGTTAATTACTTGGAATCGGGGCGTAGCGCAGTCTGGTAGCGCGCCTGCTTTGGGAGCAGGATGTCGGGAGTTCGAATCTCTCCGCCCCGACCAGTAAATACAATTCTTTCGAAACTTTCTTGAAACTACGACGCCGCCAAAAGCGTAAAAAATAGCAGGCAGCATCCAGCTGCCTGAAAAAATTTTTGATTTCTTTTTGTGAATCGCCAGGGTGGTAAAAAAAAGGCAATACTGAATCCTGAGCCTATATAAAAAAAATCAAAAAACTTTGCATTGCCCGGAGCCCATGCAACAATCAAAGATATCAGATAAAAATAACTAATCAAGGCTGTGGCAACAGCCTTGAGACTTCGAGGACCTTTTAGCACGGCATAAAATAAGGCCGGGAGCACCAGGAAAAATCCAACCGGTCCGAATGAAAACATCTCATTGGGTATCCCTGTTAAATGAAATACCTGGGCAGCACCGCTTTCACCCAGAAATGATCGTACACAAAAATCATAAAGTGACTGTAGGGTTTGTGCCATACTCCAGTTAAAAAACCTTTCAAAAAATATATCTATTGATGCTGTAAAATAAAAACTTTCAAGGAGATACCGTATAAAATTTGCTAACGCTCCCTGTATTCCATCGGTATTGAAAAAAATATTTGAAAATACACCCGGCCAGGAATTTTTATAAACATGATTGCACAAAAATAGCCAAGATTGTGAGAAAATGACTGCCGGCACAATGGCTAAAAGGGCATAGGGGGTTTTCCCCAGGAGACTTTTCCATGTAATCATGCCATGTCTCCTGAAAAAAATTACGCAAGACAGAACAAAAAGAATCGGCACAAAAATCATGCTGGAAATATTTTCGGATATACAAAAAAAGAGGCCCAGAATCAATAAAATGAGATCCGTCAAATTCGGCTGCTCTACCATTCGATAAATGGCAAGAATACAAAAGAGTGCCACTGCAACAGAGATGATCTGGGTACCCGGATATATCGCCTGGACAACAAGCCGGGGCATGGACATGACCAAAATGGCTGAGGTAAATGCCGTGGACTGCCATGAATACCGCCTGGCAAGGGCATAAGTGGAAAACCCTATGGAAAGATAGGCTAAAAAACAAAAAATCCCAGCACCGGAATCTGTTCCGAACCGCAGAAATGTATTGAATAAAATAAGATGGTTAAGCGGTAAAAAACCCGGGAATTTTGAAGCGGCTACAAGTGAAAAAAATCCCTCTTTTGTATAAAGGATTATCGTATAAAGTTCATTTTGAAATTCTTTTGGAACAGATAAAAAAGCATGGATTGCCATGTACAAAAAACACAAACCCAAAAAAATGAACAAGATGGGATTTGTAGAACCAAAGCTTTTTAAGGTGGCGAATATAGTGAGAATATATGAGCGATGTCTGAAAACCAGAATGAATGAAACCATAAGAAAAAAAGCCTCTATCCATGTGGAAATGATGGGTATGCCTGCAATAAAAAATATCTGACGAATAAAAGACAGCAGCATAAAAACAGTGATAATGCCATATGAAGCTGATTCTGCAAAAGTATTACCGTTCATGCGAAATAAAAAAAATGCAGTGGCACACAGGCAAAAAATCCCTGCAAAAAATACTACAGAAATTAACACTCTTTTCCTCTTTCTTTTTGCGCTTCTTTTTCTTTCAGATGATCTCTTATTTCAATCATAAAATTCTGCATATCACGGGCAAGGGTTTCACATTCCGGGCAATATACCTTTTTGAACATTTTGTCATGCTTTTCCAACTGATGCCTGAACCAGGGGATATAAGGCGAGCCTTTGCAAAATTTTTGCCCTGTATATTGGGCAATGGGGCATCCTATGCATATCGTAAAATAAAATATTCTGCACGGAGGACAATCCAATACACCACCATCAGACCCTTTTTTATCTATGATCCTTTGCCATTTTTTCACTGCGGCTTCCATAATTTTGATCTTATTCATAATACCATACCTAAATACGTTAAAAAAAATGCCCTGCATATTTGTGGACCTCAATGCAGCGCCGAACGACATAGTCCACCTTTTTTTTATTCGCTTTTGCTGCCATTGCACTGATATCACAGCAGGTAATACCAACCATCTCTTTTAAGACCGCTTTCACCGCCCCTGAAAGCGCATCTGAATTATAGCCGCCTTCAAGAGAATAAACCATTTTACCGCCGCATACCTTGTCGGCTATTCTTTTTATTGATGCTGTCATTCCTGCAAATCCTGAAGCAGTCATACGCATGCCCCCCATGGGATCATCTTTGTGAGTATCAAACCCTGCTGAAACAAGAATCAATTCCGGCGCAAATCGTTCTGCCACAGGCGCAAGCAAACACTCAAAAATAGACGTATATTCTGCATCACCATACCCTTTCGGAATGGGTAGATTGATCGTATATCCCTCTCCTGCCCCTAAACCTGTTTCTGTAAAAATTCCCGTGCCCGGGAAAAGTCCGGATTGATGAATAGAAAAAAACAAAACATTGGGATCTCTTTCAAATGCGTGCTGGGTGCCGTTTCCGTGATGAATATCCCAATCGATTATCAGTATCCTACCTAATTTTAAAATCTTTTGTGCGAATATTGCACCCAAAGCAACATGATTGAACAGGCAATAGCCCATAGCCCGACTTTTTTCCGCATGATGCCCGGGGGGTCTTATTAAAGCAAACGCATTATCTATTTTTTTTGCTGCTACCAGTGATATGGCATTTAAAAGTCCACCTGTAGCATAAAGTGCTGCGTCAAATGTATCTTCACCGGCATGTGTGTCCCCTGTAAGAGCGATGAGATTTTTCCCGTTGGTTTCAGCAATTTTTTCAAAATACTCGTGGGAGTGAAAAAGGAGAATGTCCTCTTTTTCAGCTTTTTTTGGCAGAACGTCAACAAAAATATCCTGCATGTCAGAATCAGCCAGCATGGAATATATGGACTTAAGTCTTTGAGGGGTGTCAGGACAGCCATCCCCCGGAATATGCTTTAAAAATATATCCCCTTTTACGATGCCGGTTTTTAATGTCATTTTGTACCATCCAAAATTCAAATTTTACGGGCGTATCAATTGGATTTTATGGGAACCGTCAGCACTGCACAGGGTAAACGACGAAGCAACGCTGCGGTTGTGGTGGTAATGATCCTGCCCGGACGATCATCAACCCCTGCTATTATCAAATCTATTTCATGACTTTTTGCATACAACGCCAGCTCTTCACCTGGAATTCCCCGCAGAATATGTGTTTCAGTAGACATTAGATTTCTCAACCTCAAAGACAATTTTTCTTCCAAACGTCTTTGTGCCTCATCATAAGGTGCAGAAGTGATCTCCACAACTTCCTCGTTCACCGGAGATTCCATGACATGGACCAAACAGATCCTTGAATTGAATTTTTCAAAAAAAGCCAACGCATATTTTTTAAGATAAGAATCTGATTTCGACAAACTACAGGCAATGATGATATTTGTAAATTGCACTTTTGGACCATTTGTATCAAAACCGATTTTGCCGGGGGGTATCACTAAAAAAGGCTGAGAAAATGTTTGTGCCATACGCCCTACAATTGAACCGATAAAAAACTGCTGAAACTCTGATAATCCATGACTTGCCGCAATGATGATATCTGGTTTTATCTTTTTTGCGACCTTTGCAACTTCAAGGACAGGATCGCCATAAGTGATGACTAAATCCCATTTTATATCGAAACGCTCCATGTATTTTTTTATTTTTTCACGGGCAGTCTCGATTTTTTCTTTTTTTTCACCGCCTCTTTCAAACTCAATTTGCCTGGATACAGAACCGCGGGGAGGCGGAATAGCATGAAAAATCGAAAAAGAAGCGTCAAACTGCAAACAAAGCTCGACTCCCCAGGGAAGCAAACGATCAGAAACTTTTGACAAGTCTATTGTACAAAGTACTTTTTTTATTTTTTGCATATCTTTTCCCCATATTTGTGCCGGCTTTTTATCTTCATATGAATAGGAAAAATCACCTTTGATTATGGAAATTCAATCACAAAAAAAATAAACAAAAATAATTTTAGTGTTTTGTGTAAATTTTGTCAAATTGCTGGCAAATTTTTTATATGGACGGAAAATAAATTGAGCTTGAAAAAAATATAAATAACAATTATATATACATCTTCCGGCTGTGCAGGCCGGGTGTACGGATTATTCTGATCGGTCGCCTCGTAACAGAAGGCCATGAACCTCGTCAGGTCCGGAAGGAAGCAGCGATAAGTGATTTCTTCTGTGTCGTGGATCGATCCCGGTCATGCAATTTTACGTTAACCCCTTCTGCCAGCCGGATCTTTTCTTTTCAAAGCCTGCATTTATATCTTGACATGTTTTTAAACAGACTTATTTTTCAGCCATCATTTGAGTTATATTTTGGACAAATTACACTTAACAAATAAAGATAGTTGAAACAGGAAAAAAATTGGTGAAAGAAAAAAAGAAAAAAAATGACGAAACCCTCACAAAGGAGTCTCCCGGGAAAAAGGCCAAAAAAACTAAAGCCAAAAAAGAAGACATCAACGAGGTAAAAGAACAACTTGCGACTGAGAAAGATCGCGTATTAAGACTTTCCGCTGAATTTGAAAATTACAAAAAAAGAAAAGAACGGGAATCGGATGAGTTTAAAAAATTTGCCAATGAAACGATTTTCAGACAACTTCTGACGGTTGTAGATAACCTGGAAAGAGCAATCTCTTCTACCCAGAAAAATTCAAATGAAGAGGGGTTACTTGAAGGGGTTAAACTGACCTACAAGGAAATTATCAAACTCTTTGAAACATTTAATGTTAAGCCCGTGGAGGCTGAAAACCAACCGTTTAATCCAAACTTTCATCAGGCCGTCACTCAGGAAGAAACGAATGATTTCCCTGAGAACACCGTCTCAAAGGTCCTTCAAAAAGGGTACCTTCTTCATGACAGACTCATAAGGCCTGCTATGGTTATTGTCTCAAAAAAAGTGGAAAAAAAAACTGAAGAAATTAAAGAAAAATAAAAATATCTTGGAGGATATGTTATGGGTAAAATAATCGGAATAGATTTAGGAACAACCAATTCATGCGTAGCCGTTATAGAAGCGGGCGAAGCAAAAATCATCACCAATGCAGAAGGCGGGCGGACTACGCCATCTATTGTTGCCGTTTCTGAAGCCGGTGAGCGAACTGTTGGGCAAACGGCTAAAAGGCAAGCTGTTACCAACCCTGAAAATACTATATTTGCTGTAAAAAGACTGATTGGAAGAAAATTTAAATCAAAAGAAATTCAAAATGATATCCCTATTCTTCCTTATAAAATTGAAGGCGCATCCAATGGGGACACCCGAATCAATTTAAGGGGAAAACAACACAGTCCTGCTGAAATTTCATCCTTTATACTGGCAAATATTAAAAAGACAGCCGAAGATTATCTGGGCGAAGCCGTCACTGAAGCGGTTATTACCGTACCCGCCTATTTTAACGACAGCCAGAGACAGGCCACAAAAGATGCCGGGAAAATTGCCGGTCTTGAAGTAAAACGTATCATCAATGAACCCACAGCCGCATCCCTGGCCTACGGCCTTGATAAAAAAAGTGAAGAAAAAATTGCTGTGTTTGATTTAGGGGGCGGCACATTTGATGTGTCAGTCCTTGAAATCGGTGATGGCGTTTTTGAAGTAAAATCAACATCCGGTGATACCCATCTGGGGGGTGAAGACTTTGACTTAAGAATAATCGATTATATTGCCGATGAATTTAAAAAAGACCAGGCTATTGACATCAGAGGAGATAAGATGGCTCTCCAGCGTCTTAAAGAAGCGGCTGAAAAAGCCAAAATGGAGCTTTCAACAGCGACTGAAACCAATATCAACCTGCCATTTATCACTGCGGATGCATCCGGCCCGAAACACCTTGATATAAAACTGACCCGTGCAAAGCTTGAATCCCTGGTAGCCGATCTTTTGGATAGACTTGATAAACCTTGTCGAACAGCTATAAAAGAAGCAAAATTGGGAGCTGGTGGTATTGATGAAGTGGTTCTTGTCGGAGGCATGACCCGTATGCCCGTCGTTCAGGAACGGGTCGAAAAAATATTCGGAAAAAAACCCCATAAAGGGGTGAATCCGGATGAAGTGGTTGCCATGGGTGCTGCAGTGCAAGCAGGTGTTCTCCAGGGAGATGTAAATGATGTGCTTCTGCTGGATGTTACCCCATTATCGCTTGGTATTGAAACCCTTGGCGGTGTGATGACCAAACTCATTGATAAAAACACGACCATCCCCACCAAAAAGAGTCAGGTATTTTCAACTGCTGCTGACAATCAGCCAGCTGTTTCTATCCACGTACTCCAAGGTGAAAGGGAGATTGCAAGCGGCAATAAAACCCTTGGACAATTTGAATTGTCTGACATTCCGCCCGCACCAAGAGGTGTTCCGCAGATTGAGGTTTCCTTTGATATTGATGCCAATGGTATTGTCCATGTAGCAGCAAAAGACAAGGCAACCGGGAAAGAGCAATCCATCCAAATCACAGCAGCCAGCGGCCTTTCAGAAGAAGAAATCAACAATATGGTCAAGGATGCAGAAATGCATGCGGATGAAGATAAAAAGAAAAAAGAACTGGTTGATACCAAAAATAGTGCGGAAGCCCTTGTTGACCAGACTGAAAAAACCTTGAAAGAGCATGGCGATAAGGTTGATGAAGAGACCCGGAAAAATATTGAAACGGCTGTTGAAGCATTGAAACAGGCTAAAGATTCAACCAATGTTGATGAGATAAAACAGAAAATCGAAACGCTGTCACAAGCATCCCATAAACTTGCTGAGGTCATGTACCAGCAGGCAGCCCAGGAAGGACAAAGCGGCCAGGGTGCTGATGCCGGCGCCGCCGCTCAGGATGATGACGATGTTGTTGATGCTGATTTCGAAGAGGTCAAAAAAGATAAATAAAACCAAATAAAATCGGACAAAACCTGTTGAATATAATCCTGCCGTGTTCTATAGTTGCGCGGCAGGATTTTTTATATTTATAAAAAGGTGCTTAATTATAAATGATTATTACTGAGATTTTAGCCAGAAATGCCTCAATGTATAGAGACAAGACCGCACTTGTCGAACGAACGCCTTCTCTAAACTCCAGTGACTCCATTACATGGGAAGAATTTTACAGGACTTCCAATCGATTTGCCAATGCCCTTACAAAAAAGGGCATCCATAAAGGAAACAAAATTGTCCAATTGATGACAAACTGCCTTGAATGGCTTCCCATTTATTTTGGCATCCTTTATACCGGTGCATGGGCAGTTCCGTTAAACTTCAGGTTTGAGTCTGACAAAATCCTTATCTGTACAAATACTGCTGAAGCGAATGTTTTTATTTTCGGTGAAGAATTCATTGAAAGAATTGAATCCATCAGAAATAAGCTTAAATCCGTTCACCTCTGGATTTTCACAGGTCCTTCAACTTCATGCCCGGACTGGGCAATCCAATATGAGACATTTATTGAATCGGAATCAGGAGATAACCCGCCCAAGGTTCATCTTGATGTCAAAGATGATGCCGCCCTATATTTTACCAGTGGCACAACCGGTAACCCTAAAGCTGTCCTTTTAACCCACAGGAACCTTGAGCATGCCTGCTATATTGAGCATGCCCATCATGGTCAGACCCATGAAGATATTTTCCTTTGTATCCCCCCCCTGTATCATACCGGCGCCAAGATGCACTGGATGGGCAGTTTTCTTGTGGGAGGAAAATCTATCCTTCTTAAAGGAGTAAAACCGCAATGGATAATTGAAGCTGTCTCCGAAGAAAAATGCACCATTGTCTGGCTTCTGGTTCCCTGGGCCCATGATATCCTTATTGCCATTGAGAACAAAGAGATTGATCTTTCAAAATTTACGCTTTCCCAATGGCGTCTGATGCATGCCGGTGCCCAGCCGGTTCCGCCAAGCCTGATTGAAAACTGGAAAAAATATTTCCCCAATCAGGATTATGACACCAACTATGGCCTGACCGAATCAACCGGTCCGGGGTGTGTTCATTTAGGACTTGAAAATGCCGACAGAATCGGTCCCATCGGGCTGCCGGGATTTGACTGGGAAGCAAAAATTGTAGATAAACAGGGGGCCCTGCTTTTCGGTAATGAATCAGGTGAACTCATTATACGGGGCCCGGGGGTAATGAAAGAATATTATAAAAACCCCGAAGCAACTGCAAAGGCACTCAACGACGGATGGCTTCGAACTGGTGATATTGCCAGATATGATAAAGATGGGTTTATCTGGCTTGTGGACCGGAAAAAAGACATGATTATCTATGGTGGAGAAAATATTTTCCCTGTTGAAATTGAAAATTTTTTTCAAAAACATAAAAAAATAAAAGATGTGGCCGTTATCGGTATCCCGAATGAACGGCTTGGGGAAGTCCCTGCCGGAATCATCAGCGTTAAACCCGGGTGTATCCTTTGTGAAAGTGATATCATCGAATTCCAACAGGAACTGCCCCGATATAAACACTTAAAAAAAATCTTTTTTGGCGATGTTCCCAGAAATCCTACCGGAAAAATTGAAAAACCAAAACTGCGAAGAATATATGCTGAAGATAAACGAAAAGATATTCGAACACTTCTTCGATAGTCTTAATAACCTGAAAGTCACACGTAAAGGAGATTAATTGAAATCTTTATTCTACAGGATCAGCCTGAACCTGCTTTTCGTCATTCTGGGCTGTACCCTCTTTTTTCCAACCGCATCTGCCACAGGTAATGAAATTATTAAAGAGGAGATTATAACTGCGATTGAAAAAAAATACGCCGGTAAAAGCTTTGAGGCGAATTTTACACAAATTTCAAGGCTTGCCGCCCTTGATATCGTTGAAAAAGCCTCGGGCAAAGCGTCTTTTAGTCATCCCGGAAAAATGAAATGGGAATATATGGAACCCGAGCACCACGAAATCATAACCAATGGCAAAATGCTATGGATTTTTCGACCGGAAGAAAACCAGGTCATGCAAGGCAATGCCTCCCACTTTTTTAAATCAGGCGCAGGAGGCTCCTTTTTATCAGATATTTCTCTTATCCGAAAAAATTATACCGTTAGCATAAAAGAGATCACGGCCGATTATGTTGAAATTAACCTGGTTACAAAAACAAAAAAAGCTGATATTTCTTCGATTGTCATCCGGATATCACAAAAAAACAGTGAAATTGAAAGAGTTGTTACGTACAATCCCTATAATGACACCACCCTGTTTGAATTCAGCGGCATTCAATTTAAAAAAATTGACCCTGATGTATTCGAATTTAAAGTGCCTCAAGGGACCAATATAATAAAAATGGATTGATCATAATTTAAGGTTACACAATGAAAAAAAAAAATCAGACAACT
>Ga0190329_1000230_pt1 | contig 16899 bp, 17 predicted proteins | sample 48720423_MG_FD_161655 | JGI IMG/M metagenome (GOLD analysis project Ga0190329, IMG submission 161655) | Hydrothermal vent sediment bacterial communities from Southern Trench, Guaymas Basin, Mexico - 4872-04-2-3_MG | ecosystem: Environmental > Aquatic > Marine > Hydrothermal vents > Sediment ... | reverse complement strand
GGAACGGAAAGAGTCTCCTTTTCCCCGTCAGGATTTTTCTTTTTCTCCAGCTTGCGTTGCCTTTTTTCCTCTTTCTTCTTTTTTTTTGCCAATTCTTTCTGGCGTTTTTCAAATGAATAGTTTGGTTTGAACAAAATTAAATCCTTATTAATATTTCATGATTGGCATAAAAAACACTACAGTTAAAAAAAGATCCTGTAGAGTGCAGGGTCTTTGAAATTGTCAATATCAAAATCACCGGTTCAGCAACCCGGATAATTGTTGTTCTGTAGTCTTCATCAGGGTATCAAACAGGTCTTTTACAGTGGGAATATCATGGATCAGGCCAATTCCCTGACCACAGGAAATCACCCCTACATCCGTTTTCCCGTCATTGAACATCACTCTTGCCTTATCGCCTGTAACTATGGAAATCACTTCATCAAAACTGCCGCTATTTTGTTCAATTTCAAAACATTTTTGAGCGGCTGCATTGTTCCAGACCCTGTGGGTCGCACCGATAGACCGCATGATGAGCATGGTATCCAGCTCAGATGCATCAAACAGGGCCTGTTTTAACTTGTCATGAATGGGACATTCTTTGGTCAATAACAGACGGGTTCCCATTATCACTGCCTCGGCGCCAAGGCTGAGAAGTGCTGCAATTCCCCTGCCATCTGAAACGCCGCCGCCGCCGATCACCGGAAGCTTGACCGCATCTACAACGCTTGGAACCAGAACCAGGGTTCCGATATCCAGCTTGCCTGTGGCACCTCCGTTTTCATATCCCACCACAGTGACAATATCTGCTCCCATTTTTTCCACTTTTATAGCATACCGGATTCCCACACATTTATGGATCCAGATCATGCCGGCATCCTTGAACCGTCTGCATAACTCTTCGGGTGCGGAATGCCCGGAGGTTTCAACAATCTTAACCCCTTTTTCAATCAAAATATCCAGATAATCATTGTTATCAATGGGCCGCATGGAAGGAAAAAGATTGAGGTTCACTGCAAACGGCTTGTCCGTCAGTTGTTTGAGCCTGTCAATGGCCCGGGCAAACTCCTCTTTTGTCTGATAAATGGCCGATGCCAGGATACCAAGCCCGCCCGCATTGGATATGGCTGCGACAAAATCAGCCTTTGAAATAGACATCATGGCACCGCCGATGATGGGGTATTTTATGCCAAGTAGTCGTGTAACACTGGTTTGTAACATGGTTCTCCTTTCCAAACTAATTCATCGGTGTAAAGGTAAGGCTGTACGGGGTGATTAATTTTACAGGATCATATGACATTTTAGCCTGGCGAAGGCCTTTAATCCCAAGGTCCTGCTCCCGGTTCAGGTATTGACATCTATCTTTAAGATATTTTGCTGTCTCATGGTTGATCACCTGAGCCACCCCTTTAAAAGCCATATCAGACTTCTCAAACTGAATATCATAGGTTGAAGGGTTCAACTTACTGAAAACAGAAAAAGCAACCATCTTGTTCCCCACCGTTATCACAAGCCCCTCCAGCCCCAATTCCTCAAAATGATCAAATGATGTCTTTATGGCCCCAAACTCCTGATCAAGAGTTTGGGATCTTTTTTTACGCCTGTTCAATTGGTTCAGTGCCAGCCCCAGGGCTTTTTGCCGGTACTCCCCCTTTAACAAGTGTACTTCAAAATCAGAATTACCTCGTTTGAATTGTGAAATCAGATTCTTTTTTTTATGAAGTTTTATCCCGGTAAGGTCACACAGACTGTCAACATCGTAAATATATTCTGAATAATCCCGTTCTTCTTTGACGATATAATAATTTCCAATTTCAGGAAATTTTTTTAAATAATCTGGCGTGACAAGACTAATTTCAGGCGTAAGACCCACATTTTTCAAATTTAATGATAAAATGACAAGTTCTTCAGGACAAAAGTCTTCACCCAAAGGCATAAACGCACAGTCAGAAATCGCGTCATAAACCAAAAGCCGTTCCTGGTACAGGGTCCATGACAGTTTGTAAGCATCCTGCCAGGCATAAAGATTTGAAAAATTATACTCACACGAAAAGGGCTTAAACGTATCAATATATGTTTGAAAGAGCTCCCGGTTTTTTAATAAAAATCGATTAAATTTTGGAAATTTTATTTTTTGCGGTTCCTGTAAAACCGCTCCTGCCGTAACCATTTTATCAGCCCTTATATTTTAACGGAATGTGATTTTTAAGGGGTTCAAAACCAAGTTCCTCATAAAAGGAAGATGTTCCCGGTTGAGCAACAAGCCCGATCCAGTCAACATTATTTTCCTTTAATTTTTCTATTAATGTTTGAATGATTTTTTTACCAATCCCTTTGCCCCTGAATTCCTTTAACACCGTAACATCCTGAATATAAGCATCACTTGCAAGATCGGAAAGGGCCCGCCCTATTCCAATAAGCTTTTTTCCCCAAAAAGCCCCCACAAAAAGAGCTGAATCTTTCACAATATCATTTAAAAATTCAGGGTGGCTGTCATAGGAAGACGTCCACCATCCAGCTTCCTTGTAGAGAAGGGTCAACTCCTTCATTGAAGCGGATTTAATGGGTTCTATGACAAGGTGCGTTAAAGGGCCTTCTGACATTTTTAAACACTTTTCTTTGATGTTATGGATTCAAACATCTTCTGGGCAAAATAGGGCAAAACAAAAGAAGCTTCATGTATTTCAGGACAATAATATTTTAATTGTTTCTGGAAATCTTCAGAAATGATCCGACACGGCTTTTTTAGTTCCGGCCCCAGAGATCCTAAACAAATACCAAGATGCCCACCTGGATACGTGGGTACCAGAAAATACGAATAGGCCTGAACCGGAAACAGATCTTTTGTAATCTTCACAAGATTGGCAACGCACTCCTTATGAAGAAAAAAAGATTCGCCCTGGGTGGCAATAACACCGTTTTTCCAGAGGGCCGCTTTTAATCCTTCGTAAAACGGCCGTTCAAACAAAACTTCACCAGGACCGATGGGGTCCGAGGAATCCACAATTATCACGTCATACTTACTCTTATGTTCCTGAACCCATACATTACCATCAACAATATGAACATTAACCCTGGAATCATTAAATCCGCAGGCAAGATCAGGCAAAAACTCTTTGGATACTTTGACAACATCTTCATCGATTTCACAAAAATCAATATGTTTTACACAATCATGACGGCCAACCTCTCTTAATATCCCCCCATCTCCTCCACCAACAACCAGAACATTTTCAGGGTTGGGATGTGCAAACAGAGGAACATGAGCCAGCATTTCCTGGTAGGCGAATTCGTCTGACTGAGTCAACTGAATAATGCCATCCAGCACCAGCATTTTCCCATGATTTTTGGTCTGGTACATGTCGATCTGCTGGAATTTACTTTTTTTGCTGTAAAGAACTTCTTCTATTTCAAGAGACAAAGATATTCCGGGCCACATGGGACAAATTTCCGAAAACCAACCGTCATTTATTTTACTATAATTTTTCATCTTTAATTTATTGTCTTACCGCCATCTGCATTTTATAATGATCCCCTTTGAAAAACGACATAGCAAATTCTGCAACCTCACGGGGTTCATAAAACTTACAACTGAACACATCTAAATAAACCGTATTTAAGGCATTGGCAAAATGGCCTGAAATCAAAGAGGTTTCAATAAATTGCGTCATGCTGAATCCTTCGACCTTTTCATCTTCTCCAAAATGGACGACCTGGCATTCTCCAAACCGCTTCATATCGATCAGATCACACAGTTCATAGACAAATCGTTCAATGCGTTTGGCATTCCTGATAATTTTCGGGTCGCTTTTATAAATATCAATAGAGGTTAAAACCCCCCATGGATTTTTTCTTTCATACTCTTTTTTCCAGGAGATCGGATAGATTTTTGAATTTTTAATAATCTCACCGACTTTTTTTTGCTCAAACGGTTTGGCAATAATTCCTCGGTTTTGATCGGAAGATATGACAACATTTTCAGATCCAAAAGAATCTTTCATGGAATTGATGGCAATTTCCAGGTCTATATTGTCTCCGCAAGTAAATATATCGACGGCAGCATAATCATATTCCGGCCATGCATGGACTGTAAAATGTGACTCGGCTATCACAACGACACCACTGATTCCCTGGGGCTTGAATTCATGAAACGAAGAGCTGATAATCGTTGCACCACTCTCTTTTGCAGCTTTCAACAACGATGTTTCAACCCGGTCTTTGTCTAATAAGAGGTTTGCCCCGCATTCATAATACTCAATCGTCAGTTGTCTTCCCAGGGCAAAACAGGCATCCTGTTTAGAATCACCAACAAATTTAATATTTTTACCAAGCATTAATGCTTTCTCCGCTAATGAATAAAAAAATATCTGGCACATCCTGCTATCCTGCAAGACCAAAAAAAATGTTGCTCCTAATGATAAGACCTAAACAATGAATGATCAAGGGCAACAAATGATGTAAAATTTTAAATCAATATATTTCCATTATTGAGTTAAATCTATCAAACTCGGTATCTATCGGCAGGTTCCTTTCTTTTAAATTGTTTATCATACTCGGGACATTAAATCTTACGTATGGATTTGCCTTTAATTCATCATCCAAAGTCGACACAATTAACCCGAAATTATATTTTTTAAGATATTCCTCAATATACGGGTTCTCTTTTTCAATAATTTTTGCCATTTTCATGGAGTCGATCACATAATCGTGTCCGCCATAAACTTTGGTATTTTTCGATAAAGAAATCAGCCGTTTCAAGGATTGAAAAAAAGCATTCAGATCCCCTGAAAAACAATTGCCGATGGTTCCGTTAAACAAGGTATCGCCGGTTACTAAAAAATCATTCGCCTTGAATGTCACCGAATCTTCCGTGTGACCGGGGGTGTGAAACACCTCCAAAATTTCATGATCCAATGGTAGGGTTTGATCGGATTTGATTTTTCTGCAATCAATAAATTCTGCTGTCGTTTTTTTAAGCAACTCCTCATTACCAGAAGTATGGTCATAGTGGGAATGGGTATTGGTGATATATTTAATATCAATATGGTTCTTTTCAGCAAACACCAATACCGCTTCCACATCCCCTGCATCAATGGCAATACCTTCTCTTGTCGAGTATACCAGATATCCAAGATTGTCGGTTGAATATCTAAATTGCTGAATAAACATGGTTTCAGCTTAATAGTTCTGACACTTTTTCTACAAGCTTTTGCGCATCAAACGGCTTTCCAAAAACAGCCGCTGCCTTTGGAATTGAATACTTCGTGCTTGCCAAACCGCTGACAACAATCACCGGTGTATTAAATCCCTTTGATTTGCTGATTTTTCTAAAAAATCTGGGTCCCCATTCTTCAGGCATTTCAAGATCAAGTGTGATCAAATCCGGTTTTTCAGCTTCATATACATCAACTGCTTTTTTGCCATCTACTGCAATACAGGTGTCATACCCATTATCCGTAAAAAGTGTGTCTAGATATTTTGTTATGGCAGGATCATCATCCACGATCATAATTTTTTTGCTCATCACATCCCTCCTTACTCTTTAACATGGCATTCACCACAAAGTACCGGCCCCTTGTTTTCCTCAAAATGGCAGGTTTTACATCGTTTATGATATGCAACCTCCAAAGGAATTGAATTTTCCGGAGTTTTCTTTAAAAAATGACATTCTGAACAAAGAGAATCTTCGCTGGATTCATCCGTAACCAGATTTTTATCTTCATACACATGATGACAAACCGCACAATCTTCTATTCCCGCCATTTCATTATGGCCGTCATGTTCAAATACCGCACCTGGCCTATGGGGCTTTTCAAATACTGAAGGATCCAATCTTTCTACTTCAATATCGGAAAATGCAACGACGGCTGTCAACAAAAACAGTATGAAACCCATAAAAATAATTTTATGTTTCATTTCAATTCTCCTGGCTCTCCGGGGTTAAAAATTTTCTTTTCCATGGTTTCATAAATAATATCCCCTAAAAACTTTACTTCCATGTTCAGATCATAATATTCAACAATATCTTCAAGTCCGCTATGACAATTATGACAGGGGGCAATCAAAACCTCTGCACCGGTTGCCTTTAATTGTTCCGCTTTTCTCCTGTTGTTCACCATCCGTTCCCCTTTATAGGGAGGGCCACAATTAATCACACCGCCGCCGGCACCACAGCAAAAATTATGTTCCCGGTTCGGTGTCATTTCAATGAAGTTTTCACACAGCATATGGGTTACTTCTCTTGCCATATCATGAAGCCCTCTTCCCCTGGAAATATTACAAGGATCATGGAGCGTAACGGTTTTCGTAAATTTTTTGGCAATCTTTATCCGACCGGAAGTCAGTAATTCATGATAGAATTCCACTGCATGCACCACCTCAAACGGCGGAATTGCCCAACCGATCCAGCGATTCCCCACATCATAGGTTGACCGGAACGCATGACCGCACTCTCCCATGACAATGCGGTTTACCTTGAGCCTTGCCGCTGTCTCATAAAAGGCTCTGGCAATGCGGCCGGAAATTTCATTGTCACCGGTAAACATGGCCATATTACTATTGTCCCACCCCGGACTTGAGGGCATGGTCCAGTTAATTCCAGCCGCATGCATAATAGTGGCCGCCTGATATAACAACCCTGCCTGAAATTTGGGTTCCGGTGCGATCACCGAATACATGACATCCGCCCCTTCTTTATCCAGCGGAATCCTTAAATTTTCAAATTCTTCTCTTGCATCTTCTTCCTGCCATTGAAGGGTATCAATCCATTCATCTTCCTTTACCCACATCTGATTCATGGTAGCAGAATGGCTGTTTACTGTATCCTGAATATACAAAGGCGTGATCTCAAGCTTATGGCAAATTCTTCGCACCATCAGCATCAAATAGGCAATATCAATACCAAAGGGGCAGTACATGGCGCACCGCTTACAGACATTACATTCTGTATGGGCGATATGTACAGCTCTTCTAAGAAACTCTATTGAGACCTCTCCTTTTTTATCCAACATTTCCCATATGGTCTGTTTTACCTTTCCTGCCGGAGAATAAGTCGGGTCACGATCATTTGAAAGGAAATACAAACAGGCGTCCGCACAGAGACCGCAGTGCATGCAGGTTTCAACATAGGCTTTAAATCTGGGTCCAGTCTCATTTTGAAACACCTGGTTAATGGTATTTTTTATTCTTTCGGGTGTCAGTTTGGCCAAGCCTGCTTCAACCGCTTCATCTGTATTTTTTTCTTTCACAATACTTGATCCATCCTTTATTTTCAGCTCATTTGACATTTTCATCTCCTTATCACTTCTACCAGTCTTTTGCATGCCGGACATTTCCAAATTCAGATCCCATATAAGCTCTTGTCAACGGGGCAACAATCATATGAGAGAATCTTGAGAACGGTATGAGAATAAGCATAATCTCACCCGAAATCACATGAACAATCACCATTTGTTTATAGAAAAAAAACTGGTGATACGCTAAAAAGCCTGTAATAAAAGGCAAGGCAACCATTAATAATAACACATAATCTTTAAAGGAGGTTAAATATTTCACTTCCGGGACTTTCTGCCTGCGAATGGCAAAAAATACCAGCGCAAAAATGATAACAAGTGTTAATATATCCGCCAGGCCGTCATCCATCGCTATCCAGGAAATTTGAAATGCTTCATTGATCAAAACAATATGAGACATCAAAAAGATAGGCACTATAAAAAGAAGCAAGTGAAAAATATAAGATATTGCATAAAAAATCGGGCTCTGACGGGTACTTTGAGGAAAAAACGGAATCAACCAGGCAAAGATTGATCTTAAGCTGTGTTTCAGGGTCAAATACGAATAAATATATGACTCTTTAGCATTCACATCTTTGATAATAATAATAAGTTTAAAGATCAGGCCGAGTATGAAAATCGAAAAAGCAACCCAGACCATTGGCCCCATAATAAAATCTATAAAGGCATTCATATTTGTCTCCTTTGAAAGAACATCCTTTTATAAAATTTTGTCCAATGACATGATGATCCGTTGATACACACCATCTTTCACTGCTTTTTGCAAAATTTTTGTGTTATCGGGACTAATGACAGGCGTTGCCATAAAATCATAGCCCGTGGGGATCACAATATTATTGACCACCAGAAAATATTGACCCTTTTTTTCAATGACCACTGAAACAATATTTCCATCCGGGCTGATGCACGGATGAAACACCTTGTCTGCTGCAAGGTTCCATTTTTTTTGATTGACTGCAAGTGTCCAGGTGTCCTTATCTTTGAGAACAGCAACCAGAGTAGACCCATCTTTAGAATAGATAAGATCTGAAATCATCTGATTTGCGGCCATATTCCAGGTCTTATCATTTTCAGAAATCGTCCATTCCCCAAACTTGTCCGATGCAATCGCCGCTACATTTCCGGTATTTTGTGACACCACAAGCCGCCAGATCTGATTGTATTGCGTCTTCCAAAAAGGTTGACCATCTTTATAAATCACCCATTTGCCGCCTTGCTTTACCGGCGCGACAACTGAATTTCCGTCTGAAAGAAACACTGGTTTCCATACAGATTGAAATTTTTTATCCCAGGCAGTATCATTAACAACAATGGTATAATCCGTCCGATTCAGTCTAGCACCATATGCCACATTTTCACCACTTGCATCAAAACTGATATCCCAGATATTCAAAAAATTCTTCTCGATCGCTTTTCCATTCACCGCACAAGAAAAAATCCCTTGTTTAAATACTTCAATATCCGCCTGTAACATTGATGTCACCTGAACAACAGCGGCAGTATTACCCGTATCACTCAATACCATTTCATTGATGTTTCCATACAATTGATTCCAGAGGGTATCATTGACCGCCATTCCGTATTCTGAATCTTTCTGAACGGCCAGGCTCAAACTTGAACCATCCTGCGTCATCTGTAAATTCCAGATGAAATCAAACCAGTTCTTCCATTCATTGCCACCGATACTCAATGTCCATTCTTCGTCACTGCTGACACAGGCAGCAAATTTTCCATTGGGCAATGGTCTCAGCCCCCAAGCCTTGTCATACTCCTTATCCCAGGTTTTACCATTTTCGCACACGGTAAACACACCTTCTTCGACATTCACAATGCTGGCAATGGTCTCCCCGTCCGGAGTAACATAGGGTTCCTCCACCCAGGCAAATCGGTCTTCCCACTCTCGGACAGGTACTTCCTTTAAATCCGTATTCCAGTCAAAAGTTTTGCTTTCTTTCATTTTTATCTCCGAATTTGTTGATCGACACTCATTATCTCTCAGATTCATTACTCATTTTTTTTATTAAAAGTATTAATAATCATATCCAACGATGTTATTGTCAAGCATTTTTCAATAAAACAATCTATTTCCATCCAAAATCTGTGGTATAGGCTTTAAAAAAGGCCATGATCTGTTTTGTTTTTTCTCCTGCCCGACCCGATGCGATAGTCGTATCATTCACCTTGATGACCGGCACGATTTCTTTGTTGGAGGCAGTGATAAAAATTTCATCCATTTCCAAAAATTCTGTCAGTTTCATATGACGCATCTCAAGTGTAAGATCTTTCGGGATCAGCTTGAGAACAACACCTCTGGTAACTCCCGGCAAAATATTATCCGGCGGCGTAATAATGGTGGCGCCTTTGATTCCAAAAATATTGGTGGTGGTGCCCTCCAATACCCGCTGATTCCGATCAACATAGACGGCTTCCACGGCCCCGGTCTTGTGGGCTTTCTGTAATGCAACCACAGCCGACAAATAATTGATACTTTTGGCGGTGGGGATAAATCGTTCTATATCAGCAGTGATAATCGATGCCCCATCCGTATACCACTCGTCCGGCAATCGAAACTTGGGGGTGACCATGACCATGAGAACCCCGTTACCCTGAGGCGTCACCCCGTCCGGGCTCACACCGCCAGTATAAACCATCCGGATATTAGATTCATCATGATGGGGGTTCCTGTCAATGGTTTCCTGCACAATGTTACATATTTTTTCAGTGGTATGCAAAAACTTCAGACCGATTTCCTTTGCTGAATTTTCAAACCGGTTAACATGCTCTTTAAGACAAAAAGGGCGTTTGTTGTAGGTAACCAGAAAATCAAACACTCCAAATCCCCTTAAAACAATAATATCCTTGACAGGAATCCGGGCATCCTCATCATCAACAAATTCTCCATTAATATAATATGTGTCCACTTTTCCCCCCTTGCTTATTTATATTTTCTATTCTGTAAGCACAAGATTGTTTCGATGAATGATTTCGTCATAGTGCTTACCACCAAGGCATGCTTCTATCTGAAATGTTTTTAATCCCTTTATCAAATTAATATCAGAGGATCTGTAATTGACCAGTCCAATGCCGATAATTTCATCGGCAAGCGTCTTAAAAGAGACGGCAGCGCCTTCTTCAAACTTTCCTTCTACGGCGACAACCCCTATGGGCAGCAGACTTTTCCCATTCTGGCGGACAGCACGGACAGCCCCGTTATCAATCATCAGACTTCCTTTAGGGGCGAGGGTATAGGCAATCCAACATTTTCGGCTGGCCATTTTTTCTTTTTTCGGAACAAAATATGTGCCAAGGTCTTCCCCGTCGAAAAGTCGCAATAATACATTGGGCGTGTCACCTCTTGCCACTATTATCGGGATGCCGGCCGAAGTGACTTTCTTAGCAGCCTGAATTTTACTGAGCATTCCTCCGGTGCCCAGTGTTCCGGGAAGACAACTTGCAAATTCTTCAATTTCTTTTTTAAAACTGCTCACCCTTGGAATCAACTTCGCATCGGAAAACATCCTTGGATCTTTATTATACAACCCGTCAATATCGGTTAAAATGAATAAGAAATCAGCGTCCATCAACAAAGTGATCATGGCGGCAAGATTGTCATTATCCCCTAATTTTATTTCTTCAACCATAATGGTATCATTCTCATTAATAATGGGAATAACTTTCCAGTCGATGAGCGTATACAAGGTATTTCTTGCATTCAGATACCGTTTCCGATTATTCAAATCTTCAGCCGTTAAAAGAATCTGAGCAACCTTTTTATCACACCCGGCAAAACTTTTTTCATAGGCATTTATCACACCGCTCTGCCCAATAGCTGAAATTGCCTGGCGTTTTGGTATCTCATCCGGACGGCGTTCCATTTCCATTTTCCGCAATCCCGCAGCCATGGCTCCCGAGGATACCAGGATCACCTCAATTCCTTTATCCATAAGAGTGTTGATTTGCCTGGAGATGGAATCAATCACTTCCAGGTTTAAACTGTTCTTTGCAGTGATCACATTACTGCCTAATTTTACAACCACCCGTTTGGCATTGATCAATCGTTGTCTTGGCATAATTTATCTCTAATTGAACTCATTTTTTAATGATTTATGGGTGAAAGAGTTTGCCGTTATACCGGTATAGTCTTTTACCATATGCCCATCCCCCACAAGACGCCATTGATAAATCATAAGGCCTTCGAGGCCAACCGGCCCTCTTGCATGAATTTTATTGGTACTGATTCCCACTTCAGCGCCCAGACCGAACCGGAACCCATCAGCGAATCTGCTGCTGCAATTCCAAAACGCATCTGCCGTATCTGCATGATCCATAAAATAAAGGGCTCTTTTTTTATCGCCCGTAACAATCACATCTGTATGACCCGATCCATATTGATTAATATGGGCAACCGCTTCTTGCAGGGAGGGGACAACTTTAATGGAAACCATCAAATCAAGATATTCGGTTTTCCAATCTTTCTCTGTGGCTGCTTCAACGTCAATGATGGCACCCGTATTTTCACATCCATAAATTTTTACCCCCTGCCCTTCCAGTTTATTTTTCAACTCCGGAAGTATCTTTGGAGCGCCTGCTTCATGCACCAGGATGGTTTCTATGGCATTACAAACCGCTACATATTGACATTTGCTGTCTATGGACAGATCAATCGCCATCTTTGGATCGGCAAACCGATCAATATAAAGATGGCAGATTCCGTCTGCATGTCCCAGAACCGGGATGATTGTATTGTCCATAATATAGCGCACAAACGCATTACTGCCCCTTGGGATGATCAGATCAATCGAATTTTCAAGTTTCAACATCTGGTCCACATCACTGCGGGTTTCCAGCAGTCCCAGCCAGCCATCAGGCAGCCCTGAATCAATCCCGGCTCTGGAAATAACCGCTGCCAGAATTTGATTAGTGGCAGATGCTTCACTGCCGCCTTTCAACAATACCGCATTCCCACTTTTCAGACAGAGCGCCGCAATCTGTACTAGGGCATCGGGACGGGATTCAAAAATCACCCCGATAACCCCAATGGGTCTGCTGACCTTAAAAAGCGTAAGTCCTTTGTCCAACTCCGTGGCTCTCAATGTTTTCCCCACCGGGTCTTCTAATTTTATCAGACTTGCAATTCCTTCACTGGCCTCTACTATTTTGGCACGATCAAATTTCAAGCGTTTCAGCAAAGGGGCTTCGAGATTATCCTTCTGGGCTTGTTCAAGATCTTTTTTATTGGCGTTAATGATAAGATCCGTGTTCTCTTCTAACGCAGTGATAATATTTTGCAATGCCGTATCTTTAATCTCACCTGAAAGCGCTGACATAAAAATTGCCGCTTTTTTACAGTGAGAGGCGATTGATTGAATATCCATATTTTTTCCTTAACCTAAAATTCCAATTCGTTTGTTATGAAGATTCATCCATTAAATTCATTGTCCTGTCAAGGGGAAAATCCAATTCAACGGGAAGAACAGAAACCAACATATCTCTTCTTCTCTTTTAACCAGCAAAAAAACGACTTAACCAGAAATTTGCAAACTCACCAAACCATGATTATAGTCAACAGACATAAGGATACAATACAACCCCTTACTTTTTAAAAGGACCTTATCATGACAGAAAAAACAACCCAGTTAATTAAAAACATCCCTTTTGCCACACCGGTTGATATCATTAATCTTGTAGATTATGAAGAAGGAAGAGTTGTCAGTAGAACCCTTTCAAGCAAATCCCACGTCAATATTACGCTGTTTGCCTTTGACAAGGGGGAAGAAATCAGTGCTCACACTTCCCCGGGCGATGCAATGATTCAGGTTCTGGATGGCGAAGCGCTTATTAATATTGATGGCAAGAAAATAACCGCAACCAAAGGACAGGTGGTGGTGATGCCGGCGAATGTACCCCATTCCGTCACTGCCCATTCTCAGTTTAAAATGATCTTAACCGTGGTGAAACAGCCTGTCGGCATTAGTGGCATGTAACCCAATAACAAGAAAAAAAACTTTGTAACCTTTTTGTAACCCTCCTGTGCTATCGCTAATAATAGATTAAAAAGAGATTCATTGGTTTTACAGGAAGCATTCTTATTTCAACCCTGTAACAGGTATATCCTTGATTTTAAATTGAATGCTTTTCACAAACCAATGAAACCAGCAAAAATTTTAAATTCTACTATTAAGGAGGCCTTTTAGATGAAACTCGACAGAAGAGACTTTATCAAAATTTCAGGTGCCACCGCTGCAGGAATTGCCGTCAGCGGGTTAGGATTTGACCTTTCACCGGTCAAATCCCATGCCAGCATGCTGAAAACCCGGTATGCAAAGGAAAGCACGACAATCTGCTGCTATTGTGCAGTGGGATGCGGTGCCATTGTTCATACCAGCAAGCGTGGAGACGGCAGGGTGATCAACATTGAAGGTGATCCTGACCATGTCATTAACCGGGGATCGCTGTGCTCTAAAGGATCCTCCCTTAAACAACTCGTAGAAAACGAAAAGCGTCTGACCGAACCCATGTACCGGGCACCCTACTCTGACAAATGGCAGACCGTTTCCTGGGACTGGGCACTGGATAAAATTGCCAACAGGGTCAAAAAAACCAGGGATATGAATTTTGAGAAAACCAATGCCAAAGGGCAGACGGTCAACAGGACTACCAAAATCGCTTCTGTTGGATCTGCGGCCATAGACAATGAAGAATGCTGGATCTATCAGGCCTTGATGAGGTCCTTGGGGCTGGTCTATATCGAACATCAGGCCAGGATCTGACATAGCGCAACTGTAGCGGCTCTGGCAGAGTCGTTTGGACGTGGCGCCATGACAAATCACTGGATTGATATTAAAAACAGTGACTGCATTCTCATTATGGGCAGTAATGCTGCTGAAAATCATCCTATTGCATTTAAATATGTTACCGAGGCAATGGAAAAAGGGGCAAAACTGATCAGTGTTGACCCGAGATTCACCCGAACTTCTTCCAAGGCCGATATTTATGCCGCTTTAAGGTCTGGTACCGATATTGCCTTTCTGGGCGGTATGATAAAATATATTCTGGATAATAACCTTTACAACAAAGAATATACAGCAGCCTACACCAATGCATCCTTTATTGTGGGGGAAAAATTTGGATTTAAAGACGGTCTTTTTTCAGGGTATACAAAAAATAAGAAAGGGCCTGCTCAGGGAAGTTATGACAAATCCACATGGGCATTTGAAATGGATAAAAACGGGGTTCCTAAAACAGACAGAACCCTTCAACACAAACGATCCGTACTCCAGCTAATGAAAAAACATTATAGCCGGTATAATCTTGACATGGTTTCCAAAGTGACGGGAACGCCAAAAAAAGATCTTTTAACCGTATATAAAACCTATGCTGCAAGCGGTGCAAGGGGAAAAGCCGGAACCATCATGTATGCCATGGGATGGACTCAGCATACCGTAGGAACCCAGAATATCCGTACCATGGCCATGATCCAGTTGCTTCTTGGCAACATGGGTGTTGCCGGCGGCGGTGTGAATGCATTAAGGGGTGAATCCAATGTTCAGGGTTCTACCGACCATTGTCTGTTATGGCATATCTGGCCGGGATACCTGAAAACACCAAGGGCTTCCAATAACAGTCTTGAGGCCTATAACACCAAATGGACTCCCAAAAGCCAGGATCCGTTATCAGCCAACTGGTGGGGAAATTACCCCAAATATTCCGTGAGCATGCTCAAATCTTTCTTTGGCGAAACAGGTACAGCGTCCAACCAGTTTGGATATAACTGGTTGCCAAAAGTAGATGATGGAAAAGTATATTCCTGGTTTGATATTTTTGATGATATGTATAAAGGGGATATCAAAGGATTTTTTGCCTGGGGTATGAACCCGGCCTGTTCAGGATCAAACGCCTCAAAAATCCGGAAATCCATGGAAAATCTGGACTGGATGGTCAATGTTAATATTTTTGATAATGAGACCGGCTCTTTCTGGAAAGGACCCGGAAAAGACCCGTCTAAAATCAGAACGGAAGTTTTCATGCTGCCTGCGGCTGTTTCTGTTGAAAAAGAAGGCAGCATCACCAATTCCGGCCGATGGATGCAATGGCGGTATCAAGGCCCCAAACCTCTTGGTAACAGCCGTCCTGACGGGGATATCATTATGGAACTGGGTCGCCGCATTAAAGACGCCTATAAAACCTCAGGCGGTGTCTTCCAGGATCCCATTAATAATTTAAAATGGGATTATGAAACCGACGGGGCATATGATCCCCATAAAGTTGCCAAAGAAATCAACGGATATTTCACAAAAGATGTGACCGTCAAAGGCAAGCAGTGCAAAAAAGGCACGCTGGTTCCCAGTTTTGCCTGGCTGCAAGCAGACGGTTCAACTTCCTCAGGCAACTGGCTCTATTGCAACTCCTATACGGAAAAAGGAAATATGTCAGCCAGGAGAAGCAAAAAAGACGCCCCCAATAATATCGGGCTCTATCCTGAATTTGCATGGTGCTGGCCGGTCAACCGAAGAATTATCTACAACAGGGCTTCGGTCGATCCTAAAGGACGTCCCTGGGACAAAAAAGACTGGGTCGTTAAATTTTCCGGTGATGAAAAAGATGGCAAATATGTTTCCAAAAAATGGCTTGGCGACGTGCCGGATGGTGGATGGTATCCCCTTGAAAATCCTGATGGATCGAAAAGAGAAGATGCCAAGCACCCCTTTATCATGCAGAAACACGGTCATGCGCAAATTTTTGGTCCCGGTCGTGCAGACGGCCCGTTCTCGGAACATTACGAACCCCTTGAAAGTCCGGTGAAAAAGAATGCGTTTGGCTCACAACGAATCAACCCGGCCGCGGTGGTATATTCCACAAAATCAGATGCCTATGCCAATTGTGACCCCAAATTCCCCATTGTTGGCACCACCTATCGTGTGAGTGAACACTGGCAGACTGGCCTTATGACCCGTCCCCAGGAATGGCTCATGGAATTGCAGCCCAATGTGTTCGTTGAGATGAGTGAAGAACTGGCAAAACTCCGGGGAATCAAGAACGGAGAACGTGTCAATGTTACCAGTGCCCGGGCAAGCCTGGAGTGTACCGCTATTGTTACCAAACGGTTCAGACCCTTTAAAATCGACAATAAAACGGTTCACCAGGTGGGAATACCCTGGCATTACGGCTGGCGCTGGCCATCCACCGGGACAGAAGAAAGCGCCAACCTTCTGACGCCTCCGGCGGGTGATGCAAACACCAGAATCCCTGAAACCAAGGCCTTTATGGTCAATGTAATAAAGCTTTAAAGGAGGTGATGACAACATGTCTAAATCAATATTAATCGATACAACTATCTGTACTGCCTGCAGGGCGTGCCAGGTTGCATGCAAGCAATGGCATGACCTGCCTGCTGAAAAAACAACAAACGTGGGGAGCTTTCAAAATCCCCAGGATCTCTCCTTTAACACCTACAAACTTGTCCGGATGAATGAAGAGATCGTTAACAATCGACTTGAATGGCTATTTTTTCCGGATCAGTGCCGGCATTGTATGGATGCCCCCTGCCTTGAAACAGCATTCGATGAAACGGCAATCTATCGTGATCCTGCAACAGGGGCAATTTTATATACCACGGAAACTAAAAAAC